>ENA-OPCW01000711-OPCW01000711.1-human-gut-metagenome-genome-assembly--contig:-NODE-711-length-17903-cov-5.345641_pt1 | contig 17903 bp, 10 predicted proteins | sample MGYA00241258_ERZ501496 | MGnify/ENA primary metagenome ERZ501496 (study PRJEB25962, sample SAMEA2042660) | human gut metagenome | biome: human gut; feature: human-associated habitat; material: faeces...
TCCGCCTCCACAATCAGCTGGCTCCCATATTGCATCCCCAAGCGACGTTTCCGAAACCGGAGATAGCAACAGTCTTACCTTTAATATCTATACCATGAGTTTCCAACATTTGGTGAACGAAGTAGAGGGCACCGAAACCGGTTGCTTCGGGACGGAGGATAGAGCCGCCGAATTCCATACCTTTACCTGTGAACGTACCGGTGTTTTCGCGAGCCAGTTTCTTATACATACCATACATATAACCGACTTCACGTCCTCCTACGCCGATGTCACCCGCCGGAACATCGCGGTCCGGTCCGAGGTTACGCCATAATTCGAGGATGAATGCCTGGCAGAAACGCATGATCTCCGCATCACTTTTTCCGCGAGGAGCAAAGTCGGATCCCCCTTTACCACCGCCCATCGGCAATGTTGTCAAAGCGTTTTTGAAAGTCTGTTCGAATCCTAAGAACTTCAGGATGGACAGGTTGACAGAAGGATGGAAGCGGATACCGCCCTTGTACGGGCCGATCGCGTTGTTGAATTGCACACGATATCCCAAGTTGACTTGTATTTCCCCTTTGTCGTCTACCCAAGGCACACGGAAGGTGAAAATACGTTCCGGTTCAACCAATCGTTCGATGATTTTAGCTTTCTCGAATTCGGGATGCTGGTTGTACACTTCTTCAATTGAAAGAAGAACTTCTTTTACTGCTTGCAAATACTCCTTTTCGCCCGGATGTTTTGCTTCCAGTGCTGATAAGATTACTTCTGTCTTCATAGTATATAATTTCTTTTTAAGATAACATTCTGTTTGCAAATATAGGGAATAGCCTGGGTTGACAAAATGTTTTGCTTACTTTTTGATAGTTCTTTTTATGTTTTTGAACAATGTTCTTTAAGTGAAAATCCGGATTCCTACGGATGGGATTCCGGTTCCCCTTTGTGCCAGGAAATGTGTGGTGCTGTTGGCACAGCCGTTTCCTTGCTGTGAAACGTTTGTGCCATATAGGTGAAATGCTTGTGCCATGCTAAGGAAACGTCTGTGCCATGCTGAGGGAACGGATGTGCCACTTGCTCAAATCTTGTCACATGCTTTCGGTTGATTGTTTTTTTCCTTACATTTGAGGCCGTTAATTCTATCGAATCATTATGAGCGGAATACCGGACTTTAAGAACCTTGTGTTTAAAGACACATCATTCGCCAATCTAATGAATAAGCGTATATATAATGTATTGCTTATCGCTACTAAATACGATGCCTTCATGCTGGAGGACGATGGGCGGGTGGACGAGCAGATATTCAACGAATATACGTCACTAAGCCTTCGTTACCCGCCTCGTTTCACACAGGTGACGACAGAGGAGGAGGCACTGGCTGAGTTGAAAGACCGTAACTTCGAACTGATCATCTGCATGCCGAATATGGATAACCGCGATATCTTTGCGGCGGCGACGGAGATCAAGATTCATTACCCCAATATACCGATCGTAGTCCTCACCCCATTCTCGAAAGAGGTATCCAAGCGGATTGCCAATGAAGATTTGAGTGCGATCGACTATGTGTTCAGCTGGTTGGGAAATGCGGAGCTGTTGCTCGCCATAATCAAGCTGATCGAGGACAAGATGAATGCGCCGGACGATACGGCCAGTGTCGGTGTGCAGATTATCTTGTTGGTGGAAGATTCCGTCCGTTTCTATTCTTCGGCTTTGCCGCATCTGTATAAATTTGTATTGGAACAGAGCCAGATGTTTGCTAAAGAGGCGTTGAACGACCATCAGCGTACACTTCGTATGCGTGGGCGTCCCAAGATCAAGTTGGCGCGTACCTATGAGGAGGCTGTCCGCATCTTCAACCAGTACCGCGATAATATGCTGGGGATCATCTCGGACATGAGCTTCATGCACGACGGAGTGAAAGATCCTTACGCTGGATACAAGTTCGGGCAGTATGTGCGGAAGACCGGCCTGATCATCCCTTTTGTCTTGGAATCGTCGGAGGCAAGCAACAAAGTGTATGCGAAAGAACTGGGAGCTTCCTTTATCGACAAAAATTCCAAGAGTTACCCGCAGGATCTGAGGAAGAAGATCATGCAGCGTTTTGGTTTCGGCGATTTCGTCATCCTGAATCCACAGACGAAGGAGGAGATCATGCGCATCAAGGACTTGAAGGATTTGCAAAAGAAGGTCTTTCAGATACCGGACGATTCGCTGGTTTATCATCTGAGTCGTAACCATTTTTCCCGCTTCTTCTATTCCCGTGCCATGTTTCCGCCGGCAGAGGTGTTGAAGCGTGTGGATGTGAGCGACTACAAGGATATGGATGAGGCGCGCAAGTTGATTTTCGACTTGATCGTGCAGTACCGTCGGATGAAGAATTCCGGTGTTGTTGCAGTCTATCAGAAGGAGCGCTTCGACGAATATAGTAACTTTGCCCGTATAGGCGACGGTTCGCTGGGAGGAAAGGGCAGGGGCCTGGCGTTTATTGGGGCGATGGTAAAGCGTTATCCCAAGTTGGAACACGATCACTTTGCTGTGACCATTCCGAAGACGGTCGTGATCTGTACAGACATCTTCGACGAATTTATGGAGACAAACGAACTGTATCCAGTCGCACTGAGTGATGTGGATGACGAAACGATCCTGAAATATTTCCTGCGTGCCAGCCTTCCCGCCCGTCTGATTGAAGACCTGATGGCGTTTTTCGATGTTGTCAAAAGTCCGATTGCCGTCCGTTCGTCTAGTCTTCTGGAAGATTCCCATTATCAACCGTTCGCTGGGATTTATTCTACTTACATGGTACCCAAGCTGGAAGATAAATATGATATGCTCCGTACGTTAAGCGACGCGATCAAAGCAGTCTACGCTTCTGTCTTTTATCGTGACAGCAAGGCATATATGACGGCGACATCGAACCTTATCGACCAGGAAAAGATGGCGATCGTTCTACAGGAAGTAGTAGGGAACCGGTATAATGACCGTTTCTATCCTACTATCTCTGGTGTCGCACGTTCGTTGAATTTCTACCCGATTGGAAATGAAAAGGCGGAAGACGGAATTGCCAATATTGCTTTGGGGCTTGGAAAATATATCGTAGACGGAGGGCAGACTTTACGTTTCTCTCCTCGTCATCCGCACAATATTTTGCAGATGAGTACGATGGACTTTGCGCTCCGTGAGACTCAAACTCGTTTTTATGCACTTGACTTGAAGAATCTGGCAGATCAGTTTTCTGTGGATGATTCGTTTAATTTGCTTCGTCTAAATCTGAAAGACGCGGATGCGGACGGTTCTCTGAAGTTTATTGTTTCGACATACGATCCTTATGATCAGGTTATTCGTGACGGTTACTATCCTGGCGGGCGTAAGATATTGTCTTTTGTGAATGTTCTTCAACATGAGGTTTTTCCGTTGGCCGATACGCTCGATCAGATACTGCATGTCGGACAGGATGAGATGGGGCGGCCTATCGAGATTGAGTTTGCGGTAAATATAGATCCGCAGAATCCCGGTTTCGCTACATTCTATCTGTTGCAAGTTCGCCCGATCGTGGATAACAAGGAGGTAATGGAAGAAGACCTGACGCTTGTGGAACAAGAGGATACAATACTTACATCGACAAGCGTTTTGGGACATGGCATTGTGACGGATGTGCAGGATATTATATATGTAAAGACCGGTGCTTTCTGTTCCTCCAACAACCAGTCGATAGCCTATGATATCGAGAAGATGAACCGCCAGTTCACAGGAGAAGAAAAGAATTATGTTTTGGTTGGTCCTGGTCGTTGGGGAAGTAGTGACTCCTGGCTGGGCATTCCGGTGAAATGGCCTCATATCAGCAATGCACGTGTTATAGTGGAATGCGGGCTGGAGAATTATCGTGTCGATCCGAGCCAGGGAACGCATTTTTTCCAAAATCTGACTTCGTTTGGTGTCGGTTACTTTACGATCAACCCGTTTAAGGGTGATGGCTGGTTTGATGAGGGATATCTGAATTCCTTACCAGCGGTGGAGGAAACCGAATACCTTCGCCATGTCCGTTTCGATAAACCGGTCGTAATCAAGATGGACGGCAAGAAGAGTTTGGGAGTGGTGTTGAAACCAGAAAAGTAAAATGATAAATAAAGAGAACGTAAATGTGTTAAAACTCCTTTGTCATGATCTTTTAGGCACGGATTACATAGATAAATTTATTTTTTTCATGTAATCCATGCCTAAGTTATATCTATTGTATTTCTACACACCTTCGTCTTGGTTTCAAAACATAGGTGTTTTGAAAACGGTCGGATTATGTCCTGATTTAGTCTTTCTTTTTGATGAAATCCGAAGGATAGTTTACCGTGTTGATCACCTCCCCGTCTTTTAGGCGAATCCAGGTTCTGAAATTGGTTGATCCTTCAGTCATCTCGATTACGCGGGCACCGTTGCTCAGGTTGTTGTACACCGTGTCGCCACCGGTGTAACGGCCGTAGGCAAGCAGGATGCCTTTCCAGAAAACAGCATAGTCATCATCATGATCGTGTCCGACAAATACACCTAAGATATCCCCCATTTCCTTCATCGAGGCAAACATGCCGGAGTTCAGTTGCGGAGCGCAGGCTTTTTCTTTTCGGGTTCCGACCAGGATGGCCGTTTCATCTGATGCGGCCTGGTTGTATTCCGGCAGGGCGATGTGGAAGAATGCCAGCGAGGGCAGGGGAGTGCCGCCGTTTTGCTTTGTGTATTTCGCGCTGTTTTCGCGGTACCATCGGATCTGGTCAAACTTGATGTAATCATAGCCGCCTATTCCCTTGATCTGTGAATATGAGTGAGAGTCCATACAATACAGGATGGCTGCGTCTTTCTTTCCATCGGACGATTTCAAGGGAAGAATAAAGTTGGTCACTCCTGTGACTCCTGCCACGGAATCGGTCAGGTTGTAAGGTATTGTCTGTATGATATCGAATAGCTGAGTACGGGTAAGTCCCTGTTCGTCATCGTGATTGCCGAATGTCACTCCGAAGGGTATTTGGCGGTTGGCCGCTAAGTTCAGGATTGTGCGCATCCCTTCCTCTGCCGGTTGACCGTAGATGACATCACCTGTGAATAGCACTAAGTCCGGTTTTTCCGCATCCAGTACTTCGTTGATGCGTTCGAGAGAAACGGCTGACTTGGGATTCCCGTGAATGTAATGTACGTCCGTGAACTGTACGATTTTGAACTTGCCGTCTTTATTGAATTTCAAGACGGGTTTCTGTGTGTAGCCTGGTTGCAGGCATCCGAGCACAAGTGAAAGAATAATAAGAAGTTGTTTCATCTTTAGATGGTTTTTGTTTATGAATGGTTTATTCGATCGTGATGTCGAATTGATCGTATGAATCTGTTCTCCAAGCCTTTTCGGATGTCAGGGGAGAAAGTGCGAACAGGGGGGAGAATGTTTTGATCTTAATCGTCTTTCCATCCGGCATAAACTCCATGATGCGGAGCCAGCAGTCTCCCCCGTTGCCGTGCCATTGACCGTCGGCGGTCTGGGCGTTGAACATCATTTGGGCTACATTCTTGCCTGTGCTGTTTTTGTCAGTCCTGAAGCTGACATTGCCCTTGTAGTCTGCTATCTCGCATTCATGTCCGCATATCACCATGCTGATGTTGGAGGAAGGATAGACCAGTTTCTGCCAGATGGCTTCTCCGTAATTGGCGGGTGATATTTTGTAGCTTTCCTTGATGTGACGTTTGGCTTCCGGTGACATATAGGAGTGTGTCAGCAGGATCACTTTATGATTTTTGTATTTGGCTTTACCGGCAACTTTGGCCGCCCATTCGATCGCCTCGTCACGCGGAGCAAATTCGAGTGATATGACCAATAGTTTTCCCCATGTGTCTGTCTCGAACTCATAAGCTGCATTTTCAAGAGTCGGAATACCTTGATAGTTCAGGCCTGTCTCGACCAATGACTTTTTCCAGCAGCTATTCCGCTCGGAAGGGAAATAATCAGGAAGGTGGCAGAGGCGGTTTTCTGCTTTCTCATATCCGTAATCGTGATTCCCGGTACAAACGACATAAGATATTTTGTCGTCGAGCCGTTCAAATGCCCTGGATGCGGCCTGCCATTGTTCTTCGCTTGTCTGATTTCCGTTTATGCCGTCCGGAATCCGTATCTCGTTCTGCTCAACCAAATCACCGGTACACAGAACTCCTTTGATATTCAAAGGTTCGATGCTGTTGGCAATCCAAGCTGTCTGTAGCTCGAATAGCGGTTGGTTAGCATCGAACTTGTTATAACTCTGCGGATCAGGCAGCAGGATCATGGAAAAAGAATGCTTGTCGGATAGTTGAGGCCGGACAGGGTAGATCTGGGCGGATATACAAAAAATATTGAGATGAATAATCGTTAAGATAAAAAAAAGTTTTTTGTTCATGATATATATATAAATTAAAAATGAGACACCGAATATAATGAATGTTTTTATATTCGGTGCTCTCTTCTATATGAATAAATTATTTCAGAAGCCACATAATACTGTTGACATCGTCAACTCCTCCCCATTGGCGATCCAAAGCTTTATACAATGATTCTTTGTTGTAGTTGGTTTCAGATTCTGGATACATGTAACGCATTGGAATTTTATCTTTTGCATTATTTAGGTTTGTTTCTGGATTGATTGGGAATTCCGGGTATCCGTTTCTGCGATATTCGTAGTAATCATCTGTGGCTATATGGAAGTATCTGGCCAGAAAAGCTTGCATCCAGATTTGCTTCAGACGATCTGTTACAGACCCGTTTGTGTTATAGGCTACATATTCGCCTTTCAGGTATGATGTAATATAATCATCTGTAATCTCTACTCCGTTGTTGTATTCAGCAGGGACAGTGGTACGGACAAACAGGAAAGAAGCTCGAATGCCTTCCTCATAATATTGTTTTGCAGAGCCGGTGATCCATCCTCTTTCAACCGCTTCTGCGAGAAGGAAATTCATATCTGCATATCCTAAACGGATGCAAGGTACTCCGACATAACTCAAACGGTATACGTCATTGGGACGGGAGTGCATACGTTTTGCGATTTTTTCTTTTTCAATGTCGTATACGCCAGCGGCATCCACTGCAGGATAGGCATTCCAGTCATTTGGCTTTAAAAGTTTTTCTCCTGCTGGCAGGTATAATTCGTTTGTCAACCCTTCTGCTGGAGCCAGATAATAAAATAATCGGTAATCTTTGAATCTTTTTAAAGGATCAATTAATGTGTGTGTGCCGGCATAATAGTCGATACTACGAGTTCCCGTTACGTGATAGGGATTTTTTTGACCATCTTTGTCAGAGTAGATGACCTGTAGGTTATCTTCATTGCTTTTAAATAGATTATTTTCTGAAACAACTTTGGAGAACGTTTCTTTTATTTGCAACTCCTGTGTATCGTCTGCCCGTTTGGATAGAGACATTAGGACTTTTAAACGTAAAACATTTGTCGCTTTTCTCCATTTTTTCGGATCTCCCTGGTAGAAAGGATCTCCGGAAAAAGCTTGTTTGGATTTTGCAAAATATTCGTCGGCAAGAGCAAGGTCTTCAAGAATGCCTTTAAATACGTCTTTTTGTTCATCATATTGGGGATAACGATGTTCTTCGATGTTCAGAGCTTCCGAATAAGGGATATCTCCCATATCCATCGTTGTACGATAGAAATACCAGCCTTTCAGAAAATAATATAAACCTGTATGAGCATCCAAATCATCTTCAGAGGATAGTTCAACCATTTTCCAGGCATTTGTTAAAGTTTGGATGTTATCAAAACTGCCTTTTCCAAAACGGTTATATTGTCCATCGTCGATTTGTTCTCCCCAAAACATCCGTTTGACCAGAAATTCATTTCTCCAGTTACTTGCCGATTTGGTCATGTCAAGAATGACTTTGGAGGCAAGCATGGAAGCGTTTACTTTAGTTGTTGTATCCGGATTGGTGTTCAGATCGTCAAAAGTAGATGTGCATCCTGATAATGAAAATATTCCTATCAGAAAGCAAGCGATTGCTTTATATTTCAGTTCCATAATTGAATTGTTTTATCAGATTAGAAATTAACTTTTAAATTGAATCCCATATAGCGTTGGGATGGGGAATTTAAGCTTTCTGTACCAGAAGAGTCTCCTCCTTTATCTGGGTCTGCATATTTGTATTCTTTAGCCCAAAGGAACAGATTTTGACCGGTGAAACCAATAGAAGCACTTTTCATTTTCATCTTTTGGCACAATGTGGATGGCAGATCATATGTGAGTGAAAGATTTCGGAGCTTGAAGAACGTTTCTTTCAGTATATTCTGGCGACATGCATTGTGATGTGAATCATGATATTTACTGATATAAGATTCATATGAGACAACAACATCATTAGGAGCAAACACGCGTGTATCTTCTATGATATTGCCATCTGGATCGCGAGTTACACTTCCTGAAACAACTTTTACCCCTTGTCCGATATAGGTTTTATTTCCGTTTACGACTTCTTCATAACGCCATTGTGTATCAGTGTCAATGCCAGCTCCTGTATTCCATAACATTTGATGAGTTTTAGAGTAAGATAAACCGCCGACACGACCATCAAGCGTAAAGCTGAGTGTGAAGTTTTTGTATTTGAATGTGTTTGTGATACCCCAAACTAAATCAGGAGTAGTATTTCCGATCTTTGTTTGAAAGTTTTGTTTAACTGGCATACCTCCATTATGAATGATATTTCCTTCTGGATCACGTTCCCAATCGTAAACGGCAAGCCAATCCCAGCTAGCTCCTTCTTTGACCCATGGTTTTTTAGTCGAATAATCTGGGTCTATCGTTTTGTAGGTATATTGGTCGTGTGACCAGTTTGTTAGGATGTCCCAACTAAAATCTTTGGTCTGAATAGGTGTTCCTCCAATGGTAATTTCGAATCCGGAGCGAAGACGCGTTTCTTTAAAATTGGTTTGAATACTATTGAAGCCAGTTGCGCTGCTGACTCCTCCTTCGATAATAAAATCGGATTCCATTTTACGATAATAAGAAAAGTCAAGGAATAAACGGTTCTTAAACATGTTAGTGGCTGTTCCGACTTCCCATACTTCCGATTTCTTTGGACGTACTTGTCCACCGATCTTACTGGATGGATAAGACGCTGTTGAAAGTCCGTCCCATACATTTGTACTGACAGAATATACGTTGTTATTGGCATATATCTTGGCATCCTCTTTGGCTGTTGTCCATGAAGCCCGAACTTTTAGGAAATCCCACCAAGTTGGTAATTTGACAATCTCGGATAAAACAATACTTCCTGAAACGGATGGATAGAAGTAAGAACGCTGGTCAGAAGAAAGGGTCGAAGACCAATCATTCCTTCCGGTTACGTCCAGAAAATAAGTGCTTGCCCATGAAAGGGATGCTTTGCCGTAGACGCTATTAACTCGTTTTTGTTGTAGTTCGCTGGTTGCTTCGATTGGATCGATAGAGGCATTTAAGGAGTAGAATTCTGGAATAGAAAGCCCTCCTTTTGTTTTACTACTCATAAAGTCATAGCGTGTATAATAAATGTTTCCACCGCCTAGCAGATTCATGTTGAACTTACCCCAAGTTTTATCTGCCATTAACATAGCGTCTGTGTTTATGCTCATATCCGTACCACGGCTTACTCCAAAGAATCCTTTTTTATCCCAGGCCTGATTAGCAGAGATCGGATTTTTCCATTCATTCCGTTTTGTATACACATCGACCCCTGAACGAACCATTGCTTTTAACCAGGGAGTGATCTCATAGCTTGCATTCAAAGCGGCATTGACAACATCGATGTCGTAAGCGTCTGTAATTTCATAAGCCTTGAACCATGGATTGTCATACCAACTGTCATCATACCAGTTCTGTTGCATACCTTCTTTTCCTTTTACCCAGTAATTGCGATAATCGCGTACGTCATATTCGGAACCTCCCCAGATTACCATGTCGTATATGTAGCTACCGCTATATCCGGATCCGTGGTCATTGGTGGAAACGCGTTTATTGTAGGCTGCCGAAGCGTCCATTTTAAAGTTTTTCCAAGTCATTTCTCCTCCGACAGAGAATGTGATTTTGTTCAAATTCTGATTGGGGTATTGTCCTTTATTGTATACTTCTGTGATGGAGGCTCGGAATGAACCGTATTTACCTTTTTGAGAAATGTTGACATTATTGTTTGTAACCATGCTGAATTGCAGGAAGTTTTTGAAGTTATCTTTTCCTTTTGATACCAATTCCTGTTCACGCCATTCATAATTGAACGGATCCCAAAGAATAGCAGTGCGTCCTATATCCAGTTTATCTCCCCAGACATAGTCATTGTTGTATTTACCTCCGAAACCACGGCTATAAGAATGTTGAGTTTCAGGGAATGCGAGGTATCCGGAAAAAAACATTGTATTACTATTGATATTGATGTTCAAGCCTTCTTCATTGGCCCCCTTTTTCGTAGTTATCATTATGGCTCCACTTGTTCCGCGAGCACCATACAATGCAGAGGCTGTTGCACCTTTTAATACATCGATAGATTCAATGTCGTCGGATGCAATTTCGTCTAACGTGATGTTTCCATAGGGAACACCGTCTACAATGATTAGTGGAGTTTCTCCACGTAGTTTGATTTTAGGTGTTTCATTGAATTCCGTACTATTTTGAATATTCAAACCAGCCACTTTTCCCGTTAAGGATGTTGTCACATCTACTGTTTTTGCTAAAGGCAGATTATCTCCTTTCACTTTTTGAACAGCATATCCCAGAGCTTTTTCTTCTCGTTTGATTCCTAAGGCTGTAACAACAACTTCATCTAATTTGCGTGAATCTTCGAGTAGGGTAATATTGAATATTTCTTTATGTCCGACGGCAATATTTTTGGTTACGTATCCGATAAAGGAAATGACCAATGTCGCATTATCTGGTACTTCTAAACTGAATTTTCCATCGATATCGGAAATTGTTCCGTTCGTTGTCCCTCTTTGAATGACATTGGCGCCGGGAACAGGTTCGCCTTTTCCATCGGTGACAACTCCGGTGATCTTTCTGCTTTTCTGTTGGGCAACTAGTACCTCTTTGGGGGAGAGAATAATACTTTTATCTAAAACTTTATAGCTGATATTGGTTCCGGAGAACAATTGTTCCAATACATTAAAAACATTTTTTTGTTTACTTTTTATACTAACGATACGTGAGGTATTAACTTGTTTGTTATTGTAGAAGAAATGAAAGTCTGATTGTTTTTCAATTTCATCCAGTACCTCCTGTACAGATTTGTTGTTCACATCTATGTTTAAAAGAACATTTTGACTGTAGCTATCGGACGCGTAGGCTAATCCGACACAGATAAATAACATTATTACGGATAGTTTCATACATAATGGTATTTTCTTCAGGAGCATGAACCTAACATTCATCTTCCTGAAATGTTGGAAGCTAAAATAATTTGTCATAGATTTGTAAATGATTTAGAGTTATAAAAAAGTTGCTTATACTTGTCGCCAAACAAGTTTGCGATGGATTTTCATACGGGGAAATACGCCAATATTTTCCCGTATGTTTTGTTTTCAAGGGGGATTATTTTCTTTCATGAGATTTGATAAATAAGGTTACACTTAATATAATTCAACGATCGTTTTTTCTTTAATATTTCCTTCTTGCCCAGTTTGAGGGTCTATGAAGCGATATTGAATACCGGAAGCCAAACGGAAATGTTCGAGGATTAGTTGTAAGTGCTGTCCATCGAAAGGTCCTGTGAAGGAGTTGTTATATAACTTGTCGTTTTTTACGATGAACTCGACATTGAAACGTTTGCTTAACACTTTCAATGCTTCGTTAAATGGTGTGTTCCGGAATACGACCAAGCCGTCTTTCCAGGAAGTTTGTGTCGGAATATATGGTTTGTCGACTTTAACTTTTTTAGTATATTGGTTATAAGTGAATTCTTCATTCGGTTTCATTAAAAATGATTTATGCTTCTGATTATCGTCTAAAAATGAAAGTCGAATGGAGCCAGATACCAAGGTGGTCCTTACGCTGCTGTCGGCTGCATAGGCTTCCATATTGAATTCGGTACCGAGTACTTCTGCTTTGATATCAAATGGGGTGCTGACAGTGAAACGTTTACTTTTGTCTTTATGGACGGAAAAGTAGGCTTCACCGTTCAGCACAACATCACGTGTGTTACCTGTAAAACGCGTCGGGTGCTTCAGATAGGAACGTGAGTTTAACCATACTTTTGTTCCGTCCGGTAAATTGACTGCAGCGACCATTCCTGGATTAGTTCTGATTTCTATATATTCGATCGGATCTTTTTTTAATGCGAAATATATAGTGGAAATGATAAGCGGAAGGATGAGGATTGCCGCAATACGTTGTATCCAGGCGGATAGAGAAATTTTCCGGTGGGAATGTATCTTGCTTTTTACTTTTTTCAGGGCTGTACCTGAATCTGTTTGCCGGATACAAGTCAATGTCTCAGTTGCCAGGCATATAGATTGTATGTCCCGGGCTATTTTTTTGTTTTCTTCTGATGCAGAGATCCAATCTTCTACTTCTTGTTGCAGAGGTATGGAGAGGGTTCCGGTGAAATAACCCAAAAGTATCGATTCGTTTGTTTGTTTATGTTTGTCCATAATTGTCCTTTTATAAATATGACTGACGAAAAATGAAATCTCCTAAATGAAAAGTGATTTTTTTTTCATGTATTTGTAATTGTTCGTTGGATTAGAAAATATTATATTTGCAAATAAGTATAAATATTTCCGATTAAAACTTATAGAACAGTGATTTGTATGTCTTGTAATATTTCTGATATAGTGGCAGACGAAACTCTTTTTCAGGAAATCCAAAGGGGAGATGAAAAAGCGTTCGATGTCCTTTTTTTGAAGTATTACCCTTCCTTGTGTGCTTATGCCCAACGGTTTGTCGAGTATGACGACGGGCAGGAAATTGTACAGGATGTGATGGTTTGGCTGTGGGAGAATCGGGAGATGCATACGTTTGAGATCTCTCCGAAGAGCTATCTGTTTAAAGCTGTGAAGAACCGTTGTTTGACGTTGATCAGCCGAAATGAAATAAAACAGAAGATTATTAATACATTGTACGACAATCAACAATTAGAATATGAAGATCCTGATTTTTATATCGTGGAGGAACTGAGTCGTAAGATAGAAGAGGCGTTGCAACGGCTTCCCGACAGTTACCGGGAAGCATTCGAGTTAAATCGTTTCCAGCATATGACGTATGGTGAAATAGCGACGTGTCTGGAAGTTTCTTCCAAGACAGTCGATTATCGTATTCAGCAGGCATTGAAGTTGCTTCGTGTAGAGTTAAAGGATTATTTACCGATATTACTTGCCATTCTTTAAAACAATTGTTGTATAGAACAAACTTTTTTGTGATTCCAGTTCATTTGAGAATTGGACAATAACCTCTGCCTTCCCATATTTTCTATTTCGATTAAGATATCAGATCGTTTTAGTTTGATATATTGATACTGTTTTTTTCTGTTTTGCTGATAAACGGAAATATGATATAGGCAGAAAATGAAAGTATGTTGTTTGGGGAGAGATAGAAAGGGGAGAAACGCTTACATTTGAGAAAAGCTTAACCCCTTGAGAATTGCTTGTGGCAAAAGAGATTGGTGGAGGTTCTGGATATTTGATAAGAAATTCAGGGCTTTATGGGCATGAGGACGGTCGTCATAGGAATGGAGACCGTCCTCGTTGCCGTGAGGTGCCGAGATCTTTATATATGAAGACGGTCGTCGGGCCAATGAAAACCGTCTTTGTTGGAAAAACTGTGCACCTTGCGGCAGGAAGTTCTTTTAGAAAGATAAAAAGCCGGATTGCGAAGCGATTTACGAAAGGAGCATATCTTTGTTAAATAAACGATATTATACAATAAGTGTTTTCATCCATTTTTCGGCCACCTGCAATGTTTCTGGTTTGCCGACATCTATCAGATGAAGGTCTTCGTCAGCGTAGGCGTGGATGTTGGCCTTGGCGCAGATGGAGAGGTAGAAGTTGATGATCGAAAACTTACCGGTCCATTCTTCCATCCAGTCGAATATTTTAGGAGACAGTACATGTATCCCGCTGAAGGCATATTCGTTATATTGGTTCGGATCGAAATCGGGGTAGAACGACTTTACTTCGCCCGTCTCGCGGTTGCGCCAACCACATAGCTTATTTTCCTTATTGAAAAGCAGATAGCGGGAGGTGTTGCGTTTGCTGACTAATAATGTCGCCAACGGATTTGTCTCTACATGATGATTGTAAAGCGCACGGAGGTCGATGTCGGACAGGATGTCGACATTGTGTATCAGAAACGGCTCATTGCCTTGTAAAAAGGCGGCGGCGTGTTTGATTCCCCCACCGGTATCGAGCAGATAATCCCGCTCGTCGGAGATATGGATCTGGATACCGAAATTATTGTTGGCTGCCAGGAAGTTGATGATCTGGTCTCCCAAATGATGAACGTTGATGGCTATCTGGTGAAAGCCGGCATCTTTCAATTTGAGGATTACATGTTCGAGCATAGGTTTCCCATTGATAGGAAGTAATGCTTTTGGAGTACTGTCGGTCAGCGGTTTGAGGCGTGTTCCCAAACCGGCAGCGAAAATCATAGCTTTCATAATATTGAGTTAAAGAGTTGTTCAATGTTTTGTTCCCTGTGTACGAGGTCTACCCGGACACCGAACTTAGAATGAATATGTTCCGCCATATGCTGGGCGGAGTAGACCGAACGGTGCTGGCCTCCCGTGCAACCGAAACAGATCATCAGATTGGTAAATCCTCGGTCCATGTAACGTTTGACAGAAGCATCCACAATTTCATAAGCATGATCTAGGAAACGAGTGATCTCTCCGTCTTCTTCGAGGAAACGGATCACCGGTTCGTCCAATCCGGTAAAATGATTGTAACGTTCGTATTTACCAGGGTTATTGATGGCGCGGCAGTCAAAGACAAATCCGCCGCCATTGCCACTCGGATCGTTGGGAATTCCTTTTTTATAGGCAAAACTGACGATCTTGACTTTGAGCGTATGCTTCTGGATGTCGTCATAGAACTGAGACAGGTTTGTCAGCTCCCGTAGTACGGTACATAAATAGGGATACTCCGGATAATCTTCTTTCAAAAGTTGCCGGAGGTTGTCGATAGCGAAGGGGACACTTTGGATAAAATGCGGTTTCTTTTCGAAATATCCCCGGAAACCGTAGGCTCCCAAGACCTGTAAAGTCCTGAAAAGAACGAAATGGCGTAATTGCCGGAAGAAATGCTTTTCGTCTATGTCCATATACCCGCGTAGTGCTTGCAGATAGTCGGCTATCAATTCCTGTCTCAACTCAGCGGGATATTTGGCTTTCGCCTGCCAGAGGAAAGAGGCGACATCATAGTAGATCGGGCCTTTGCGTCCTCCTTGGAAATCAATGAACCAGGGTTCGCCATTTTTTACCATCACGTTGCGCGACTGGAAATCCCGGTACATGAATGTCGGTGTATGGTCTTGCAGAAGGACATCGCTCATTTTCTGGAAATCATCTTCCAAAAGGTTTTCCTGGAATTCCATTCCGGTAGCTTTCAAGAAACAGTATTTGAAATAGTTCAGGTCCCAAAGGATCGAACGCCTATTGAATTCGGGTAGAGGATAGCATTGGCTGAAGTCGAACCCCTCCGCACCTTTAAACTGCAGAGTCGGCAGAAGTGTGATCGTCTTGTGCAGCAAAGACTTTTCCGTCTCGTCGAAGAAACAACTTTTCCGTCCTTTCTCAATTGCTTGAAAGAGCAAGGTGTCGCCTAGGTCTTCCTGGAGATAGAACGATTTATCAACCGACCAGCAATAAACCTGGGGAACGGGCAATCTCTTTTCCCGGAAATGCGCGGCCATATAAATAAAGGCATTGTTTTCCTCTATGGAAGTTCCGCTAACTCCGATCAGGGAAACGGAACCTGACAATCTGAAATACCGGCGGTTAGAGCCGGAAGAGGATAGTTCGGTTATATCAGTTGCCGGTGAACCGGTATGTGTCTGGTAAAGTTGTTTTAATTCTTCAGTAATCATGTTTTTCTATTTTCGGCACTAAAGTAGCAAACAATTGACAATTGGCAATTGAGAATTGACAATTTTGTTGGGAAATAAGAGAGGCGGACGTACCGTTTTACCGGAACGCCCGCCTTCTTTATGACCATTAATCTCTAATTGTCTCTCTTTTTAATTGTCAATTGATTAAAGAATGCCTTGTGCCATCATCGCTTTGGCTACCTTCATGAAGCCCGCAACATTTGCACCTTTCACGTAGTTTGTGTAGCCGTCGGCTTGTTTGCCGTATTTTACGCATTGTTCGTGGATATTCTGCATGATGCTTTTCAGTTTGGCATCAACCTCTTCACTGCTCCAGCTCAGTTTCTGAGCGTTCTGCGTCATTTCCAGACCGGAAACTGATACACCGCCGGCATTGGCTGCCTTACCCGGAGCGTACAGGATCTTAGCTTCCAGGAATGCGTCGATAGCTTCAGGAGTAGAAGGCATGTTGGCTCCTTCCGATACGGCGATACAACCGTTGGCGAGCAATGTCTTGGCATCTTCTCCGTTCAGTTCGTTCTGAGTCGCACTCGGCATTGCAATGTCGCATTTTTCTCCCCAAGGACGAGCACCTGCCACATACTTGCAACCATATTGTTCTGCATATTCACGGATACGGCCGCGATAGAGGTTCTTCAGTTCCATGATGTAATCCAGCTTAGCACGGTCGATACCGTCCGGATCGTAGATGTAACCGTCCGAGTCGGACATCGTCACGACTTTAGCGCCGAGGCTGATCAGTTTTTCAACGGTATATTGGGCTACGTTACCTGAACCTGAAACGCAAACGGTCTTTCCCTTGATGTCGATTCCCCTTGTATTCAGCATTTCCAGCAGGAAGTAAACATTTCCGTAACCGGTAGCTTCGGGACGGATCAGTGAACCGCCGAATTCGCGTCCTTTACCGGTGAATGTTCCCGTGTTTTCCTGAGCCAGTTTTTTATACATTCCGTACATATAGCCGACTTCGCGTCCGCCAACACCTATATCACCTGCGGGAACATCCGTGTCCGGGCCGATATGACGCCATAATTCCAATACGAAAGCCTGGCAGAAACGCATGATTTCAGCGTTTGACTTACCGCGCGGGCTGAAGTCGTACTGCGGCGAAATTACCACCAGCGTCATCACGCCCAGAATCAGCAAAATCTCCAGACTATTGATGATGATGGCGTAGTTCGTCGCCTTCTTGACAGAAATATTCTCCTGAAACCGCGTCAAACGCTTCATTTGCGTCCCTCCCGGATTTCCTGATTCTTCCGAATTGTCGCCTCATGCCCCATGTCCGATGGGAAATAGTACTTCTTCCCCTGCAATTCCACGGGCATATAATTCTGGCGGACGTAGTGTCCGGGATAGTCGTGCGGATACTTGTAGCCGTCGCCGCTGCCAATTCGGTCGTGCCCGGCGTAGTGCGTGTCGCGCAGGTGGACGGGCACAGCGCCGTAACCGCCCTTTTCCGCGTCCGCCATCGCCGCATCGACCGCGGCGCACACGCTGTTGCTCTTCGGGCTTTCGCAGATGGCGATAATCGCCTGTGCGAGCGGCAGGCGCGCTTCCGGCATTCCAACGAATTCCACCGCGCGCGCCGCGGCTTCTGCTTGCAGCATCGCAATTGGGTTCGCCAGCCCAACATCCTCGCTGGCATGGGCAATAATCCGCCGCGCAATGAGTTTCGGGTCAACGCCGGCATAAATCAGCCGTGCGAACCACGCCAGCGCCGCGTCACTGTCCGAGCCGCGCAGGGACTTGCAGAACGCGCTGAGCATGTCATAATACAAACTTTCGTCACAGCGAATCATGGGCTTCTGGATGGATTCCTCCGCAACGGCAAGGGTAATGTGGATGATGCCCTGTGCGTC
>ENA-OPCW01000717-OPCW01000717.1-human-gut-metagenome-genome-assembly--contig:-NODE-717-length-17797-cov-4.061718_pt1 | contig 17797 bp, 16 predicted proteins | sample MGYA00241258_ERZ501496 | MGnify/ENA primary metagenome ERZ501496 (study PRJEB25962, sample SAMEA2042660) | human gut metagenome | biome: human gut; feature: human-associated habitat; material: faeces...
CCCCCTGCCGATGCCGAAGGTTTATATTATCGACAGCCCGGTGCCGAACGCTTTTGCTACCGGCCGCAACCCGGAACACGCTGCGGTTGCCGTAACAACGGCGCTGTATGACGTGCTTGACAAACGCGAAATTGCCGGAGTGCTCGGCCACGAACTGAGCCACGTTAAGCACAACGATATTTTAATAAGCACCATTGCGGCTACCATGGCCGGTATTATTACAACCATTGCCCAGTGGGGGATGTTCCTCGGCGGCGGGCACAGCGACGATGAGGGCAACAACGGCGGCAACTTTATCGTTACTCTGCTGATTATGATTCTGGCGCCTATCGCTGCGGCCTTAATTCAAATGGCGGTATCCCGCTCACGCGAATACATGGCTGATGAAGGCGGCGGCGAACTCAGCGGCGACCCGGACGCACTGGCTGACGCGCTTTTAAAAATTGACGCTTATGCACAGCGCCGCACCATGCCGGGCGCAACCGAAGCTACGGCGCACATGTTTATAGTTTGCCCGTTCAGCAGAAAAACCATGCAGCAAATGTTCAGCACTCACCCCAGCACCGAAGAACGTGTAGCGCGTCTGCGCGAACAGGCTGCCGAAATGAGAAAACACGGAGGCCGTTAAAATGGATAAAAAAACCAAACTGGCGTGGCTTAAAAGATATTCGGAAACCAATGCTGTTTCCGGCTTTGAAGCGCCGATGAAAGAACTTTTGCAGGAACGCCTTGCAGGCAAAGCGGAAGTAAGTTATGATAAACTTGGCAGCGTAGTATTTACCAATGCTTCGGCAGATGAAAACGTGCCGAAAATTATGCTGGCAAGCCATATGGATGAAATTGGTTTTATGGTTAAGCATATTACCAAGGAAGGCTTTTTAAAATTCGTCTGCCTCGGCGGCTGGTGGGAGCAGGTTATGCTTGGCCAGCGCGTTACCGTACACGGCAGCAAAGGCGATTTGGTGGGAGTTATCGGCAGCAAGCCGCCCCACATTTTAACGCCGGAAGAACGCACCAAAGTAGTGCAGAAACGCGATATGTATATTGATATCGGCGTTAAGGATGAAAAAGAAGCGCGCAAATTTGGCGTGTTTGAAGGCTGCCCTGTTACGCCGTATGCCGAAATGGCAGTTATGGCCGATGGTAAAACACTGCTTGGCAAGGCCTGGGATAACCGCATCGGCTGCGCTGTAATGGCTGACGTTATGGATAAACTGGCCGGCAAAAAGCATGGCAACACCGTTTACGGCGTGGCAACCGTGCAGGAAGAAGTTGGCCTGCGCGGCGCGCAGACCAGCGTTAACCTTTTGAAACCGGATGTTGCCTTTGTTATTGATACCTGCGTTGCAGGCGGCACGCCGGGCGTTGCAGATGATGTTGCGCCTGCCAAAATAGGCGAAGGCATTGCCATTACGATTTTTGATGCAGGCATGATTCCGAATACTGCCCTGCGTGATTTTGCGGCAAAAGTTGCCAAAGATTTAAAAATACCCACGCAAATCAGTATTTCCGAAGGCGGCGCTACCGACGGCGGACGTATTCATCTGCACGGAGACGGCGTTTTAACCTTAACCTTCAGCATACCGACGCGCTATATTCACAGCCATCAGTCCATTATTCATCTGGACGATTATGAAGGTGCGGTAGAACTTATTACCGCAATGATTGAAAAACTGGACAGAAAAAAATACCAGGAACTTTTAAAAGGCTAAAATCGTTTAACGATTTAGTATAAAAATTATAATTAAGAAGAATAGGAGCGATTTTTAATGCAGCAAACTCTCGTACTTGTAAAACCTGATGGAGTAAGAAAAAATCTTATCGGTGAAATCATTTCCCGTTTTGAACGCCGCGGCCTCAAAGTTTCCGCTTTGAAACTTGTTAAAATGACCGAAGCTCAGGCTAAATTCCATTATGCTGAACATGAAGGCAAACCCTTCTTCGGCGAACTGGTTGACTTCATCACCTCCGGCCCGGTTGCCGCTATGGTAATTTCCGGCGAAAACGCTATTAAAGCAGTACGCGGCCTGATGGGCGCTACCAACCCGCTGGAATCCGTACCCGGTTCCATCCGCGGCGATTTTGCACTGTCTATCGGTGAAAACATTGTTCACGGCAGCGACAGCGAAGAATCCGCAGCACGCGAAATCAACAACTTCTTCAAACCCGAAGAAATTTACTAAGATTAAAAGAGAGATTGTTCCGGAAGGATGGTGGCAGCATGACTAAAGCAGCGGTTTATACAAGAACTGGCGATAAAGGCACTACCGGCCTTTATACCGGTGAACGTGTTTCCAAGCACAGCTTGCGCGTGGAAGCATACGGTACGGTAGATGAAATTACTTCGGCACTGGGCCTGGCCCGTGCTACGGTAACAAGGCAGGATGTAAAAGGCACTATATTAACAGTTCAGCAGCTTTTAATGTCGCTGATGGCCGATATTGCAAGCATGAATCTGCCGGAGCCTTATATTAAAGAGGAACACGTAAAAATGCTGGAAAGCACCATTGATAAATACGATGCAATGCTTGAGCCGCTGGGGCATTTTATAATACCCGGCGATACTTTGGGAGCGGCTGCGCTTGATATAGCACGTACTACTACCCGCCGTGCAGAACGCTGCGCACTGCGCCTTGCTGAGGAAGAACCCGTTAACCAGCAGGCTTTGATTGCACTGAACCGTTTATCCGATTTGTGCTTCATTCTGGCAAGGGTAGAAGCCGAAGTAGGCAATAAATAATAATAAGTTTGGCAGGCCGCCGCTTGTATTTAACGGCGGCTTTTTCTTTTTGCAGGGGGTTATATATTGAAAAACTGGAAAATTATATTGGCAATTTTAACTGCCAATGTTGTTTTTATGTCGGCAAGTTATACAATGCTGATACCGTTTTTACCGATGTATCTGGTGCGCGAGCTTGGCGTAAGCCAAAGCGAGGTTACCATGTGGTCGGGCGTGGTATTTTCGGTTACCTTTTTAATCGGCGGCATTATGGCGCCGGTATGGGGTAAAATGGCCGATACCCACGGCAAAAAGCCGATGGCGATACGCAGCGGCCTGGGGCTTGCGTTATCATACTTGTTGGGTGGTATGGTTACAAGCCCGGAACAAATGGTTGGCGTGCGCGTTTTGCAGGGCTTTGCTGCCGGGCTGTGGTCGGTGTGCCTTGCCATTGCCACTTCTTCGGTACCTGTCGGTAAATTAGGTATGAGCCTTGGCATACTGCAGTCAGGCTTAACGGCAGGCAATGTAATCGGCCCGTTGATAGGCGGCGTGCTGGCTTCCATGTTCGGCATGCGTACATCGTTTTATCTGGGCGGTGCGGTGCTGTTTATGATAACGCTGGTGTTCTGGTTCTATATTCCCGAACCGCCGGGAAGCAAGGCTTCCAAAGAGGAAGCTGCCAACGAACCTGCAACGGCGCTGTTAAAAAATGCGCCTATCCGCGAAGCGCTTATCTGCTCCGGCATTGTGCAGATGGTAATACTTTTAATTCAGCCGATTATCAGCCTGTATGTGGAAAAACTTTACCACGGCACGGATAACATTATTTTTGTTGCCGGGCTGGTATTTTCTCTGGTGGGCATTGCCAGTGCCATGACGGCGCCGTTTTGGGGGCGCTTCGGGCAGAACAGGGGCTTTTACCTGTCGCTGGCACTTTCTTCCGTTTGTGCGGGCGTGGTAATGATTATGCAGTCGGTGCCTTCTTCCTTACTTTTGTTTGCGGCGCTTAATTTTACGGTGGGGCTGTTCTTTGCCGGTATTCAGCCATCCATAAGTGCAATTCTGGCAAACAAAACGGAACGCACGCAGCGCGGGCGCGTATTTGGCATGCTGTTTTCGGCACAGCAGTTCGGCTCTATGGTTGGCCCCTTAATCGGCGGGCTGATTGCATCTTTTTTGCCGATGAACAGTTTGTTTGTTATCGGCGGCTGCATTTTGATACTTATTGCGGCATTTATTTATAACAGACACCGCGGCGAAGCGTTAAATATTTAATTTTTGTTTTTAAACTGTTCCTGCAATTTTTGCAGGGCAGTTTTTATTTTGTGTAAAACCTTAAAATTTTTTTATTTGTATACAGCAATTTTGTTAAAAATGTATTATAATATTATAAGTTTAGTAAAAAAACGGCCTTTTTGCAGGCTGAAAAGTCAGGAAGGTTTTACTGCTGATGAGAACAACGTATTTAAAAATATATTTGGATGCTTTGCGCCATAACCTGCGTGCCATACGCGCTTTGGTGCCTAAACATACCGAAACAGTCGCCGTTGTTAAGGCAAATTCGTACGGCTACGGTGCTGTGCAGGTGGCAGCAATGGCCATGGAAGAAGGTTACGAGGCACTTGCCGTTGCCGTAACAAGCGAAGCAAAACAGCTGCGTGAGGCAGGCTTTAAGTGCCCGATTTACCTTTTGGGGCTTTTGATGCCTGAAGAATACGAAGACGCCTTTAATACGGATTCCATCATTCCGGTGTGCGAATCGACCGATTTGCAGCAGCTTGACGAAACGGCTGCACGTTTTGGCAAAACCGCCAGCGTAATGGTAGCGGTAGACAGCGGCATGAACCGTATCGGCGTACAGGCGGAAGAAGTGCCCGAATTTTTAGAGGTCATTAAAAAATACGCCAACATTACCGTGCACGGCTTTTTTACGCATTATGCCTGCGCTGACGGCGAGAGCCACGAGCACGTAAAACGCCAGATGCAGCGCTTTGAAAGCATGGTAAGGCGCATACCGCAGCCTGAAAAATATGTTTTTACCGCTGCCAACAGCTCAACGACGCTGTATTTTCCGGAATCTTACTACGACGCCGTGCGCCCGGGGCAGATTATTTACGGCTATATGCCGGAAGGGCATGCCGAAACGCAGGAGCGTGCGGCGAAGCTGCCTAAGTTTGAAAGCGCGCTGGGGCTGTTCAGCCGCGTAGTGCATATTCACAAGATTAAGGCCGGCGATACCGTTGGCTACGGCGCAACTTATAAGTGCAATGAAGATACCTGGATTGGCACTGTTCCCATCGGCTATGCGGACGGTTATCCGCGCTGCCTTTCCAACACTGGCGAAGTTTTAATCGGCGGCAGGCGTTATAAAGTGGCAGGGCGCGTATGCATGGACCAGCTGATGATTGACCTTGGCAGCGAAACCGATGTTAAGGTTGGCGACGAGGTGGTGCTTATCGGCAGGCAGGGCGATGATGAAATTACCGTAATTGACATTGCAAAACTTGCCAATACCCACCCTGATGAAATTTCCTGCCAGTTAAGCCCGCGCATACCGCGTGTGTACTGCAATAAATACGAAAATTAAAAATACATAATAAAAAGCATCTGTTTTGGAAGAAGAACTCCAAAGCAGATGCTTAATTTTTTGTTTGTTAAGTTTGTGCTTACATTACAGGGGTCGGCGGCAGCGGAGTGTCGGTTGCACCGGGCTGTTCAAAAATAAACGCCGGGGAAGGATAGTAGAACTGGCAGTGCTGGAAAGCAACGGTTTCAGTGGAGAAACGTTTTAAAAGTGCCAGAGATACGCGTTCTTCAAAGTCGATAAGGTTGTCTTTGTTGATATCGGCGTCGTCTACAATAACCAGAAGAAACGGGCTTACCTGCGGTGCGTCGGCAGGAAGCAGGCTTCTGTCAAGCGGCAGGCAGGGCACAATACGCAGTTTGCCGATAACGTCTTTGTTGTCGTTTAATACTCTTGCCGCATAAGTGTTTTCAAAAAGGGTTTTGGCAAGCTGAAGATTATAAGCATTGTTGTTTTGCATTTATAACACATCCTTTTATTATAAGTTTGTAATGCTTACATATTTTTACTTATTAATGATAACATAGTTACAGTTTTTTTGCAAAAGTTTACATAAAACAGGCAATTTTAAAATGTATTTAAAAAGAATATTGTATACAAACAATAAAATGCCAAAAATAAAAACAGCTTTGCAGGAATTTGTGAAAAAAAAGCGAATTTAACAGCATAATAATGTGGCGTAATACCTGTTTACATTCAAGAAGGATATTCGTTCACTATTTACAGGGGGGAAAACTATGAAAAAACTATTGGCTTTTTTAATGTCCATGATGCTCTTTGCTGTACTTGCCGCAGGCTGCGGCGGTGGTGAAGACCAGGCAGGCGGTAAAGCCGCAACGCAGAAATTCATTAATATCGCAACAGGCGGCACTGCCGGTACTTATTATCCGCTCGGCGGCGCAATTGCGGATATCCTTAACAAGAATATTCCGGGCTGCAACGCTTCTGCACAGGCAACCGGCGCATCCATTGCCAACATTAACATGCTGCAGCAGGGGCAGGTTGATATCGCCTTCATTCAGAACGATAACGCTTATTATGCCGTAAACGGCACTGAAATGTTTAAAGACAAAAAAGTTACTAACCTTTATGGCCTGGCAACTTTGTATCCGGAAACCATTCAGATTGTAACCCTTGCCGATACCGGCATTACCGACCTTTCCCAGGTTAAGGGCAAACGCGTAGCAGTAGGCGCACCGGGTTCCGGCACCGAAGCAAACGCACGCCAGATTCTTGCAGCATATGGCGTTACTTACGATGATATTAACGTTCAGTATCTTTCCTTTGCCGAAGCTTCCAGCGCACTGAAAGACGGCAACGTTGACGTTGCTTTCGTAACCGCAGGCCATCCGACCGCAGCAATTCAGGATATTGCTACCCAGAACGATGTAGTTCTGCTGCCGGTTGCAACTGATAAAGCTGACGCTTTGATTAAAGAATATCCGTTCTACACCAAAGTTAACATTCCGGCTAACACCTATAACAAACAGGCTGCCGACTGCTCCGCAGTAGCAGTACGCTGCATGCTTGCTGTAACCGACAAGATGGATGCCGATACCGGTTATGCTGTAACCAAGGCTATCTACACCAACCTCGACCGTCTTAAAGCAGCTCATTCCGCAGCAAATGTAATCACTAAAGAAAGCGCTATGGATGGCATGTCCATTCCTGTAAATGCAGGCGCTGAAAAATTCTTTAAAGAAAAATAACAATGTGGTTTAAAGAGACGCCCCGGTCACCGTTTGTGCTCGGTAACCGGGGTGTATCTAAATTATATACGGTTTTTATATGCAGCGTTATTGCCGCCGCAGGTTTGTTTTACTGGTATGCTTCGCAGCTTGTAGTTGCCATGCTGCCGGAGCGCGGTGCAAAAGCATGTTTTGCGGTTGAACCGGGAGAAACCTGGCAGATGGAATTCAAGCATTCTTATGAGCTTACGCTGTGGCGCGATAATTTTACCGTTAACGGCGCGGATGATATGGTTTTAACGCATACCATTTACCAGTCGCAGGGGTGCGGCTTTCCGTTTTCGGCCTCTGAAGGGAAATTTGAAGCGCTGCCTGACGGGCATTTTAAACTTACATTAAACCGGCCTTATAAAATTATAAAAATGCGGCCCGCAGTGCAGGCGAGCTCCAAAATACTGCATAATGAAACTGTATATGATTTATGTAAGATGTTCGGGCACGGCACGCTGCTTACCATAAAAGCAGAACCGCGTTACCGTTACTGGCTGGAATGAGTTTGTTTTTATAAAATTTGTTTGTGAGAGGTGGATGTAATGGATTTAAAGAAAGAAATTATGGACGATATTGAAAAGGCCCAGCTTTCCGCAGAAGAAATTTTAAGAAAATACGATAAAGAATCGGATAAGAGGGAACTTACGGGCATTTGGAATACGATTATTAATGCTATCTGCATTGTTTTCTGTATCTTTCAGGTTTATACTGCGGCGTTTGGTATTTTAGACGCGCAGCTGCAAAGAGCCATTCATCTGGCCTTTGGTTTTGCACTGGTATTTTTGCTTTACCCGATGCGCCAGTCCTGGTCGCGCAAGGAAATGAACTGGATTGACGTTGGCTTTGCCGTTGTTGGCGTTGCTGTTTCGATGTACATAGTTGTGTTCTACCACGATTTGGTACTGCGTGCAGGTATGAACAATGAAACGGACTATATTATAGCGCTGATTGGCACGCTGCTTGTAATTGAAGGCGCACGCCGCGTAGTTGGCTGGCCGATGATTACCATTGCCATTTTATTTGTGCTGTACGGTTTGTTCGGGCGCATGCTGCCGGGCATTATCGCTCACCGCGGCCTTGGCCTGCATGAACTTGTAAACTATCTGTACTATACAACTGAAGGCATTTTCGGTACCCCGATGGGCGTATCTTCAACCTTCATTTATTTGTTCATTCTGTTTGGCGCTTACCTTGAAACTACCGGCCTTGGCAAATTCTTCATTGATATTTCCAATGCTATTGCCGGTTGGGCATCCGGCGGCCCTGCCAAAGTAGCGGTTATCTCCAGTGCTTTGGAAGGTACCGTATCCGGCAGTTCCGTTGCCAACGTAGTAGGCAGCGGTTCGTTCACCATTCCGATGATGAAAAAATTAGGCTACGGCAAAGACTTTGCCGGTGCCGTTGAAGCTGCGGCTTCTACCGGCGGCCAGTTAATGCCTCCTGTAATGGGCGCGGCAGCCTTTTTAATGGCTGAATTCGTAGGCGTTCCTTACATGGAAGTTGTAAAAGCAGGCGTTATTCCGGCTATTCTGTACTTTACCGGCATTTGGCTGGGCGTACATTTCGAGGCTAAGAAACTCGGCCTTAAAGGCATGAGCCGCGACGAAATGCCGAGCTACAAATCCATCTTCGTAGAAAGAGGCCATCTGGTAATTCCTCTTATCGCTATCATTTACTTCCTTACCAACGGTTATACTCCGATGCGTGCGGCTTTAGTAGGCATTGTGCTTGCAATTGTTAGCTCCTGCCTGCGCAAATCAACCCGCATTACCTTTAAAGATTTTGTAAACGGCATGATTAACGGTTCCAAAGGCATTTTGGGCGTACTTATTGCCTGCGCAACCGCCGGTATTATTATCGGCGTTGTAACCAAAACCGGCGTTGGCCTTAAAATGGCAACCGCACTGCTCGACCTTGCAGGCGGCCACCTTATGCCGGCAATGGTATTTACCATGCTTACTTCCCTTATCCTCGGCATGGGCGTGCCTACAACCGCTAACTACGTAATTACTTCCACCATTGCTGCACCGGCCCTTATCCAGATGGATGTGCCTGTACTGGCAGCGCATATGTTCGTATTCTACTTCGGCATTGTTGCCGATATTACCCCGCCGGTTGCTCTGGCAGCTTACGCCGGTTCCGGTATTTCCGGCGGCGACCCGCTGCGTACCGGCATAAACGCTTCCAAACTGGCTATTGCGGCATTCATCATTCCGTACATCTTTGTACTGTCGCCTGAAATTCTGATGATTAACGCTACCCCGTTCGGCGTTGTATTCTCTTGCTGCACGGCTATTTTGGGCATGGTTGGCGTTGCTGCGGCAATGGGCGCGTACTTTACCCGCCATCTTAGCTTCCTGCAGCGCTGCCTGTTCTTCTTCGGCGGCCTCGGCCTTATCGACCCGGGCCTGTATACCGACGTTGCCGGTGTTGTTTTAATGGCAATCGGCTATCTGTGGAGCCGTAAAAACCCAAAATAATTTAAAATAGTTTAATTTAAAGCCCGTCATAATAAAATGGCGGGCTTTTGTAAAATGTTTGGAGAAATTTTTAAAACAACTTGAATATAATACACAAGTGTGATATAGTATACACTATATTAAGGGTGCAACCCTAAAAGTATATTACAAAGGAGTAACGGACATGAATAAGGAAAAAGAATTTCTTCTCTGGTTCGAGCAAATGGAAAGAGGCGACGTTGCCATTGTAGGCGGCAAATCTTCCTCTCTTGGTGAAATGACATCTAAAACTGATGTACCTGTACCGTATGGTTTTGCAACTACTGCATATGCTTATAGATATTTTATTGAAAAGAGCGGCCTGAAAGAAAAAATGCAGGCTATCCTGGCTGAACTTACCGACGTTGAAAACAGCGCATTGCTGCGTGATGTAAGCGCACGCCTGCGCGAAGCCATTATGGCTGAAGAAATGCCGGAAGATTTAAAAGCAGCCATTGCCGCAGCTTATGAAGAACTTGGCAAAAAAGTTGGCGAAGCTGAACCTTATGTTGCAGTACGCAGCAGCGCTACCGCAGAAGACCTGCCGGATGCCAGCTTTGCAGGCCAGCAGGATACTTACCTTAACGTAAAAGGCGCAGAAAACATCATTGCCAAAGTTAAGGAATGTTATGCTTCCTGCTTTACCGACCGCGCCGTATACTACCGTGAAAAACAGGGCTTCGACCATATCGAAGTTGCTCTCAGCGCAGTTATTCAAATGATGGTATTCAGTAAAGCTGCCGGCGTTATGTTTACCGTTAACGTTGCTACCGGCGACGACAGCAACATTCTTATCGAAGCTGCTTTCGGCCTTGGCGAATATGTTGTACAGGGTACCGTTACCCCGGATAACTACACCGTTTCCAAAGCAGAAAACAAAATTGTTGACCGCTGCGTAAACGAGCAGGACGTTATGCTTGTGCGCAAAGAAGGCGGCGACTGCGAAGAACTGCCCGTACCGGAAGCAGAACGCAATGTTCAGACCCTTACCGACGAACAGATTCTTGAACTTGCAGGCTACGCTAAAAAAATTGAAGCACATTATGGCTGCTATATGGATATGGAATGGGGCATTGATTCCCGCAACGGCAAAATCTGGATTCTCCAGGCACGCCCCGAAACCGTATGGAGCCGCCGCAATAAAGAAAACAAACCTAAAGTTGAAGCAAAAGCAGCAGCTGCCGACCGTAAGGTTATCGTTAAAGGCCTGCCCGCAAGCCCGGGCCTTGTATCCGGCCGTACTCACGTTATCCTCGACCCGTCCCATATCGACGAGTTCAAGGAAGGCGAAATCCTCGTAACCGAAATGACCGCTCCTGACTGGGTACCGGCTATGAAGAAAGCCAAAGCCATTGTAACCGACAGCGGCGGAATGACCTGCCACGCTTCCATTGTAAGCCGTGAACTTGGCATTCCGTGTATCGTAGGCACCAAGAGCCGCGGTGAAGCTGCAACCACTACCGTTCCCGACGGCATTGATGTAACCGTTGACGCAACTCATGGCGTTGTATATGAAGGCATTCTGGAAGAAAAGAAACCGGAAGCACAGGCTCAGGCTGCTGCTCCCGTTGCCGAATACTTCCCGCCGACCGGCACCAAAATTTACATGAATCTCGGTGACCCGGACCTTGCAGAAAAATATTCCGCACTGCCCTGCGATGGCATTGGCCTGATGCGCGAAGAATTTATCTGGACCACTTACATTCATGAACATCCGCTGTATCTTATTAAAACCGGCCATCCGGAAAAAGTTGTTGACCAGCTTGCCGAAGGCATCCGCCAGGTATGCCAGGCAATGGCTCCGCGTCCGGTAACCCTGCGCTTCAGCGATTTCAAATCCAGCGAATACCGCGATTTGAAGGGCGGCGACGAATTTGAACCGTATGAACCTTCCGCACTTCTTGGCTGGCGCGGTGCTTCCCGTTACTATGACCCGAAATATGTAGAAGCATTTAAACTGGAATGCCAGGCAGTACGCAAAGTACGCGAAGAATTCGGCCTGAAAAACCTTAACGTAATGATTCCGTTCTGCCGCAACGTGGAAGAATGTGAAAAAGTTACCGCCATTATGGCAGGCGAAGGCCTTGTACGCGGCAAAGACTTTAAAGTATGGCTGATGGCAGAAATTCCTTCCAATATTATTCTTGCCGACCAGTTCAACAAATATGTTGACGGTTACTCCATCGGCTCCAACGACCTTACCATGCTGATTCTGGGCTGCGACCGTGACAACGACACCGTATCCCATATTTATGACGAACGCAATCTGGCAGTACGCCGTGCAATCCGCCACCTTATCGAAGTAGCCCATAAAGACGGCAAAACCGTTTCCATCTGCGGCCAGGCACCGAGCGTATATCCTGAATTCTGCGAATTCCTCATTAAGAGCGGTATCGACAGCATGTCCGTAAACCCGGATACCGTTAAATTTACCAAAAAACTTGCCGCACAGCTTGAACAGCGCATTATGCTGGATGCCCTTACCGGCAGAGGCCGCGTTGAAACCGAAAACCTTGACTGGTAATTTTATCAATAAAGCGGTGTAATACCTGTAAACCCCGGAATTAAAAAGTTCCGGGGTTTATTTTTATACCCATACGGGTATACGATATGAAAAATTAAATAGTAAAATTTACTGATAGTGTATTTACATTACTGAGAAGTAGTGCTAAAATATAACCAAGTTAATATTGTTGTGCAGTAATGTTAACCGGTGCAAAGCCGGTGCGGTCCCGCCGCTGTAAGGGCACGCCTGTTATGCAGGCAGGTTTTGGTTAAGCCCAAGCCAGCAGATTGCTGCACATAAGCATTTAGCTTAGCCTGCGGGAGACGGGTATGTATTGATAATTGCGCATTAAGGCGTTAATGTATCTTTGCATAAAAACCGTTTCCGAAAAACCGGGGACGGTTTTAATTATTTATTCAGACAGGAGGAATTAAAAATGGCAGAAGATTTTTTGGGCTATGGCGGAAGATTGGATGAAGAATTTGTTCATGCTGAAAACAAAAGCATAAAAACAGAACCTTTTGAAAAATTTGAGGTGCGTGCTGCGTTTGAAAAGCCGGAGCTTTTGGACGGGCTTGTGCGTTTAAAAACGGCAATGGGTGAAGCAGATTTTGAAAAATACATTAATCCGCTGGAAAACATTAACATCAGCGGCAGTTCGCTGTTAATACTTGCCGGTGCGGAAAAACTGCGTACTGCCCTTGTAAGCCGCTGGCTGCCGGTAATTAAGGCAGCGTTTAACGTAGTAAACATACGCGTTGTAGGCGGAGGACGCGGCGGCGTTGACGCTTATTAAGCAAACCGGCCGCAGCGGAAAGAGCAGGGAAGCCAGGAGACCTTACTGTTTTTGCTGCGGCTTTATATAAATAAAAAATGGAGGAAAGCAAATGAAAAAAACTTTACTTTTAGCAATGACGATAGCGATGGGAATTACCGCTTCCGCGTATGCGGCAAATCCGTTCAGCGATGTACCGGCGGGGCACTGGGCTTATGACGCCGTGAATAAACTCGCCGCAGAAGGCGTAATTGAAGGTTACCCGGGCGGCACTTACGGCGGCGACAGGCTGATGACCCGCTATGAAATGGCGCAGATTGTAGCCAAAGCTATGGCGAAAGGTGCAAATGTAGACAAGCTTGCAGCAGAATTTGCCGGTGAGCTCGACAGCCTTGGCGTGCGTGTAGCAAACTTGGAAAAGAAAAGTGATAACGTACGCATTGCCGGGCAAATCCGCTATGAATACGGCGACCGCAGCGGCGACTTGGGGGGCAAACTTGGCAAAGTAGTTAAACATAGATTGCGTTCCCGTATCTTTGTAAACGGCAACATTAACGAAGATTGGACTTATACCGGACGTTTCCAAAATGACCAGAATCTCTATAATTCCTCTGGTGATGATACTCTGAAACTGAATCAGGCTTATGTAACCGGTAAGCTTGGCGGCGTAAAAGTAATTGCCGGTAAAACAGACCACTATGCAGGCAATGGTTTTATTTATGATGATACCGCCGAAAAAATTGAGCTGTCTTACGGAAAAGATGTAAAACTTACCGCTTATTACGGTATTCCCACCGATTATGGCTATGATAAAATGTGGGGTGCATCCGTTGGCGGCAAAGTTGGCAATTTAAGCCTTTCCGCCGGTTATGATAAATTTCAGGATGCTTTAGCTTCTATTGAAAGTTACGGTATAGATAACAGTGCAAAAACAGGTACGGATAATGGCATATGGAATTTAAGCGCCAATTATAAATTTGGTGATTTTACTTTGGCGGCAACTTACCTTGATTCCGATATTGATTTAAGGGATAATTCCAAGTATAAAGACGTTGACACCAACGGTTATGTTGTAGGCCTTAATTACAAGGGTGCCGATAAAAACAAACCCGGCACTTGGGGCCTGTTTGCTAACTACTATGACCAGGGTGCAGGTACATTTGTGGCGCATACCATGTACCCGGGCGACTGGAGTTACTATGTAGATGAAGGCTTTAAAGGCTATATGGTTGGCGGCGGCGTAACCCTTGCCAAAAACATGGTTTACCAGCTGCACTACTATGACCTTGAAGGCAAGGAAAGCGGGCTGGATGACCGGATTCTCTGGAGCCGCCTGCAGATTATGTTTTAACTAAATAGCAGTTTTAAATATTACGGAACAACTAAATTAAGTAATAAAAAAATCCCCTTTTTCATGTAAATGATAAAAGGGGATTTTGTACTTTAGTGAAGAAAACGTTTCAGCGCTGATGTACTGCTCGGTAGGTTTCTGTGCAATTAATCCTTATTCAAATGTTCGTCCAGCATGCCCTGGTTAACGCTGCTGAGCGCACTTAAGAGTTTTATTTTCAGGCGGGTAATGCGCAGGGCTTCCACTTCTTCTACGGTAATTTCCGCTTTGGGCAGTTTAACGGTCTGCCCTATCTGCGGCTGCGTGTTAAGCTGCGTGTAAACCCAGCCGCCAATGGTATCGCACTGGCTGTCGTCAAGTTCAAGCCCGAACAGGTCGTTAACGTCCTCCAAAAGCATTTTGCCGTCAACGGAATAGCTTTTATCGGTTTCTTCTTCCACTTCGGGGCGTTCTTCGTCAAATTCGTCCTGTATTTCACCAACGATTTCTTCAAGAATGTCCTCGATAGTTACCATACCGGCGGTGCCGCCGTATTCGTCAATCAAAATGGCAAGCTGTTTGCGTTCCTTCTGCAGAAGGCGCAGCAGGTTGCTGATAGGCATGGAAACAGGCACTTCCAGCACGTCGCGGGCCAGTGTGCTTAAGTCGGGCTTTTGGCCGTCGTTAAGGGCGCGCAGCAAGTCTTTGATGTGCAGAAAGCCGATGATATGGTCTTTATCCTCATTGCAGATGGGGTAACGTGTCATGCGTTCCGTCAGCGCGGTTTTGATGTTTTCATCGAAGCTGTCTTCAAGATACAGGCAAATCATATCTGTGCGGGGCACCATGATTTCGCCGGCACTGCGTTCGGAAAAATCAAAAACGTTATCGAGATAGGTAAGCTCGCTTTTGTCGATATAGCCGTATTTATAGCTTTCTTCCATCAAAATGCGGATTTCTTCTTCGTTGTGCGCTTCTTCCGCTTCGCTGGCGGCACTGATGCCCATGCGGCGCAAAGTCCAGTTGGCAACGTGGTTTAAAAACCATACGGCCGGGTACATCAGCTTGTCGAACATAATCAGCGGGCGCGCTACGAATAAAACAATGGTTTCCGTTTTTTGTATGGAAAGCGATTTCGGTACCAGTTCGCCAAGTACAATGTGCAGGGCGGTAATTACGGAAAAGCCCACCACAAAGGCCAGTGTGTGCTCAAGCTGCGGCGGCAGTTTAAGCAGGGCAAATACCAGCGCCAGCATTTTGGCAACGGCAGGTTCGCCAATCCAGCCAAGGCCGAGCGAGGCAAGGGTAATGCCAAGCTGCGTTACGGAAAGGTAGGCGTCAAGGTGCTCCGTTACCTGGCGTGCGTAAACCGCGCTTTTGCTGCCTTCTTTAATTAAAGTATCGAGCCTTGAAGGGCGCACTTTAACGATAGAAAATTCTGATGCCACGAAAAAGCCGTTAAGCGCTACCAGAAATAAAATTACAATAATGTTTAAAATTATCACGAAATAATCCAAATAATGTGTTTCCGCTTGGGAAACAGTCACCTCCGCTCTAAAAGCAATATTTTTTTAATTGTATCATATATTCGGGCGCGTTCAAAAGGTTAAATCGGCATAAATTGGCGTTTGTGGGGTAATTTTGGGCTTTGGCTTGCCAATGCTTCCGCACTGACCACTGTAAAGGGGCGTAACTTGTTTTTTAGCCGTTTTTCGCGGTATTAAAGGCAAAAAATACCCGGCAGGCGTTAAAACGTGCCGGGTATTTGTAAATTTTGGGTAAATTGCAAAGGCTATTTAATGTAATAAACGCGGTTTTCCTTGCGCGGTGCGGCCTGCGGTTCGGGAGCGCCGGCATAGCCTAAAATGCAGTGGCCTATGCCTTCGTAATCGCCTTCAATGCCGAGCTGTTTTAAAATTTCCCTGCCTTCGGGCAGTTCAAATTCTTCTTTGGCGCGGTGAATCCAGCAGCTGGCAACGCCGAGCGCGTGGGCGGCAAGCATTAAATTGCCCATGGCAAGGCTGCCGTCATAAACGTAAGTGGGATATTTTTTATCGGCCAGCACAATAACAACAACCGGCGCTCCGTAAAACGGGTCAATATCGGGTTTGCCAAAAATTTTGGCGTTTAACTTGCTTAATTTATCGCGCATTTCTTTATCTGTAACGGCAATCATAATGGGGTTTTGCGTGCCGTGCCCGCTGGCGGCGTAGGTGCCTGCCCTTAAAATTTCGTCAAGCACTTCCTGCGGCAGCATATCGGGTTTATATTTGCGGCAGCTTCTTCTGGTTAAAAGGTTGTTCATTGCTTCGTTCATATTTAAAACCTCCTTTGGGGGCGTGTGCCCTTACAAATTTAATATAGCACCGCGGCGGCGCTTCGTCAAATATCCGCAGGGGCGGATGTGCCTGCCAAATTAAAATGTTTTATGCAAAAAATGCGTTAAGATATGGTATAATTAATAGATGTAAATTTTTATAAAGGACGGTAGTTATGCGTTTAAGAAAAAAGCCATGGATTGAAACTGCAATGGAAGAATTAAAGGATAAATATGTGCTGATGCACAATCTGGAGGATTATAAAGGGCACTGGCAGGAGCGTTTTCCCGGAAAGCGCCTGTGCCTTGAAATTGGCTGCGGCAAGGGGCGCTTTTTAACCGGCATGGCGGAACTGCACCCGGAAAAGGCTTTTATTGGCGTGGAAACGCAGCATGATATTTCGTATTACCCGGGCAAGTACATTATGGATAACAAACTGGAAAACGCCGTTGTTATCTGCGCTAACGCAGAGCAGCTGGAGGACTGGTTTGAGCCGGGCGAAATAAAGGAACTGTATTTAAACTTCAGCGACCCGTGGCCGGCAAAATTGACACCGAAGAGGCGCTGCCAGAAGCGTGCTGCTTCGCGCCAGAACGGTTTCCCCGTGCGATAATAGATGGTCTCGATGATGCCCATGACGACAGCCAGACCGAGTGTGAGCGGTACGAACAGCCAGTGATAGATGGCCGTAAGGGCAAATTGCGCACGCGACCAGTCGATGACTGAGGGGTCGATAGTGAGTAAATGATTCATAGGATATTGTTTTGGATTTTTATTTACGGTTGGTTAGTTCGCTGGCGACCACCTCTGCCTTGTCGCCGCCCTTGGCTTTCTGTGCCAGAACGTCGGGGAAGAACAGAAGTTTGAGCACCACGAAAATCACGAAGAGCTTGATGAGGATGACCGTCCACAGCACACGCCCCACGGTCATTTGTCGGAAACCGTCTGCGTAGAACCTGTAGATACGGTATAGGAGATAGTTTTGCGTCATAATGAAAAGTATTGAGAAGCAACTTCCTCTTTGTTGGGAAAAGTACTTACTTGGTTTCAAAAAACACCCACTTTTGGGCTTGGAATGATCTCTTGGCTGCAAAAGTACGAAATAAATCTGAATTGAACTATTTTCAAACTAATATTTTTTGCAGTAATTACAAAATTCTTTTTCTGCATCCTACCTTTTCTCTTCTTTTTGCCTTGGAAGCCGTGTGTTTTCTTCTTGGAAACTGTGTTTTTCTGTCTTTTCGTCTAAGATGCAGTGTTTCTCTTCGTCACTAAACGCCGTGACCCATCATTAAAAATCCCCAGCACGAGGAATCGTGCTGGGG
>ENA-OPCW01000727-OPCW01000727.1-human-gut-metagenome-genome-assembly--contig:-NODE-727-length-17629-cov-6.672186_pt1 | contig 17629 bp, 13 predicted proteins | sample MGYA00241258_ERZ501496 | MGnify/ENA primary metagenome ERZ501496 (study PRJEB25962, sample SAMEA2042660) | human gut metagenome | biome: human gut; feature: human-associated habitat; material: faeces...
CTCGATCTTCTTCAAAACCAATACAACTAAGCAAAACGGCGACAATTCGCGCCTTTTTGAGTTTTTCCGAGAACCTGAAAATCCGTGTACGCCTAAGTACACTAGGATTTTCAGAACCCCGAAAGAAACATCAAAAATCCATCAAATTCTCGCCGTTTTGGGAAAGAAAATTCTCATCAAAATTCTGCCGTTTTGGAAGAGAGTTAATATTTAAGCACCCAAGAGGGTGCTTTTTTGTTGGTTTTTTTATTCCGTGCAACAAAAAAACGCACCGTGGAAACGGTGCGTTTTTGATTGGTTTAATAATTAGTCTGCTTTGTAGGGAAGCAATGCCATAACGCGGGCGCGTTTGATTGCGTCGGACAAGAAACGTTGATGTTTTGCACAAACGCCGGTCATACGACGGGGCATCATCTTGCCTTTTTCGGTGATGTATTTGCGAAGTTTGGCAACGTCTTTGTAGTCGATTTCGGTTGCTTTATCGACGCAGAATTGGCAGACTTTCTTTTTGGGAATTCTTTTGCCGCCCTGAACGGGGCGTTTTACTTCTTCACTCATTTTAATATACCTCTTAATTATTGAGCCCTATATACGGGCGAAAATCAGAAGGGCAGATTTTCGTCAACGGCTTTAAGGTCGTCGAACACGCCGTCGTTCGAGGCGGATTCGTCTTCGGCCTTGGTGCTGAGGAACTGAATAAAGCCAGCGGAGTATCAGCGGGGGTTGTTCTATAAACATGAATGTGTGTGCTTTTGTTGGTTATACAAATATAAAGGTGTGGATTCACCGCAGAATCCACACCTTTTATTTACTTTCTGCCTGCTCCGCCGCCTACACGTTTGTTGAACACCTCATAGAGGTCTTCAAACTTCTTGGCATAGTGGCTTGCCATATCTGATTTTTTCTGTTGTTCACCTTCACCTTGTACACCGCCGGCAGCATTTGCGCGGGCAAGGCTCTTGTTGATCTCATCCAGAATATAGAAATTGCGCAGACAGTCCTCGTATGAACCTTGCAGGCGTTGGTCATCCAGACTCAGGTACCAGGTGATGTATTCCACCGATTTGTTTGCCAGATCATTCAGAATGGCTTCTCCCTTTTCTTTTTCACCTAACGCCAGATAATCGTCGGCCATTTCTTTTGAACTGCTCATGATGTAATCGTGGGGCACGGTGGTGCTTGGGATTACTTCCGAACAGTAGTCAAGGGCTTTCAACGCCTTGTCTTTCTTGCCTTCTTTTATCAACTGGGTAGCCAGCTGTATAAACATACGGCGGTGGGTCTGGCACATACGCATCACAGTCTCGTCGATATAGATATCCGGGTTGTTGATTCCTCCGAACTTGAACTTGTTCATCAGGTTATCGTACATTTTCTCGCTGTCGATGCGTGCGTTCAGCCGGGTGGTGTTGAACGGGGTGATGCGGTAGGCAAGACCTTCCTGCATGAAGTTGTTGCCCAAATTCAGATGATTGTCGCTACCCACCGTAATAGCCATGTACAACGGACGTTCCCAGTTGGTATTTGCCAGCATCTCAAGCATCATCAGCTCGCTCTTGTACAGCATACGTTTGCCTTTCAGGGAGATACTCATGTAATCGGGGATTTCACCATGCAGGGAGTCGGGAATCATCATGCCCGAGCGTTTCACTGCCTCCTTGTCCAGCTTGATGACGATGCTGTCCGTCGGTATCAGCTGTAAACCTTCTTTGGGTGAGCGTACCCAGTATTTCAGAATATTTTTCAATTCATACGGGTTGTTTCCGAATTCCTTGGCGGCTTCTTCCGGGTTCTGCTTGTAGAAGTTATTGATGCTTTCCATCACTTCCGGACGTACAGCCACTCCTTCATTATGCCCCTGTACATATTCCAGACGGCTCCATTCGATAGGCACTGCCGGGGAGTCGTATGCCTGACGCTTCATTTGGTCGATGTACCAGTCCGTTTGCAGGTAACTCAGGTTGCATACACGTACATCGGTACGGAAACCTTCCGTTTCCTGGTTGTACCACAAGGGGAAAGTATCGTTGTCACCATTGGTAAAGATAATCGGGTTACCTTCTTCCTGTACGGTGCTCAGGTAGTTTTGTCCGAAGTCGCGTGCCACATAACGGTTGCTGCGGTCGTGGTCGTCCCACGTCTGGCTCACCATTTGGATGGGTACGAACAGACAAACTACAGTTGCAATGACGGAAGCCGGTTTCTCACCCAGTTTGCCTTGCAGCCATTGGGCAATACCCGCCACACCCATGCCTATCCAGATGGCAAATGCATAGAACGAACCTGCGTATGCATAGTCACGTTCGCGGGGCTGCATCGGGGTCTGGTTCAAATAAAGCACGATGGCCAGACCGGTCATGAAGAACAGGAAGAATACGATCCAGAATTGCTGGATACCTACCGGTTCTTCTATCTCTTCCCCATTCGGAGTCGTGATACGTTTTGTCTTGTAAGCCTGCCAGAACAGACCGATAAGTCCCAGAATCAACGGCAGGCAATAGAATACATTGTGCCCTTTGTTGTTTTTCAGGTCGGAGGGGAGCAGGCTTTGGTCGCCCACCAGGAACTTGTCCACAAACGGTATTCCGGTAATCCAGTTGCCATGTTCTATTTCACCCTGTCCCTGTATGTCATTCTGGCGTCCGGCAAAGTTCCACATGAAATATCTCCAGTACATGTAGTTCAACTGGTAGATAAAGAAGAACTTGATGTTATCCCATTGGGTCGGGACTTTCACCATCACCATCTGTCCGCACTGGTCGTAAGGAACCTGCACGCCTTTGATGCCGCCCAGCCAGTCTTCGTAGGCCTGTGCGTGTGCATCGCTGTACATGCGCGGGAAGAGCATATTTTGTGCATACTTGTAATCGGTCTTATGACGCACTACTTCGTAGCTGTCCTTTTCATCGGGAGTCGCTTTCTCCTTCCGTTGATACACGGGAGCGCCTTCTGTCACGTCATATACACATCCTCCGTCCACTTCTTTCAGTGCCGGTTTGGAGGCGTATGTCTGTCCGTAGAACAAAGGACGGGTTCCATATTGCTCGCGGCCCAGGTATTCTCCTAAAGTGAAGATGTCTTCCGGAGAGTTCTGGTCCATCGGAGTATTGGCGGTAGAGCGGATCACAATCAAGGCGTATGAGGAGTATCCTACCATAATCATCATGATGCACAGCAAAGAGGTGTTTAAAGTACGTGCGCTAATCTGATATTTCTTGTTCAAATCAGCAAACAGATAAACGCCCAAGATTCCTAGTATGATAATGCCTATCAAGGCGCTGCTCCATCCGTAGCCATAGAAGGGGATGCCCAGCATGGCGATAGTTACCATGAAGGAAATATTCATGCGTTTGCGGCTCTTTTCCGTATAGCTTTCGTAAACACCCCAGATAATGGATGCGGCGAGTAGAATGATGTAGACTATCAGACCGCTGTTGAAAGGCATACCGAAACTGTTGACGAACAGCAGTTCGAACCATCCTCCCACTTTTACTACGCCCGGCACGATACCGTACAGCACTGCTGCAACCAACACCATGGAGCCTGTAAGTGCCAACAGGCTGCCTTTGAGGTTGGCATCGGGATTCTTTTTATAATAGTACACCAGTACAATGGCCGGAATACACAATAAGTTCAGCAAGTGCACACCGATGGAAAGTCCGGTCAGGTAAGCAATCAGAACCAGCCAGCGGTCGCTGTGAGGCTCGTTGGCAACGGATTCCCATTTTAAAATCAACCAGAATACGACTGCGGTGAAGAGGCTGGAGTAAGCGTATACCTCGCCTTCTACGGCACTGAACCAGAAGGTGTCGCTCCATGTATAAGCCAAGGCTCCCACCAGTCCTGACCCCATAATGGTAATGAGTTTGCCCAAGGTCATCTCTTTGTCATCGGGGCATATCAGTTTTTTCACCAGATGGGTTATACTCCAGAAAAGGAACAGGATACAAGCCGCACTCATCAGGGCGCTCATGGTATTGACCATTCTGGCTACTTGACTGGGGTCGCTTGTAAATTGGCTGAATAAGTTGGCGGTAAGCATAAAGAAGGGTGCACCGGGCGGGTGGCCTACCTCTAATTTATAGCCGGTGGTGATGAACTCCGGACAATCCCAGAAACTGGCTGTCGGTTCTATAGTCATGCAGTAAGTATAAGCTGCGATGACAAAAGCTAACCAACCTACCAGGTTGTTGACTAATTTGTACTGTTTCATGAATATATTATTGTTTCGTTAACGTTCAATGGGCGCAAAGATACGAAAGAAAGTTGGAATAGGGAGGCAATGGTCTGTTATTTAGTGTTATCCTTAGGGAATGCGGCAGAAAATGTTTCTTTCAGTCCTTAACGGAATTTCTATGTTTTATTGCTGGTTTGTATGCTGTGTTCTGAAATTTCAGTTTGTACAGATGAAGGAAACCTTTGGATTCCTAACCTTTTTCTACTCTATGGTTAAGCTTGATTGATGGTTAGGTTAAGGTCTTTTATACGGTAAACCAGTATAGACCGCTACAGTGGACTGTACAGTCTGCTATGGTAGTCCGTACGGTCTGTTGCAGTGGACTGTACGGAGCACTGCCGGCGACTGTAGAAGTCTGCCGTAAGAAAATGCTTAATGATAAGGTGGATAGGGCTTAACCTGCCGCATGAAAAGGCTTAGGTCACGATAATCGGATTTATTCGTCGTGATGATGGCATTTCAAGATGCGGTGAGGGAAGTTTCCATGTCCTAACAGTTCGATGGGGCATCCGAAATGCTCTTCCAGCCATTCGGTGGGTACTTCCGTATCGGGATGATAATCCAGCGTTTCGTTGACGCACGCTATGGTTTTTACATTTTGCAGCACAGTGCCTATGTCATGGCTTACCAGGATGATGGCCCGTTCCTTGTTGATTTCTTCCAGCAGGGAGTAGAGTTTGGCCTCAAACCGTTTGTCAATGTAGGTATTGGGTTCGTCCAGAATGACAACCTCAGGGTTTGAAACCAAGGCGCGTCCCAAGAGCGCGCGTTGCAGTTGTCCTCCGCTCAGTTCGCCGATGGCACGGCTTTCCAAACCTTCCAGTCCCATGCGGGCAATAATCCGGCTCACCAGTTCGCGCTGTTCGGGGGTGTAGCGGTGGAACAGGGATTTCTGTTTGTTGAGCCCCGATAATACCACCTCATATACGGAGATGGGGAATTTCTTGTCAATACTGTTGTATTGTGGTAAGTATCCCATGGCTATTTCGGGTACTTCTTTTTCGTTCTTATAGAAACGGACACTGCCCGAAGCGGGCTTCAGTAACCCTAGTATGATCTTGATCAGTGTGGTTTTTCCGCCACCATTGGGACCGATTACACCAAGGAAGTCACGTTCATATACCGTGAGATTGACGTGACTCAGTACTGTCTTCTCATCGTAAGAAGCGGAAATATCTGTAAGTTGTATAATGGGATTCGTCATAAGGCTCTGTTATTTGGCAAGTGCATTTGCTACATTGATCATCTCTTCCCGCCATTCATAACTTAGCGGATTAATGGGAACAACGGTGACTCCCAGTTCATCTGCTATCAGCCGGGCATTGCGGGTATCGAATTCCTGTTGGACAAAAATAACCCGGGCATTGTCCCGGCGGCAGGTTTCTATCAGTTCTTTCAGATGGGCGGGTGAGGGTTCCTTTCCTCCTTCTTCTATGCTGATTTGCTTTAATCCGTAGTCCCTAGCAAAATAACTGAGTGCCGGATGATAGATAAGGAAAGTGGTATCGGCATTCTGTAGCCGGTCACGAACGTCCGTATCTGTCTGTGCGATAATTTGTTGCAGACTGTCCAGCCGATGCTTGAAATAAGGTTCGTTTGCACTGTCCAGTTCACTCAGGGCGGAGTAGATATTACGGGCGATTACTGAGGCATTGCGTGCGGAGTTCCATATATGAGGCTCTATACCCCCTTCGTGATGATGGTCACCGTGGTTGTGTCCTGTTTCGTGTATGACGTCTATTCCTTTTGAGGTATCGAATACTTTCAGATGAGGGGCATTCGTGGTCAGTTTATCCATCCAGGCTTGTTCGAAACCGATATAGCCGATGCGCAGGTAGGCGGTGCTTTTATCCAGATTGACCAGTTGTTGGGGGGTAGGGTCGTAGGTTTCGGGGCTGCTTCCTTTCGGAACCATGCTGACTATCTTGAATTTATCGCCTGCAATGGTTTCTGTGAAATAGCGCAAGGGTTCCAGGGTGACAGTCAGGGTCGGTTTTGTGGAAGTGGACTGTTTACTGTCACAGGCGGTAAACAGGCACACTATCAGTACCATGCAGCACGAACAAAGGATACTTTTGCCGGGATGCAATGGGGAAAATATGTGATGTCTGGTTCTCATGAATGTTATCTTTTCTGTTTAACAACAACAAATATACGCAAATTGCTCATTAATCGGGTACAAATACTCCCCAAATTGCTCAATTGATAAGCAATTTCAGTCTGGTTAGGGCTTTTCATACGGCTATTCTGTGGCTGTATGAGAAGCCTTGGTTTCAGGTAAGAGATTCTATATGGCATTCTATGTACTCTTTATCGTTCTCTATAAATATGCGCTTTATATTTGGTGGGAAGTGTCTTGTCGTTTGTCAATCTTTTTAAGATGCCATATAAGGCTCTTGTATTCGTGAAGAATAAGATTTGTAAAAAAATCCTTTCAATCTTTGTTTCATGTATTTATCTTACTATATGTTAAGGGAGGAAGTAGGGATTAGTTGTGGATGGTTGAAAATCAATAGGTTATTGTATGTCTAGAAGATGAAAAAATATAAATCTCTTAGTAAGAGATCGACATTTCACGTGCAAAAATAAGGAAAGTTTTGATAACTAGTACACTTTTCGCGGAAAAAATATGGAATATTGTGAAAAAAAGTATTTCTTCTGGTTCTACCAGCTCTGATTTAATCTTGTATCTGTATAGTTAATATTTTGATTTAAAGCCTGTTATCGTCTGTTTGTAGATCTCTTACTAAGAGATCTGCATAAAAGGCCAATAAGAACGAATAACGAGTTTAGATGGAATACCTGTTTCTGAGACGTAAAAAGACGAGCAGCACTTCTGTAAGGCAGAAGACATTGCTCTATCGTGCCGCCGGCCGCGAATGGACAGCGCGGTTCTCGTCACTGTCGGATGTCCGTCCGGCAGACAGCCTTATATATAAAGGTATATTGTATCAGTTGGAGATACGCCGGGCGTTCCTCGATTCCTCTCTTTCGTTAAAGAAACTGAGTATGATGCTCGAAACAAACCAGACTTACCTGAGCAATGCGGTGAACCGCTACTTCGGTTGTCATCTGAAGGAGTTGCTTAACCGCTACCGGGTGGAATACGCTAAGGAGCTGCTTCGCAACGGCGGTTGTCCGCTGGGCGAGGTTCCGTCACGGAGCGGTTTCGGTTCGAAGAGTCCTTTCTATCTGGCTTTCGTCCGTCAGACGGGTATGACTCCGAAACGGTATGCGGCGCGCGAGAGGAACCTGGTGAACTTGGAAATAGAGAATGAAGTCCTTTTATAACAGTATATGTATAACCAATTTTTAGTTTTTTAAATTTATAAATTTAAATCTTTATTTATGAACAAAAAGTTTTTAAGTGCAGTTCTGTTCGGAGCCTTGATGGTTTCGTCAACAGGAACATTTGTGTCTTGTAAAGACTATGATGAGGACATTGACCGCATCGACAAGGAACTGGTCGATATCAAGTCGGCTCTTTCAGCTTTACAGGCAAAAGTTGATGCTGGTAAGTATGTTACCAACGTAGTGAAGAACGGTGACGGTATCACTGTAACCTGGAGTGACAACTCTACGAGTACCATTGAAACTATTAAAGGTGACAAGGGTGAAGACGGTAAGAATGGTACAGTTGTGACCATTATCGACGGTTACTGGGCATTTGACGGTGTGAAATCTGAATATCCTGCCAAAGGTGATAAGGGTGACAAAGGTGACCAAGGCGAACCGGGTGATGCTGCCGCTGCCGGACACGATGCCAAAGTGAACGAGGAAACTGGTTATTGGCAGGTATGGGATGCTGAAAAAGGTGCATACGTGGATACCGAATATATTGCCGGTGGTCTGAGAGTGGTTGAAGTTGCCGGTGGTTACAACTTTACTGTAACAGAAGCAAACGGTGAGCCGAAAACTATCTTTATTCCGGGTGGAGCTGCATTGTTAAGCATTATTCCTGAACTGAACGGACAAAACTATGCTCAAGATTTCGATATCTATTATGGTATATTGAATAATGACGTGGATTGGGCAGGACATAAAGCTGTAAACGGCAAAATGTTGAAAGGTATGTATCCTACTGCCGACCGCGACATCAAGATGCAAGTGAATCCCGCAGGTGCTGATGCTGACGCTTATGACTGGGCGTTTGTTTCTACAGACAACACCACTCCTTGGGGATTGAATTTTGGTGCTCCCCAAGCATGGACCGGCAAAGCTACTACAGCTACCCGTGCCACATCGGCCAACGGTATGTGGTTACTGCCTCGTGACGTGCAGAAATGGGATTTGGATGCAGCCGGAAGCCAGGGACGTCCTGACTATGCAGGCCAGTTCAAGGCTAATGATGGTGACAAGTACCTGTTTGCACTGAAAGCTACATCAAAAAATAATGGAGAAGTAGTAAAATCCCCGTTTGTATATACATTCAAAGCCAGCAATGTAAACGCAACTGAAAACATTCACATTAATGGTTTGACATTTGCTCCTTCAGGAAGCTCATTCTTGTATGGAAAGGAATATACTCCTTCCTTCGATATGCTAGGATTTAGTTCTGACGGCTATGATCAATGGGCAGAAGATTCTGTATTGGTATATGACTACTATCTGGAAATAGACAAGAGCAAGATTACAGATGAATCCATCAGAAAATATGGTGTGGAGATTACTGCAGACGGTTATCGTTTCATCGCTAAGAAAGAAGCTGTAGTGAACAATACTATTCCGTTCATTTACAACTACATCTTGATAAACGGTCAGAAAGGTAAGACTTACTTCTCTGTCAACTTTAATGATGAGGCTGTGACTGTTCCTGACAAGTTCCTGGAAGATATCGTTGCACCGTTCAATGCTACGGTTATTGCCGATCAAACCAGATGGTATGGATGGAGCAAGGCACTTGACTTGACAGAATTCTTCAACACATTGGGAGATGCAGGCAAGATGAAGTGGATTGATGCGATTGCACGCAGCATGGGTAATTCAACTGATCCACAAGAAATCAACAGAAGTGTATTCGATAAGAGATATGGTAGCAATGACCTTGATTTCAATGTAGAACTGACTGGTGGTGATCCTATCAACAACCAAGGTACTTGGGACCGTGTTGCATACAATGGTGCATTGCTGGACAAATACATTGAATTTGATTATGTAGACGCAACCGGCAAGTCTTGTCTGACCGGAAACATCCGTGATTTGGATAAGATTACCGCATTGAAGGTAACATTCAAGGTTGATAGCGAATTAGGAGGACATGTAACTGCTCCTTATTACACAACAGACGGTCGTCAGTATAGTGGTGACAACACGAAGATTGCATTGCCTTTGGACAACGCATTCCGTGTAGAAATCGCAACTCGTTATGATCAATACGAAGTGGCAAGAATGAACTTCTCATTCGAATTGCAGATGCCTACTAACTGTCCGATCAAACGTGAATCTGTAGCTAACCGTACATCTGCTTGGTCTAAAGACAAAGACGGAAATGATGTATTGAAAGTATATGGTGAAAAACTGTTGGACCGTTATGATGCTGTTGCAGCTGATATGCGTGATGCATTCAAGGGAGTTTATAACTACCAGAATGGTGCTTACAATGCACAAGCAAATGTTGAAGCTAAGTGGTATGAAGTATTGGTTCCAACTAATTCGTTCCAAATTATTGGTAAGACTAATGAAAGCTATGTAACTCTTGCCGATATCTCAAATAGCTCATTATATACTGAATGGAATACAATCGGTTTCTATGGCACAGCCGGCAACATGGATGCATATACTTTGACCGATGTTAAATATCATCACTTCAATGTTTATACAGAAGCTAAGGATGATATTATATTACAGTTTGCCAGCCGTATTGCTGACTCTAAGGTTGCAAAAGTAGCATCTAAGGGTACAAAAGAGAATCCGTTCATTGCAAAAGCTGTTTATTCAACAGATGGTTTGCAGACAATTTTGAAGTATGCATTCGAAGTAAGCAATACTGATTTCACTTTGGCTGATGCATTCGACAAACCGTACTATCTGTTTGACCGTGCTGCCGCACAAGGTGTAACTGCTGCATTACGTGCCGAATTGAACTCTTCATTGGTAAATAACAGACAAAGCATTGTTGTAGATAAGGCTGATCCTTCATTCTATGGCTTGTATCCTTCTGCCAAGATGGATCAACAGGCTACAAATGTGGTGACTTATATCTTAGACGGTGCTGCTCAAACTGCCAATACCAACAAGATGAAGTTTGATATTGCCAAAGAAGTAGGTAATGGTAAGGTTATTGAAATCACATATCATATCACAGATGTATTTGGTATGACTAAAGACTTGACATTCTATGTACAGACTTTGAACTAATTGGATCTAATAATAGAGTCTTAAAAAGTGAGAGTGACTTTCGGGGCACTCTCACTAACAATTCCAAGATAAGACTTTCTCCGACAGGAGAATCTTATATAATAAAAACTTTAGATTTATAAAACAGAATCTCTGGCTTGTGACAAGCCGGAGATTTTTTATGTATATAACGGCAATCATCTCAGCGTGGAGAAAGAATATGAAGAATCTATGACGGATTCAGCGATGAATGTTTCATGGTAATTCGCTGATAAATATGAAGTTATGCGTATATGACGGATTTGAAGGATTTTACAACGGTTTTACTGTTTTAGGTGAAACTTGACCATTCATCAGTTTCGGTCCTAGAAGTTTAATCAGACTTGGTTGCCCGCAGTATCTCGCGTTTTCCCCCCGGAGGGCCGGGAAGGCGTTCTACTGTGAATCCGGCTGTTTGCAGCATCCTTCTTACCACCCCTTTGGCACAGTAAGTTGTCAGGATACCTCCTTCATTCAATACCTTGTATAAAGTATCGAAAAGAGATTGTTCCCACATTTCGGGTTGTTTTTCGGGAGCGAAGGCATCAAAGTAGATGATATTGTATAAGGGAACGGCGGGACGGCTGCCTTCCTCCGGGTTGAAAAGCCGGGTAAAATCATCTTCAATTTTATGTAATGTGAACCAAGGGGATACCTCTGTTTCTGTGTTCCAGGGCGCCCGGTGAATGGCGTAATAATCCTCCTCATGCTGTTTGCCGATCAGGCGGGGGTAGTCCAGTTGCTTCAAGGTTTCTTCGGCTAACGGATAGCGTTCGATACCGGTATAATGTACTTTCCGTCGGGTCTCTTCTGCTGAAAGCAGTGTCAGAAAGGCATTCAGCCCTGTTCCTAGTCCTATCTCCAGAATGTGGGGCTCGGAAACGGGAGAATGCTTTAATCCCATTTCGATAAAAATATGTTGTGACTCCGTCAGTGCCCCTTTCACCGAATGATAATGTTCGTCCAGTTCGGGTACATAGAGGGTATAACTTCCATCTGCTGTTTGTTCCAGTTTCATAATTTTAATGCATTAAAGCGGAGGCTTCCAATACTCCCCATACCAATAAGGCGTAGCGGAGTATCTTTCCGATGGTCATAGCGAGAATGACAATCCATATATTGGCACGCATCATGCCCAATACAATGGATATGGCACTTCCCAAAATAGGGATAAAGGCGAAGAAAGCCATCCAGGCACCCCGTCCGTGTACAAACCGCTCCGCACGGTCCATCTTCTCTTTTTTTACATGAAAATATTTCTCGATCCATTCCATATTGCCCAGATGTCCCATCCAGTAGCAGGTCATGCCTCCGGCAACATTGCCGGCGGTGGCGGCGGTTATACTGATCACCGGGTCTAAGCCCAACGGACCTACACAGGCTGCCAATACGGCCTCCGAACTGAAGGGGAGAACACTTCCGGCTATAAAAGAGCCTAGAAAAAGACCCCAATATCCCCAGTCGATCAGGAATTGAAGAATTGCATCCATAAATTGTATATAGTTAGAACTATTAATAGAACAAATGTAATGATGAAAAAGATGCCGGTAAAGCGGTTGTGGGTTAAAGTAAATAAATGTCCTGTTAAAATGGATCCTACAATGACCTGCATCTGCAACAGGATGTCGAAATGCTGTGGCTGTAAGATACCCAGTAAATAAATCCAGGCTTCAACGGCGATCAGGAAAAAAAGGAATATACGCGTGCGTACCTTGTCTAAATAAGAAACATGGAAATAATGCACGCTGCTGACCAGTGATATCAAGGTGATGATTCCACAGGATATGATTCTGTCCATCCCTAATGTCCCATAACTGATGGGTTGAAAATGAATAAGCTCCTGTAAAGGGTGATAGAAGAGATTCATTTTGTCGTAATAGAACGCATAGCCGAAAAAGAGCCAGTAGGGCACACAGAGTCCTGTAAGTCCGGCAAAGAAACTTTTGAGTGACAGGGATCTGAAACTGATCATCCCCAAATAGAACAGAGGTACAAAGTAAAGCAACTGTGGAAACAACAGGCTTCCCAGTCCGATGAAAAAGAAAGCGTGGAATATACTTCCCGCCGGATAGGGAGATTCGTAGCTGCTGAATAATTGGGAAATAGCGATCAGAAAAGTGAGTGGCGCAAAAACGGCATACTGGAAGGAATGCAGAAACAGGCAGGCCGTGGACAGGAATACGTAAAAGCTGACATGCAAGGTACTGCGTGTCCGTATCAGCGTGAAGGCGGTGTTTATCTCGATCAGCAGATAGGCAGTCAAAGCACAGACCAGCAAATTGATTACATCCTGCCATTCATTGCCCGTGATGATCCGGAGAAGCAGGCATATAAGGATGGCAACAGGGAAGGTGAATCTTCCCTTTGCCATATCTATTTGGAATTTGTCATAGCCTGCCATGGGGTGATAGTCCGCTGATTACAGGTCGAATCCAATATCTGAACGGAAATATTTCTTGTCGAAATTGATTTTCTTCGCATTGGCGAATGATTGTGCCAAGGCTTCTTCTTTATTGGCACCGTAGGAGCTGACTGCAATGACACGTCCGCCGCTAGTGACTACCTGTCCGTCTTTCAGTGCTGTTCCTGCATGGAATACAATGCTGTTTTCAATCTCTTCTACTCCGCTGATGGCAAATCCCTTGTCATAATGTTCCGGATATCCGCCGGATACCAGCATGACGCATACTGCCGAACGGGGGTCTATCTCCAGGACTTTTTCATTCAGATTGCCTGTTGCCACTCCTTCAAGCAGTTCCACCAAGTCACTCTTGATGCGCAGCATGACACTTTCCGTTTCCGGGTCGCCCATGCGTACATTGTATTCAATGACCATCGGTTCGCCTTTTACATTAATCAGGCCGAAGAAGATAAAGCCTTTATAGTCGATGCCTTCTGCTGCCAGTCCTTCTACTGTGGGGCGGATGATACGTTCTTCCACTTTTTCCATCCATGCTTTGTCGGCAAACGGAACAGGAGATACACTACCCATACCACCGGTGTTCAGCCCTTTGTCGCCTTCGCCGATGCGTTTGTAGTCTTTTGCTTCGGGCAGAATCTTGTAGTTCTTTCCATCGGTCAGAACGAATACGGAACATTCTATACCGCTCAGGAATTCTTCAATCACTACGGTGGCGGAAGCGTCACCGAACATTCCGCTCAGCATTTCTTTCAATTCTTTCTTGGCTTCTTCCAGGGTGGGCAGAATCAGTACGCCTTTTCCGGCGCAAAGACCGTCGGCTTTCAGTACGTATGGAGCTTCCAATGTTTCCAGAAAGGCTAATCCTTCTTCCAGATTTGCGGCAGTGATACTTTTGTAACCGGCTGTCGGGATATTATGGCGTTGCATGAAGCCTTTGGCGAACTCCTTGCTGCCTTCCAGTACCGCACCCGCTTTTGAAGGCCCGATAACAGGAATGTTTTTCAGCGCTTCATCTTTTTTGAAATAGTCATAGATTCCTTTGACTAACGGGTCTTCGGGACCTACCACTACCATATCTATATTATTCTTTACTACAAACTCTCTGATTGCTGTAAAGTCATCTGCTTTAATCGCTACATTCTCGCCTACATTACTTGTGCCGGCATTTCCCGGAGCGATATAGAGTTTCTCGATTTTGGGACTTTGAGCAATCTTCCATGCCAGGGCGTGTTCACGTCCGCCTGAGCCTAATAGCAACAGTTTCATAATCTTATCTTTTGTTTATTTTAAGTGGTCTTCAAAATAGCGTGTAATGCGTTCATACAAGTGCACACGGTCGCGTCCGAACATATTATGACCGTCGCCCGGATACATAAAGAAATCGGGTTGGGTTCCGGCATCAATGCAGGCACGGAGGAAACTGATGCTGTGCTGGGGAACACAAGTGGGGTCATTGGCGCCAATGATCACTTCCAGACGTCCTTTCAGGTTTCCGGCTCTCAGCTTCAGGTTGGCGTTCTTGTAGCCTTCGGGGTTGGTTTGCGGAGTATCCATGTAACGTTCGCCGTACATTACTTCGTAGTAAGCCCAGTCGATGACAGGACCGCCGGCTACTCCTACTTTGAATAGTTCGGGGTAAGTCAGCATCAAGTTGGTGGTCATGAAACCACCGAAGCTCCAACCATGTACGCCAATGCGGTTATTGTCCACATAACCCAATGATTTTAAGAAATCCACTCCTTTTACCTGGTCTTTCATCTCTTCGGTTCCTAATTGGCGGAACGTACAGTTCTCAAATTCCAGTCCCCGGTTGTCACTGCCCCGGTTGTCAACGGTCAGCATGACGTAACCCAGTTGTGCCATGTAAATATCCCATCCGCGGGCGTCATAGTTGCGGTTGTTGTGGATTAGTTGGGCATGTGGTCCGCCATACACGTAGACTACGGCCGGGTATTTTTTGTTGGGGTCAAAATTCACCGGCTTTATCAGGCGGTAGTATAAGTCGGTCTTGCCGTCGGCTGCCTTGAGGGTACCGACAGTGATTTCGGGCATATTGTATGCTTCCAACGGATTGGTGGCGGTCAACAGGCTGATAGTCTTTCCCTTTCCGGAAGTGGGAACGATCTCGATATTCCGGGGAATGGTGAAAGAAGTATAATTGTCTATCACATAGTTGCCGCTACCGGACAGTTGTACATGATGCATACCGTCTTTATTGCCGATGAGGCGGCGTTTGCCTGTCTTTACATTCACAGCGTATGCGTTGCTCTGCAAAGGGGAAACCTCTGTGCTCATGATGATGACTTCCTTGGTCTTTTCATTGAATCCGAGGATGTTTTGTACTACCCAGTTGCCTTGGGTAAGCTGTCTGGTCTTGTAGCTTTCCCGGTAAGAACCTCCGGCCGCGGCTCCATGTGATTCCGGATATATGGAAGTCTTGGTGTCCATCAGGTAAAGATGGTTGTAGCCGTCGCGCTGGCTCTGATAGATGAACTTCGTGTGGTCCCACGGCAGAAAGACGATGGGATGTTGAGGCTCTACATATTTAGTATGCTTCTCTTCGTAAAGGGGATTGCTTTTCAGTGGCTCTCCTGTTTCCGCGTCATAGCAGCATAGCAGGGCATGGTTCTGGTCACGGTTCAGTTCAATGACATAAACGCTTTTTTCGTCAGGACTCCAGCTGATATTGGTGAAATAACGGTCGGTAGGGTCGCCGGCTTTCAGATAAACTGTTTTTTGGGTCTCCGGATTGTAGATGCCGACAGTCACTTTGTGACTGGTCATTCCTGCCATCGGATACTTGTCCGGCTCCAGTGTCGCTATGCGGGTGGAGGTATTTACTTGTGGATAATCGGTTACCATGCTTTCGTCCATGCGGTAGAAAGCAAGCAGATTTCCTTTCGGACTCCAGAAAGTACCTTTCGAGATACCAAATTCCTGACGGTGTACACTTTGTCCGCATACGATGCCTTTCGGTTCGTCGGTGACTTGTTGCGTTTTCCCGTCGGCAGTCGTTACAAACAGATTGTTGTCAAGGGTATAAGCCAATGAACGGCTTTCCTTGTTCCAGTCCTGGTTGGCGGCTTTAGGAGAGAGAGGCTGACTCCATATTATTTCCTTTTTAGTTAAATCGATCAGCACTTTATTGGATGTGCTATTTACCAGCATCATCTTTTCAGCGTATGGGAAAGATGCATTCCTGAAGTGGTTGATTTTCCCTAATTCCTTGTTTGCCAACAGTTCATTCACTTCCTGCAAAGTGATAAGTACGTTTTCCTTCCCATTTGCCGGCTGGATGGTTTTTACCTCTTCTATGTCGGCGTTGATGCATACATCTCCCCACCATTGCAAACCATACAGATTTTGTGGAAGCAGGTTATAATAATTGTTTCCTCCCGGCATCAAGTCTTCCAGTGTGAAACTTTTCTTGTCTTGTGCCCATGTTACAGATGAAGCCATGATTAATAAGGCAATCAGATTGATTAATTTTCTCATAACTGTTTATTCTTCTGTCTTTTCCTTATTGTCGTCAAATTTACGGGGACTGCTTTTGAAATTGTCGCGGCCTTCACGTCTGTCACCAAAGTTGCGGTGTTCTCCTCTTTTGAAATCGCCACGTCCCTCACGTTTGTCATCAAAAGAGCGTCTTTCTCTGCGCTCTCCTCCTTTGTACTCTCCGTGTTCTTCACGTCTGTTGTCAAAACTACGACGTTCTCTGCGTTCTCCATATTCTACCTTTTCCGTGTTACGGCGCGGGCAGATTTCTTCCCGGCGGGGCTTGAATTCCCGATCGGCGTTCTCACTACGGAATTCTTTGAATTTGCCGTTGAATAATTGGTATTTGCGGAATTCACATTCCAACGAACCGTTGAACAGGGGAATTTTTATAGAAGGCTTTAAACCAATCTGGTCGAAACATTCTTCACGGTAACTTAGTACCCATGCATCATTGCCGGTGAAAGAGTGTTTCAGACGTTCGCCTATCATTTGATACAGGCCCAGCAAATCATTGGTTGCAGTTTCTCACCTATTTTCACCGGCGTATGCAAAATATAATCCATCAGTTCTTCTTCCACATGCGGTGCTAATAATTCCCGGCTCTTTTTTTCCATATTGTATTATTTTCTCCTTTGTCCTGTGTGATGCATAAAGACATCATACCACTTTTTGCCGGATGTTTGAACGCAAAATTTTTAACGTGCCTTCGCAAAATAGTCATTCAAAATTTCCTTGATGTAGTGATAGCGTCTTGCATAAGAGTTTTCCACACGGATGATCTGCATATGATGCGCCTTACAGATCTCATTTTTCTGTCTGTCCCGCTCCCGTACCACTTCATCCTCAAAATGCTCCTTGCCGTCGAGTTCGATCGCAAAAACGGGCAGCTCGCTTTTTCCCCTCTTTTCATAGACAACAAAGTCGAATCTTCCCATATAAAACAGATTATCATAAGTGACATTATCCCGGAACACCTGGGATATGGCAACCTCTTTGTGGATCGTATATTTATTCCGGGTGAGCCAGATATTTTCCAGCGCATGTGTCAGGTTTTTCATAAATGCCGCTTCTGTTTCCGTGGAAAACGGCTGGATTCC
>ENA-OPCW01000737-OPCW01000737.1-human-gut-metagenome-genome-assembly--contig:-NODE-737-length-17481-cov-3.357340_pt1 | contig 17481 bp, 10 predicted proteins | sample MGYA00241258_ERZ501496 | MGnify/ENA primary metagenome ERZ501496 (study PRJEB25962, sample SAMEA2042660) | human gut metagenome | biome: human gut; feature: human-associated habitat; material: faeces...
GTAAAAAAAAAGCGCGCGCGAAATAATTAAAATCTATTTAATTATACAATATACCGCGCGAATTTCAAAACGTTTTGACAAATAAAAGAAGCGCGCTGTGATGAAATCGTTGAAAAAATATTTTTTATGTGATAATATAATTTCAGGTGATTTTATGAAATTCAAGATGAAATTTTCAACCGCGGTGTATGTTTTGATTACCGCAGTAATATGCATTTCAATTGCGTCAATCGTACTTGACGCGCTCATTTTGGCAGGTAAAGGCGGTTTTATGCAAGGAAACACTGTAATTACGTCGATATCGATCGTTGCCGCCGCGCTGCTTTTGACGTGTTGTTTGTTGATACTTTTCAACTCAAAATATTATTTTTCCGAAAACGGGTTTACGGTGATTTACGGCTTCGTTCCGCACGTTATCCCTTATGAAAACATTCTTGCCGGCGCGGAAGAAAAAATGACGCATAAACTTTATCTTCAATACGTCGACCGGGACAAGAAAAAGGACTTCCTTATCATCGCCGTGAACGTCGACGAAAAATACAACGACGTCATACAGTCCGAACTTGAAAAACGCAACAAAACTTTCAGACGGCTTAACACCCCGGACGATAACGAATAACCCTTAAACGGCGTTTTTTTGCCCTTTAATCGTCGATTTTCAATCATTTTTGCGGTTTTGAAAAATTTTTCGCATAAAAATGCTTGAATATTTTCGGCATATATATTATTATATAGTATAGTGAATTGAAGTAGCAGGGAGGAGTTTTATGGATTCTAAATTAGAGGCTCATATTGACGAGATATTTATCGACGTTCCCAAAACCGACAAAATGGTTACTATGATTAACCGCATTAAGTCAAAGGCGAACAGTAAATTTTTGCAAATCCGCGATCAGGGTTATTCCAGAAGCGTCGCTTTTAACGAGGTTGACGACTGGCTTATGAAAGCAAAAGTCATCGTTGACGAGGAAGCCGGCAAACTTACCCCGGCGGAACTTGCCACGATCAAAACTCCGGCAACTCCTTACAATGCGCCCGCAGGCGAAGTCGTTTCCAATGCTTCCCTTGACGACGGCGAGGCGGCTGTCGTTGTCGAAAGCAAACCCTGCATACACTGAACTTCAGCGCCGGCTATGACATCAACAGCCACTTCAGCCTGAAACTGCAGGTGAACGACCTGCTGAACCGCGCCGTCATCTTCAAGCAGGAAGTACCCTCTACCGGAGAGGAGGTAGAAGTGGAACGCTACAAGAAAGGCGCCAACCTTGAAATAGGTTTCAGCTACAAACTGTAAAAACAAAATATAGAGAGAAACAAAAAGTTATACGAACGATAACACTAATTTAATTCATTTATTATGGAATCTTTAAAATGGAAATTTTTATCACTTGCCCTCGTGGCAAGCATGTCTTTCCTCACTTCTTGCAGTGATGACGACAACAACGGCGGAAACGACAACGGTGAAGTGGAAACCCTGAAAGGAACGATTACCTCGGATGTAACCCTGAAAGCGGGCACCACGTACAAACTGAGCGGCGAGTACATCGTCGAAGCAGGCGCCACACTGAACATCGAGGCAGGCGTAAAGATTATATCCGTCTACGACGATATAGTGGATTATATCCTGATAAAGCAAGGTGCCAAAATCAATGCCATGGGTACGGCAAACGCTCCTATCGTCATGACCAGCGAAAAGGAAGAACCGGGTGCCTGGGGCGGTATCCACATCTGCGGCAAGGCACACACCAATGCCGAAGGAGGTAAAGGAAGTTCCGAAATCGGCGGTGCCGTTTATGGCGGCAACGACGATGCCGACAACTCCGGCAAACTGCAATATGTGCGCGTAGAATACACCGGCTATGCTTTCGATGAGGAACATGAAGCCAACGGAATCACGTTCTACGGTGTGGGCAACGGTACAATCGTAGACCACTGTCAGGCCTACAAAGGCTCGGACGACGGTTTCGAATTCTTCGGCGGCTCTGTAAATGTCAGCAACATGGTGGTGGTGAGTTGCAGCGACGACTCTTTTGACTGGACCGAAGGATGGAACGGAAAGGGCACCGACCTCGTTGCCTACCAAGAACCCAAAGCCACATTGGGCTACGACTGCGACTGCCTCATCGAAGCCGACAACAATGAAAACGACAATGCAGCCAGCCCCATATCACACCCTACACTAAAGAATCTCATCCTTGCAGGTAATGGTGAAAGCAAACAGGGTATCCGCCTGCGCCGCGGCACCCAAGTCCATATAGACAATGCCAAAGTATGCGGCAAAGGCCAACCACTGGCAATAGAAAGCGCATTGACCAACAGTGCTTTGAAGAACGGCACTTCCCTACTGGCCAACATGACTATTTCTGCCGAACTGACAACCGACGGCGACTATACCAATGCCGATTTCATTGCCGCAACAGGCAACAAAGTGGACGCAGCCTTGTCATACGCCTCTTTCGACGCCATAAAAGCGGAATGTGACTGGATGAACGGAAACTGGGTGAAATAAGCATACATTGCTCATTGAATATTTTATTAGGAGTTTATTAAAAAAGGAGGTTGTGTCAAAAAAAACGCTGACACAACCTCTTACTTTTCCGGTTCTCACAAACCGTTATATCTATGAAGTCTCCGCCGGATACTTCACCGCAGAAAATCAAGACAACACCCTTTGGAAATCCCTTCCGGACGGTGACTGGAACACCTGCAAATCGAACTCTGGAATAATGGCCAGTACATGGTCGAAGACATCGGCCTGTACACCCTCGTAGGGCACCCAATCCTTGATAGCACAGAAGAAATAAAGCTCCATAGGAATACCATGATCGGTGGGTTGCAACTGGCGAACCATGCAGACAAGCTCTTGGTTCACATCGGGAAGGCTCTTCAAATAGGCAGTCAGATAAGCCCGGAATACTCCCAAGTTGGTTTGACGGCGGCCGTTGACAAGGACGGAGTTATCAATATGATGCTCTTTATTGTACTCCTCTATCACCGCCTCTGTATGCTCCACATAATCTTTCAGCAAACGGATCTTCCGATATTTGTCCAGCATCTCCGGCGTGCAGAACTTCACGCTGTTCATATCAATATTAATGGAACGCTTCACACGACGTCCGCCGCTCTCACGCATCCCCCGCCAATTCTGGAACGAGTCGCTGACAAGCAGATAGGGCGGAATTGTAGTAATGGTATTATCCCAGTTACGCACCTTCACTGTGTTCAGCGTGACTTCTATCACCGTACCGTCAGCTCCATATTTGGGCATTGCAATCCAGTCGCCCACCTTCAACATGTCATTGGCAGACAACTGCACACCGGAAACGAACCCCATAATCGAGTCCTTGAACACCAGCATCAGTATAGCGGCAGAAGCACCCAGACCGGCCAGCAATGACAACGGAGATTTATCAATCAGGATACTTACCACAATGATGGCCCCTACAAACCACAGAATCACTTGAACCGTCTGCAACATTCCCTTCAGCGGCCGGTCACGTAGCTGCTCCTTCTCGCTGTACACACTATAAACAGCTTTCATGAATGAGTTTATGAAACTCAGGAAAGTGATAAGAATATAAATGAGGCAAACACGCTGGATGAATCCCAAAGTGGAAGAGCTTGTTTCGGCAAAAGCCACCGGAATAAAAATATAGATTATAACGGGAGCCACCATCCGGCTGAGATGAATCAGCACCTTACGGTCAAAAACAATATCATCCCATGTAGCTTTTGTTTTCCTTATCAGGTGCGCCACCACCTTCAACAAGATATTCCGGCAGAGAACATCTGCCAGAAAAGCAACGATCAGTACAAGCGCAAAAGCTATAAACTGGTCGAGCATATCAGCCAAGGAAGGGGCTGTTCCCCAGGAAACCAATAATTCGTCGATATTCTTTAATATGTCCATGATAAGAAGGGGATAAAAGATAAAATTAAAATATCAGGTATAAAAAGATTAAAGGTGCTCCCGTTCGAGAAACTCCCGTATATCTTCTTTCAACCACTGATAGAGATAAAGGTTCTTGTAACCGCTGTTTTTCTTCAACATAACGGACACATTGACCTGACTGTTCTCATAGCCTGTCAGCTCATTGCGAAACTGCTCGTTATGCTCCGCCAAACGTTTTATCTCCTGCTCGCGCTCACGACGGAGCACTGTGCAAACGGGTATCAGCAATTTCAAGACCACGCAGTCCATGATGTGATGTCCCTGCATATAAAGATAGGTGTTATCAGGAATCAGCCCTAATTTCCGCAGCTCCTCGCCCAGCTTGTCGACGTGCTCTATGTGTTTCGGGAAACGGGTCCGCATCTCGGACAGCTTGGCAGATACCGCACGTTGCATATTGTCCAGAGCGCTATAAGGATGCCGGAGACTTATTTCCTGAAGACGGACATAGTTGTTGAAGTCATACATGGGAAATGTGTGCGTATCATGCTGCCGGTAGAACCACACATTCCACAGGAACAACGGATAAGCGATTTGTGAATAACGCTTCAGGAAAGCGGGAAAGTCAAGAATATAACGGTCGTTCAACGTTGCCTGCACGCATACTTCATGGAGACTCTCGGCAAAACAATGGAAGTTCTCAATGGCATATCCGTAAGTCTGGAAAATATAAGGGTTGCGGTTTATCTTCCGCGATACGTTGGTGGCTCCCTGAAGCAGAAAGTCGTAATCACTGTCCACACAAGCTATCAGACTACGTCCCAGCTCCGTAGTGTTGAGCGTATTCATCAGCACCATTTTCTTACCCTTGGCCAATGAAGTGGCGGAAGGAAGCATTACCTGAAAATAGCGTTCTTCATTCTCGAACTCTGCCAAAAGAGTACGCCAAAATGCTATATCATCATAGCTTTCCACATATGCCACAATGCGCCTGCGCCCTTTCTTCGATGAGAATTTATGCGCAGCGTCCAGATAAGCCGAGGTCAGATTATGTCGTAAAGATGTTGCCACGTCACTAATCGCTAATCACTAAACACTAATCACCGTTGAAATATCCTCCACCTCCGTCACAGCATCCAACCATCCTTCCATGATGACGGCAGGCGAATGAGTGGTAAGGATAAGTTGTACATTCGGATTCAGATCACGTATCATGCCGATAAGTTTTTGTTGCCATTCTATGTGTAATGACGCTTCCGGCTCATCCATAAAGAGTACGCAATGCTCTTCATTACGTACAAGGACCGTCAGCAGAATCACCAGCATTTGTTTCTCACCGGACGAAAGTTTATAGGGCAAAAGCTGCTCGCCGTCTTGAAAGAAAACGATGTCATTGCTCTTCCTGTCGATTTTCTTACGGGTGTAGCTGAACAGTTCGTCCACCATATCCTGAAATTTCCGTTTAGGAACGGACAGATCGGGAGCCAGTTTTCGCTGTTCGTCATCACCGCTCAGCAGTTCAATCATTTTGTTACCGATGTTCACCTGATAGTCAAGGTAGCGACGTTGAAGCAGATAGAGCTGCCAATCCAACTCGGACTTCACATTAGGATCCGCCATACGGGCGGTAAAATCTCCCATGATAAGGGGACGGTCGTAGCTGCGGATCACATCATAAGGAATGAAGGTAGCCACCGGATTATCGAAGAAAACATGTACCCCGTTCTTCTCATCACTCTTTACTTCTCCTGTGGTCTGTTCCAGATAGCCCACCGAACGGTTCAGAATTGTGGTCTTTCCCACTCCGTTGATGCCGGAAAGTATATTGACGTCAGGACGCAACTCCCAAGCTATGTTGTAGCGATGCCACAACCCATGTATTTCGATACGCTTGATGTAATTAGCTTGTATTTCCATGATTTCTTATTTTAAGCCCTGTCACTTTGTTACAAAAGTATGGCAAAATAAAAGAAAAAACAAATGTAACTTACTATTCTTTGTTTCAAAAAAATATTGTTCTTTTGCAGCTCAAAAGAAATACAGATATGAACAAGAACATACAAGGTCACCTGTTTGCTTTGACTGCCAATATCCTATGGGGATTAATGGCGCCTATCGGCAAATCCGCATTGGCTGAATTTTCAGCTTTGTCCGTTACAACTTTCCGTATGGTGGGTGCGGCAGCCTGCTTCTGGTTGCTCTCACTGTTCTGCAAACGCGAACAAGTGGATCACCGGGACATGTTGAAGATATTCTTTGCAACGCTTTTTGCATTGGTATTCAACCAGGGAGTGTACATCTTCGGCCTGTCCATGACCTCACCCATCGACGCATCCATCGTAACCACCACCCTTCCCATCGTCACCATGATTGTAGCCGCCATTTATCTGAAAGAACCTGTTACCAACAAAAAAGTGTTGGGCATCTTCGTAGGAGCAATGGGAGCCTTAATACTGATTATGAACAGCCAGAATACCGGAAGTGGCGGTGGCAGCGTCATAGGCGACTTGCTATGCTTGATTGCCCAAATCAGCTTCTCTATCTACCTGACCGTATTCAAAGGACTGTCCCAGAAGTACTCCCCCATTACACTGAACAAGTGGATGTTTGTATACGCCTCAATGTGCTATATTCCCTTCTCTTATCATGGAATAGCTGCCATTCAATGGGCTGAAGTTTCCACTGCGGCATTGGTGCAAGTGGGTTATGTAGTGGTGGGAGGCAGCTTCCTTGCCTATATATGCATTATGACGGCACAAAGATTACTGCGTCCCACAGTAGTGAGCATGTACAACTATATGCAACCCATCGTAGCTTCAATAGTTACGGTCGTAATCGGTATGGCAACATTCAATCTGGAAAAAGGAATTGCCATTGCACTGGTGTTTCTCGGTGTATATATCGTAACGCAAAGCAAGTCACGCAAGGACTTCGAGAAAGAGGGGAAAGAGGTGTAAGGAAACAAAGCTTCGTTTATTATGAATTATGAATTGCCATGCGGCATAACAGCACAACCAATTCATAATTCATAACTATTAAATTCCTTATTTTTTCAGCTCTGCAAAATAAGTATCCAACAGATTCTTTGCAGCGACAAAAGACGTCAGATTGCCTTTCAGTACCTGATTCTCCTTGCCGGCCAGCATCGCTTCAATCTTGGGGTTCTGATAGAAACTATCGCGAAGCTGTTCGTTAATGGTTTCATACATCCAATATTTGCTTTGTTCATTACGGCGATGTTCAAAATAGCCGTTATCTTTTACAAAGTCAATATACTTATATACCATGTCCCATACTTCCTGCACTCCAAGATTATAGAAACCCGAATAGGTCAGCACTTGCGGTGTCCAGCCGCTCTCCGGAGCCGGAAAAAGATGCAGCGCATTACGAAATTGAGTAGCAGCCAGCTTGGCACGTTCCAGATTATCTCCGTCCGCCTTGTTGATAACGATGCCGTCTGCCATTTCCATAATACCGCGCTTGATACCTTGCAGTTCGTCGCCCGTACCGGCAAGCTGGATAAGCAGGAAAAAATCCACCATTGAGTGCACAGCAGTCTCACTCTGTCCCACCCCTACCGTTTCAACGAATATCTTATCAAATCCGGCAGCCTCGCAAAGTACGATTGTCTCACGCGTCTTACGTGCCACCCCTCCCAATGAGCCTGCCGAAGGGCTGGGACGGATGAAAGACTTGGGATGGACGGAAAGTTTCTCCATACGGGTTTTGTCGCCCAAGATGCTGCCCTTACTGCGTTCGCTGCTTGGGTCGATAGCCAATACAGCCAGTTTCCCGTCGTATTTCTCCAACACATGCAATCCGAACACATCAATAGACGTACTCTTACCGGCTCCCGGCACCCCGCTGATACCGATACGAATGGAGTCTCCCGAATACGGCAGACATTTCTCTATTACCTCCTGAGCTATGGCCTGATGTTCCGGTTTTACACTTTCCACCAACGTCACAGCCCGGCTCAATATCGTAACATCACCCTTAATAATACCCTCTACGTACTCTGCTACGGAAAGTTGACGTTTTTTGGGCTTCCGCTTCAAATAAGGATTGACGGACGAAGGTTGCTCAATGCCTGCATTGACAACCAAGCCTTTATATTCTCCGCTATTTTCAGGATGTTCCATGATAAGACTTATGGTTTGATTATTTCGCTTTAATATTAATCTCTACTTTCGATTGCATCGGGTCATTCGTAATCATCAGCAAACGCAGATGACGGCGTTTCTTCCCAATGTTCTTTTTCACAACAGTAACACGAAGGCGGGTACTTTCTCCCGGTTGCAACACACTCTTCTTCAAACTGACGCCCACAGCCGGATGAAAAACCTGAAGCTTACTGATTCGTAAAGGAGAACGTCCGGTATTGGTTATGATAATATCCTGACGTGCCTTTGATTTCTTTGCCAATACGGCACTCATATCGATGTCCTTTGTGGAAAGATTGACAACGGGAGCATTTGCCTTTTCTGCCTCGGTCATGCCTGAAAAATCGGGTAGCAGAATGGCAGAAACGGGTATTTCATTTTCATCGCCCACCTTGTCACCGGAAAAACGCGCCAAGTAAACCGATGCTTGCGTCAGCCCGAAGTCCGTCAGCCGTTCGGAATCCAGTGTAACGGTTATAACGCCCTTCTCACCCTTTTGCAAGACATTAGGCTTAACCTCTGTTTGCAGATAAGGCGGCAGATGCATCAGCACAGGCTCGTATGGACGGTCCGACAGGTTCACGACTCCAATATGCATGACGGGCTTTTCGCCGGCTTGCACATCAGGAAAATCAAGGCTGTTCTTATCAATACGTATCTGCCCGATAAGATACGGATGGGTTTTAGTAAAATCCTTTATTTCCTGCACCACCTCTCCATTGAACTTCAAATAGACCAAATGCGGCTGCGCATTGCTGTAAATGGCTACGGATTTATTGAAATGCCCCAAAGCCTCCGCATCAAAAGTGACATCGACCACTCCCTTTGCCCCCGGAGCGATAGGAGTCTTTGTCCACCGGGCTACGGAGCAGGCGCAATCGGGCTCCACGTCGGTAAGTACCAGCGGCTGGTTACCTGTGTTCGTAATGGAGTATTGCACCGTTACCGGATGTTTCCATTCAATCTGTCCGAAATCGTACGTCTCCGTATTGGAAGTAAAACGCGGTTGTGCTACGGCAGTCAATGCCGTAGCAGCAAGCGCATATAAGGTGATAAAACTGCGTTTCATTTATATTGTTTCTAAATTAGCTGCACAAATGTAAAGTTTTTAAGTGATATACGCAGACTTTCTTTCCGCTTTTTATAACCTATAAACATTCAATAGCAACTAAATCTATCTACTCTATTTGATAACAACAGTACCTCCCGCAGAATGAGAAGCATATTCCGGCGCATAAGCACACTCTATGGTAGCCAGTCCGGTTTCATACATTCCTCCACGAGCAACCCGGTAGCTATGTTCCAATACATAAATTCCTTTGCCCAAATGATCGAAGAAGAAATTAGTTCCGGCATCTTCCACTTCTGCATAATAGCCCATGCCATTATTCCAACGATAGCCTGAAAGTGAACTTACCGGTTCGAAGCAGGCTCCACGCTGGTCTTTCAGCTGGATAAAATCCATAGCCCGGTCCAAACTAAGTGTCAGCCGGGATACGACTTTATCACCTACCGAAAGCTGCGTGCCCTCCGACAGCGGTTGCAAGGACTTCTGTCCGTCGGCCGAGATACGCTCTACAAAGAGTCTCTTCTCAACATTCAGTTCACTGCCCTGTTGCTTCACATCGGATATGGGCGACAAGTATTGTGCATAGACGGCCCCCCACGCAATGCCTGCATCTCTCTTCTCTACGGTAACTGACTTAACCTTTACCTCAGGACTGCCTTGAACAAAGACCTCCTTGATGTATCCCAATCCCGGAACAGCGGTCTTTGCAGGCGAGAAAGTCTCCAATACCTTATCTCCCAAAGTGATGCGGACATCTCCTTTACTTTCCAGCAAATCGCTGCCCTGACAAAGCAATGCATAAACCGCATCGGCAGTAGCTACCGGAGAATTCCAGCTTGTCGTCTGTTTCTGTTTCAGCAACCAAAGCTTCATTTCTTCTATCAAAGCATCGTTGCCGCCCGCCTCGCGCAGGGCTTCCATTACAGCCACATGTGCAGGAACCGGCATCATACCCCAAGTATAAGGATTGGCATGGAAAGCAAAATGCGCTCCCATTTCGTCCGTTTGCACAAGATGTTCTTTAATAGAAGCTATAAACTCATTCGCTTCCGTCCTGCGTCCCTGTTTCTGCAAGATAATGGCGGTCTGCGCTTTGCAAATCATTGTACCGTTCACAAGGTTACGTCCCAACTTGGTAAGGAAGTAATCGAACATTTTTGCATACTCACCGGAGAGTTTTACCGAACCGAGAGCCACCAAATACATGTATTCCATAGTGGCATCCGACAGGGTGGTAATCTTAGTCCCGTTCTTCTCTGCCTTACGGATAGCACGATATTCTTTCAGTGCTTCTTCATTCAGATAGTCAAAAGCCTTGGCTTTCATCACCGCAACTTCTTCCGGCAATGCCCTATCCGTAAGTAAAGAAAGCCGGACAAGCAGTCCGGTGATATATCCCGTTACATAACGGTTGCCGGACATACCGCCAAACCAGCTCCATGCCCCTTCTTCGTTCTGTAGTTCTTTCAATTTGAGCAAGGACGCCATATTACGGTAATTCAATTGATTTACATCGAACAAAGTAGCGATACGCTGTTGCTGTTCCGCCTCGGTAGTGGCTTCGAGCAGCCAGGGGGACTCACCCAACAGAATATTCTTCACATCCTGATTTTTCTCTAACTGACTGAGGAAAGTATCTTTTGTCCCGCCCGACAAACGCCAGTTGTCGAATACCGCTTTAATGCGCGGCTGGCTATTGGCGATATAGCCCGCCAAAGTATTGGCATAGAAAGCAGCTGCCCAAGAAATGGCATTATCCGTTGCAGGTTGGCTCAGTACAGGCAGGGCTTGTACGGCATACCATGCCGGATTACCCGTAAATTCCACTGTCAGGCGGCGGTCGGTCGCAGTACGGCTGTTGCCGTTGAAAAGGCTGTCCAGTGAGAAAGTACGTGTTTCCCCACCACGAACAGGCATGGCGAGTGTTTCTGTAATATACTCCTTATTGCTCAGAACAGGCAACAGATGCTGTTCACCGTCACTGAACGTGCCGCCGTCGGCCACCATGCGGACACCAAGCAGGTCGTAACGGTCTGTTACGTCAAACCGGAAATCAACCGATGCCGTCTTTCCTGCTTCCACTGAGAATTTTTGACGACGGGTGGAAATAATCTTCTCCGTCATCGGGTCAAAGAGGGTTAATACGGCCGTCCCTCTTATCTCCTTATCCGTCAGATTGGCAATACCGGCAGCTATCTGTGTCTTATCACCTACCCGCACAAAGCGCGGCATATTCGGAGTCAGCATAAACTCTTTGGATGTAACGGCAGTAGCATCCAGCATGCCTGTCATCATATCCTTGGTATGGGAATAACCGCGGAAATTCCAACGTGTCAGACTCTGCGGCATAGTAAATGAGAAAGTGACCTCTCCCTGCTCGTTGGTACGCAACTGAGGATAGAAGAAAGCCGTTTCTGCAAAATTAGTACGCAAACCTGCCATAGGCTGTAACGCCTGCTCATCAAGTGGGATGGTCTCCGACTCAAAGACAACATCTGTCACACTTTCCTCAGCCAGCGCAGGAGCATATTTCACTTCAACCGCCCGTCCGGTCTTCATTTTAGTACGTGTAGCTCCATACCCGACAATCGTCGGTTCACAAAGGACAGCATCGTTTTCGACTATCTGCAATACTTCCGCAATTCCGTTATAAGGAGAACAGAAGTAATCAAAACGCCAGACGGGAACTCTCCACGACTTCAATGGGAAATAAGGAGTATAACTCTTTCCGTAATTGCTACTAAGATCCCAGTAGAAATAAGGGATATACCGATTGTAATAAACACTCAATGACTGATGACGGCTATAAATCTGGTCTAATGAGGCATCGTACATCATTGCCAGCATCTCGGCTGCAGCAGGAAAACCTTGCGGAGTCTTGATGACCAGCTTCCATCCCTCCTCCTGTCCCGGACGCAAACGATCGCGGAAAACCTCCCACTTCATATCCAGTGTCCGCTTGGGCAAACGCTTCCGCAATTCTACCCGGCGGGTATATAGCTGACCGTTTTTAACAAAAGTGAACTGTACGGCAACTCCGTCTCCATACTCCTTACGATAAGGATATTCCATACGAACAATTGAGTCACTCAACGACAAGGTACGGCTCTCCAACCTCCCTTTCTGCCCGAAAACATCAACCAGAACATACGCATGCTGCATTGAAGTACCGAAATAAAACACCGCCGGATGAGTTGCATCAAACTCCGTATTCTTCTCATAGAGGAAAGTCTCTACGAACATAGCCGGACGCGGATCCGCCAATGAGAACAGCATAAGGTTCACCGCATTATCCGCATTGCTAACCTCTTTACCGTTACGGTCGCGAACCGACAGAATAAAACGGTATTCTCCCGACGGCAATTGTTTCCAGGCCGCAAAATCTTTTATTTCACCCGACGTAAATACACTCTCGTAGACAGGTTTATCAGCTATCTTCCCCGATTTAGAATCTATAACCGGATAAAGCCGGCACATTCCTTCCATAGGCAACGTCTCATTGGAAGCATTCATCACTGCCAGTTTTCCCGATATGGAATCTTCCCGGCATAATTCCCTGTTGATATCGGACATAAAAAAATAGGCTTGTCCGGCAGCACTCAAACTATATTGCGCGGTCTGGGTCTCGCCCGCATCCCCGGTAACCGACACTTCTACCTGATAAGAGAAACGCTCTCCTCGCGTCAAATCCGCATCAGCATCCGGTGTCAGGACAACAGGAATGGAGAAGTTGCCTTTAGCATCCAGTTGCACTGTATCTGAGACAAGCGGGGCAGACGGTTGTCCCCAATATCTCCAGTGGTTGCGTCGGGTCACAGTGTATACTGCCGGTACATCCTGAACAGCCATACCATTGTATGCCTTGACATTTCCGGTGATACTTACCGTATCCCCCAAACTGTAGGCCTGTTCCACAGGATTAAACACAATCTCAAAAGTAGGCCGTTTATAATCCTCCACCCGTACGGGAACAGCCGCTTTATCCTTTACTTCAACCATGAAGTTGCCATTGAGGCAAACAGCAGGCAATACAAATTCTGTTGTAAAAGAGCCGAACTCATTGGTGTCCACACTCTTCTGCACCAGCTCTTTCCTGTTCACATCCAGCAATCGTACCAGGTAATTCTTTCCTGCCAAGACATGAGCCGTATCGGCTGCTTGTTCATAAGAAATCCCTTTGACGTAGACAGTCTGACCGGGACGATACAAAGAACGGTCGGTCAACAGAGTGATATGCTCTGCCGGACCCGATTCACCACGTTCGTAATATCTATTCAGATAAATGCTTTGGGGCAACATAGCAGTATCCGTCCCCTTGCGTGCCACATAGCTGCGGATAGCTTTATTCCATTCTATAACAGCCTTTCCACCGGCGTCAGTGGTAACATCCTGCAACAGTTTACGATTTTCTTCATTATAAGTGGAATAGAAACTGACTTTTGCGCCGGAAATGGGCTGCCCGCTACGGCCATCTACCGTAACCACTTCCATTTTATTGTCCGGCAGAGCCAGTGTCAGCACCTTGAAGCGAGTCGAAACAAGGAACTGGTCTGCCGTACGGGCTGTTACGGCATCGGGTACAATTTGCAATATATAAACGCCCGGTTCATCGGGTACATATAGTTTCAAAACCGTACGTTGCAAGTTGTTCAATAGCTCTCCCGGTTCCCCGGCCTTCTTAGCCAAAGGTTCCAGCTCGAAATGAGTGGCAGACATCCTGCGGGCATGCTTCTGATAAAAAGTATTGTTTATTCCTGTGTCCATCCAGGGAACCTCGGACAAGTTCGTGCGATACAGATTCAACGTAAATCCTTTCAGGTTGCGATAACTCACATTCAGTTCCAAAGAGTCACCGGGGTAGATACTCCCCTGGGTATTAACATCCAAATGAGGTTGCAGGATGCTTTCCCGTATGTTACGTAGTTCGTTGACACGCTTATAAGCGGAATAACGCTTCACGCCTTCATCGCACGTCTGCAAAGCCTCATCCATATGGGATGCTCCCATGTTACGGAGCAAGTCGGCTTTACAGATATAGGCTTCCGCACAAATTTCACGCGCTCCATATTCTCGAATCAGATTGTCCAACGCACCAAGATACTCCTTGTCAACTTGCGCCTTCCGTTCGCGATAAGTGGCATACGGCTCCCTGCTTACGCCACTTCCGGTTCTTTTCCATTTCCAATAATCGAGCGTGGCCAACACAGTCGCATCTTCAGCCCCGGCACGATGCCGGTAAGTATTTATCATTCCCTCATAAATACCGGCAATGCGCATACGTTGCAATGAGTCCGCCCGAAAACCATCCAATAAGAGATAAGTGTCCACCGCCCGGGCTGCCAGTAGATGATACATATCGTGACCGTAAAAACGACTACCATCTTCCAGTACAACAAAAGGCACGTATTCCTTGGAGGACACCTCAAGCAGACGAACGGAATCTTGCAATGAAGCAAGATTATGCTCATCCACCTTAGTTACAAAAATATTACTACTCCACTCGCGAATGTCAGCAGGCGCTTCATCTGTATCCAAAGCTGTACGCCCTGACAACAACTGCCGGTTATATCGCATATAATCAGCATATTCACGAGCGAGCAAAGAGTGCAATATAGCTTTACTTACCGGATTTTGTTCCGATTTTGCCCAGTTTTCCAAATTTCTCAAATTGACATACAAGCTATCCGGCGTAAGTCTTTCCTGATAGGCTTCCCGGCAAAGATATGCCTTCAGCATTTGCGGAACATTCTTTTCCTGTTCGGCTTTACGGTAGATTTGCCCCGTCAATTTCACTACTGTTTGCGGCAAACTTTTCTTTTGGGCTTGCTCTACCTGTTTCCACAGGCTGTTATATGACTGGGCTTGTAAGGTAGACAAGCACAACCCTATCATCAGCAGCAACAATGTAAAAAAACTTCGAATTTTATTCATAGCTATTCTATTTGTTATTAGTTTTTGTTTTTTATGCGAATCAAGAATCAAATCATAAAAAAATTCTCTGTATGATTACCTTCATTCATATCCCAACCTGACAGTTCATACGCCTTATATCCATTCCTTCGCCGAACCTGTCCGTCTCTTGCCTATGATGAATTACTATTAAAAGGCTTATAATTGCATATTAAAAGCCTTTTAATATATTATTATAAGCCTTTTAATGGCAATTCAACCGTAAAGCTATATCGGCTCATCTATACAAACATCTCATATCTTTACTATATGAATGTGCATTGTAAAAATAACAAATTAATAGTCACATTGTACCGTTTTTTAGAAAAAATAAAAAAACAAAGCATATACTGACATAAATACCTGCAATAATAAAAAAAAGCGGGGGATACATTCTCAGAACATATCCCCCGCTATCTTATCTGCTACTACACTCATCTCGGGTAGTTATAATACTTCATTGCTTCAATCCAGTTCTCGCCGACTTTAGCAAGAACGTTTCTAAAAGAGCTTACAATCTTTTTTCCCATAATCTTAAAAATTAAACTAATACCCTGAAAACTTTGTTTTTTTACTTTTTGATGGTATATCCCATCATTAACATCTCATTACGACCTACCTCTGCGAGAATACGTCTGAATGAACTCATAATCTTTTTTTTCATAACCTTAAAAAATTAAACTAACACCTTGAAAACTGAAAACTAAATTCTCTCTTTAAAAAGGGGGTGAATACTTAAAGCATTACATAACCCCAAATGTTCTTATCGGCCTCGCCGAAATGTCTGAACAATTTTCTTAACTTTTTCATTTTGTTATCCTCCTAAAATCAATCTTGTTATTCTTAAAAATAACCTGTTATCCTATTATTTCTATGTTTTACAACACAAAAATAAAGCCTTTGTTCAAGATAACAAGTGATTTTACATAGAAAACTATGTTTTACAACATATTTATTGACCTAAATCAATTTTCTTCAAAGTGACGGTACAAGAAAAAGACAAGTTGACAGTAAGGCAAAGAAATTCTGACAGTCTGGAGACAAGATGACAGCAATAAAAAAAGCAGGGCACATCAATACCCTGCTTTCTCCTTATTATATATAAGAAAAATTACTTTTCCGGAGTCTGCTCCAGTGTTGCAACCAGAAAATCGTAGAATTTTGTAACAGAAGGAATATATGCACGTTCATCCGGTGAATGTGGTGAGCGCAATGTAGGACCGAAAGAAATCATATCGAGTCCCGGACAATTAGCACCGATAATGCCACACTCCAAACCTGCATGAATCACTTTCACTGCCGGCTCTACACCAAACTGCTGCTTGTAAGACAAGGTCATGGCATGCAAAATTGGAGAATCGACATTAGGTTGCCAGCCAGAATAAGCGCCACTCAGTTCCACTTTCATACCTGCCATCGAGAAACATGCCGTCAAACTGTCTGCCAAGAAATCCTTCATTGTATCGCAAGAGCTGCGAGCGAGAATACGGACATCGGCTTTACCGCCCCCAATCGTTACAATGGCCAGATTGGAAGAAGTCTCCACTGTGTCAGGAACAGTAGGAATCATACGCATCACCCCGTTCTGGCAAGCCATCAGCACACTAATCATATTATCCTGAATCTCTTCAGGAACAATGAAAGCAGGCAAGTCCACATTCTCCAATTTCAAAGTTATGCCTTCTTCAATCGGAGCATACTCAGTATTCAGCAATGCTTCATATTCCTTTATGTAATCTTCCAACCCTTCAACATCTTCGGGATTGAAAACCAAGACAGCATGCGCCTCGCGCGGAATAGCGTTACGCATATTGCCGCCCTCAAAACTCGACAGACGGCAATCGAATTCAATCAACAAGTCATGCACTATACGGGCAAGCAACTTATTGGCATTGCCTCGTCCCTGATTGATCTCCAATCCGGAATGTCCACCGCGCAAGCCTTTCAAGATTATCTGACGGGCCACGAAATCGGCAGCGGGCTCTTCCTCTTTATATTCCAATGTAGCTGTGATATCAATTCCTCCTGCACAACCGATATAAAGTTCTCCTTCGTCTTCCGAATCGAGGTTCAGCAAAATCTCGCCTTTCAGTGTACCCGGTTTCAAGCCGAATGCACCATACATACCCGTTTCCTCATCCTTAGTAATCAATGCCTCCAGCGGACCATGCTTCAGGTCTTTTGCTTCAAGTACAGCCATAATGGCGGCCACACCCATGCCGTTATCGGCACCCAACGTAGTGCCTTTGGCCTTTACCCAATCACCGTCAATGTATGTTTCAATGGGATCTTTGGTAAAGTCGTGAACAGTATCGTTGTTCTTCTGCGGCACCATATCCATATGCGCCTGAAGAATAACTCCTTTACGGTTTTCCATACCCGGAGTGGCAGGCTTACGGATAATGACA
>ENA-OPCW01000741-OPCW01000741.1-human-gut-metagenome-genome-assembly--contig:-NODE-741-length-17421-cov-3.993148_pt1 | contig 17421 bp, 16 predicted proteins | sample MGYA00241258_ERZ501496 | MGnify/ENA primary metagenome ERZ501496 (study PRJEB25962, sample SAMEA2042660) | human gut metagenome | biome: human gut; feature: human-associated habitat; material: faeces...
TGCTAAAGGCGGCGGATGATTATAATATCGATTTGAGCCAGAGCTATATGATTGGTGATGGTGAGAACGATATTGCCATACTAGAATCTCCCGACAAAACAGCCGGACTAACCGAAGATGAACTGTCAAAATTGCAAAAGACTTATTACCTGGTAGATAAAGACGGCAAAAAGGGAAACATCTATCTGAGTGAAGGTAACAAAGGAAACATCCGTTTCACAATTGACCAAGGCAATCCACCCAGATTCGATGAAACAAAGTATTACTATTTTCCTATTCCGTTCAGCGAAATACAGCTTAACCCGAATTTGGAACAACCTTCAGGCTGGCGATAAGTAATTCTCCACAATTTTCAAATTATAGGCACAGATTTCATAGATTTTGCAGCTCTGATAAAATGAAAGAACTGAAATCTATGCAATCTGTGCCTGAATTTTGAAGATTATCATGTATCTTTTCTAACTTTAACGATGTGCAACATAGCGCTAAAAATGCCTAAACCTCAAAGAAGAACAATAGCAGAGATATGTTTTCCCCTTGAATATCTATTAGACGCCAAGTCCTTGATGGACTGCTCCACATCCGACACGGCGTCGAGGCTCTCAGCCTTGACGTTGATGCTTGAATACTCGAACTTCGTGTCGGTCTTGCCGGTCAGGTCCTGAATAAGAGCTTTGAGCGCATTGATGTCCATCATCACGCCGTCGCTCGTCTCGTAGCCCTTGCCCCGATCTTCCTTCATCACACCGACGACCTTGAGCTCGACCTCATAGGGGGTAGGTTCGGTGCCTGTACCGTCGTCATACGGTGTGAGTACCATGGTGATGCTCGTCTTGAGCGGGTCAAAAAACGGGTCGGGGACCTTTTCCGTGTCGATATTGCCGTTTTCGTCCCAGATATATCGGTCGACATAATTTCTGCCATCCGGCATCAGCGTATCGAAGAAGTTATAGGCAAAATACTGGCCCACGACCACCTCGTCGCTGCTCTCCGGATACCGCCCGTCCATCAGCTCAAAGCCCATGTCCTCAAGGGCGCTCGAGTCAATGCCGGCAAAATCGACCCAGTTGGCCGTGTAGCGGCCGTTGATGCCCGCTTTGAAGCCTACATTATATCCGTCGAGACTTGCCTTGGGCATGACGGCCTTGACGCCCGCGATCTCGTGGAAGCTCTCGACCGCCTTGTCGTCAAGCTTGCTCTCCGTCTGCGTGCCGGTGCTCTGGTTGTAGCCGCGGTAGACCTCGATGATGGAGAGGTCGCCCATATTTTTGAGCATCTGGTCGTAGGACTCCTGCATGCCCGCGCCGATGGAGACCATCACGATGATGGACGTGCAGCCGATGAACACGCCCAGCACCGTCAGGATCGTGCGTCCTTTGCGCCGTGACAGGCTGTCAAAGCACATTTTCAGGATGTCTGCGAATCTCATTTTTTCTGCTCCTCAGCACCCGTGGCCGCAGTCTCTTTGCTTTCAGCCGCCGCGGCTTCCGCTGCCTCCTGCTTCTCCTCGGCGAGCTCCTCTTCGTCCCACTTGTCCCAGAGCGCCTGCTCGGCCTTCTGCTTGGCTTTCTTCTTGCGGATGCGCAGCACGATGAGAAGGACGATAAGCGCGGCGACTACCGCGATGATGACGTACTTCCACGGGAAGGTGCTTGCCGGCTCGGGGTCGATCATGCCGGGATCGTCCATGCCGGGGTCGGTCGGCTCATAGGCCATGGCTTCGACCGTCGCTTCAAAGACGCGCTCTTTCGTGTTGCCGTTGGAATCCTCGTAGGTGATGACGATCTTGACCTGATTCTCGCCCTCCAGCTGCGGGGTCACGGCAAAGGCGATGGTGCCGTTCTTGCCGCCGTCGATCGTGCCGACGCGCTGATAAGGCGTGGGGGAATCAATGTCACCGGAGATGGTCGCCTCAACGTTGTTGATGGCGCTCTTGCCCTTGTTGACATAGTCGATGGTCAGGCTCGTTTCCTCGCCGACATAGCCGGTGTAGGAGCTTGTAGGCTCGCTCATTTCAAAGCGGTCGGGCTGGTAAAGAGGAACGCTCAGCGACAGCGTGGCGTTGCCCGACTTTCTTGCGTTCTGGTCAACATATTCATAGGTCACGTCGATCTTGACGTCCTGCGCGCTGGCGCTGATGAGCTGCGCGGCCTTCATCGGCACGGTGACGGTCTTGCTGCCGCTCGCGGCGACAGATTCAAAGTAGAACGTGTTCGTCGAGCCGTTGAGCATCAGGTCCTGACCGCCGGTGACGGTGACCATGACGTTTTCGATCTTGATGGTCTTGCTGGTGTTCGTGAACGAGAAGCTCAGGTTCGTGCTTGAGCCCGCCGCAACGGACGAACCGCCGTAGTTGTACTTCGAGAGAATGACGATGGGCGTGGGGCTCGCAATGGTCTCCTCGTCCTTCGTATCCTTGGTAACGGTGGAGAGAACGCTCACGCTGCCGCTGGCGCTGCCGCCGGTGAGCTGCGTGCCGTTGTCATAGTAGAACGACAGGCTCGCGTCGATCGTCTGCATCTGGGATTCGATCTTGTCGGGCGCCTTGACCGTCACAGTGACGGCCGTGTCGCGGCCCGCACGGATATCGTCGAGCATGTAGTCCTGGCTGCCCATGATGAGAAGCGATCCGGAGGATTTGAGCGTCAGGATAGGGTCGCGCATGGCGGTCGTGCCGGCGTTCTGGATGTAAACGGTGATGGTCTTCGTCTCGCCCGCGGCAATAGACGTGCTCGTGCCGTCGGAGTTGAAGACGGCGCGCGGCTCGGGGATCGTCACAGGCGTCGGCTCGGGATCTTCCTTGATCTCGGAGTTGGCCACGCATTCACGGATAGAGACCTTCCCCTCCTGATAATGTCCATTGCTGGATGCATCGTTATAGTAAATGGTAAACAAAAGTTCTTTTTCACTGGCACCCGTGTAAGTTAAGCCCTGCAATCTGACAACATAGGTATTAGTATTATCGCTGCTGTTCGTGGCCTGTGCGTAATAGGTGCTGTTGCCCTGGAAGCTGTCGACACCGCGGATAACCGAAATATCGCCGGTCACTCCATCCGTGCGGTAAAGATAAAGGGTAATATCCACGCTGTTACCCGCCATAATGCTCGACGAGCTGACGTCGTAGCCCGTGATCATAAAGGTTTCCTGAGCAGTATCGGTGGCAGCCTCGGCCACACTTCCATTCGGCAGCAGCGCCGCGCACAGCACAAAGGCAAGGCAGAGCGAGAGCAGGGATCTTGAGATGCGTTTCATGTTCGATTTCCTCCGTTATTCGATGTAAGGTGCGGCGTCGATCTCCGCCTTGACCTGATTTTCTACGTTGCTGACGATCCTGCCGTCGATGAGCGTGACGATGCGGTCGGCATACTCGGTCATCTCCGGATCGTGGGAGACGAGCACGATCGTCTGGTGGAAGCGCTTGGCAAAGCCGCGGATCATGTGCATGACCTCTTTCGTCGTCTTCGAGTCGAGGTTGCCGGTCGGCTCATCGGCGAACACGACCTCGGGGCGCGTGACGAACGCGCGTGCGATGCCCACGCGCTGCTGCTGTCCGCCGGACATCTGGTTCGGAAAGTGGTCCATGCGGTCCTTCAGTCCCACGCGGCAGAGCATTTTCTTCGCCTCCAGCAGCCGCACATCCGGGTCCCGGAGAGCCCTCCCGCGTCCCGGGGGCTGTTTTGAAAAAATTGAACTGTATGAAATGGAGGTTTTCACAATGGCATTTGTAAAAACCGAGGTGCAGGGTGCAGTTGAGATCATTACCATCGACCGCCCCAAGGCACTGAATGCCCTGAATCCCGAAGTTCTGGCAGACCTGAAGGTAGCTTTTGAGGCTGTGGATCAGGAGACTGTCCGCTGCATCGTTCTGACCGGCGAAGGCGACAAGAGCTTCGTGGCAGGCGCAGATATCGGTTCCATGAGCACCATGACCAAGGCAGAGGGCGAGGCCTTCGGCAAGCTGGGCAATGATGTGTTCCTGATGATCGAGAGCTTCCCCATTCCCGTTATTGCAGCCGTGAACGGCTTTGCACTGGGCGGCGGCAACGAGCTGGCTATGAGCTGCGACATCCGCATCTGCTCTGACAACGCTGTGTTCGGCCAGCCGGAAGTGGGTCTGGGCATCACCCCGGGCTTCGGCGGCACCCAGCGTCTGGCACGTCTGGTCGGCATGGGTATGGCAAAGCAGCTGGTCTACTCTGCACTGAACATCAAGGCGGACGAGGCTCTGCGCATTGGTCTGGTGAACGCTGTGTATCCTCAGGCTGAACTGATGGAGAACGTGCTGAAGCTGGCCGGCAAGATCGCAAAGAATGCACCCATCGCTGTACGCAACTGCAAGAAGGCAATCAACGGCGGCATCAGCCTGCCCATCGAGAAGGCTGTTGAGGTCGAGGAAAAGCTGTTCGGCGACTGCTTCGAGACCCACGACCAGAAGGAAGGCATGGCCTGCTTCCTGAGCCGTGAGAAGCCGAAGCCCAAGGCAGTGTTCACCAACAACTAATCCATTACTACATAATTTTTGATATTAAAGGAGAGGTTTCCTATGAAGATCGGTGTTATCGGCGCTGGCACCATGGGCCAGGGCATCGCAAAGGCATTTGCACAGGTTGAGGGCAACACCGTTGCTCTGTGCGACATCAAGCAGGAGTGGGCCGAGAATGGTCTGGCAAAGATCAAGAAGGGCTACGAGAAGCTGGTTGCCAAGGGAAAGATGACGCAGGAAAAGGCAGACGCTATCGTTGCTGCCATCACCCCGGGCCTGAAGGAAGACCTGTGCGCTGACTGCGACCTGATCGTTGAGGCTGCTTTCGAGGATATGAAGGTCAAGCAGACCACCTTCGGCGAACTGGATAAGATCTGCAAGCCCGAGTGCATCTTCGCTTCCAACACTTCTTCTCTGTCCATCACCGAGATCGGCAAGGGCGTTGGCCGTCCGCTGGTCGGCATGCACTTCTTCAACCCCGCAGACCGCATGAAGCTGATCGAGGTCATCGCAGGCTGCAACACTCCCGCTGAGACCGTTGAGAAGATCAAGGAGATCTCCGTTGCCATCGGCAAGAGCCCTGTTCAGGTCAACGAGGCTGCCGGCTTCGTCGTCAACCGCATCCTGATCCCCATGATCAACGAAGCTGCTTTCATCAAGATGGAAGGCGTTTCCGATATCGCCGGCATCGACACCGCTATGAAGCTGGGTGCCAACCATCCCATGGGTCCCCTGGAGCTGGGCGACTTCATCGGCCTGGATATCTGCCTGGCCATCATGGATGTGCTGTACAAGGAGACCGGCGACAGCAAGTACCGTGCTTGCCCGCTGATCCGTAAGATGGTCCGCGGCGGCAACCTGGGCTGCAAGAGCGGCAAGGGCTTCTACGTTTACAACGCAGACCGCACCAAGACCCCTGTTGACCAGCTGTAAATTCTGATAAACGTTTCTCCCGACCGTGGAAACGCGGCCGGGAGGAATTTGTTTGCACCGGGCAATTCCGGTAAATGAAAAAGACCCGTTAGGAGGATATAGCGATGGATTTTACTCTGTCCAAGCAGCAGCAGATGGTACAGAAAATGTACCGCGAGTTTGCTGAGAACGAAGTCAAGCCCCTGGCAAAGAAGGTTGATGCGGAAGAGTACTTCCCCAAAGAGACCGTCGAAAAGATGGGCAAGCTCGGCATGATGGGCATTTATTTCCCGACTGAGGTCGGCGGTGCAGGCGGCGATGTGCTGTCCTACGTCATGGCAGTGGAAGAGCTGAGCAAGGTCTGCGGCACCACCGGTGTCATCGTCTCTGCTCACACCAGCCTGTGTGCTGCTCCTATTTATGAAAATGGTACTCCCGAGCAGAAGGCAAAGTATCTGCCCAAGCTGTGCAGCGGTGAGTGGCTGGGTGCTTTCGGCCTGACTGAGCCGGGTGCCGGCACCGATGCACAGGCATCCGCATCATGGGCATCGTCCAATTCGATACCGAGTCGTTCTGCCAGCAGTTCCAGTTTGTACGATGTCACTTCCGGATCACCGGCAAATGTGAGCTTGCCTAAGTCTATCGTGTCTACATAATGAGGCTGGAAGTTCCCCCAAAAGTCAGTGATTCCGGCAAAAACCTTGGCAAATTCCTTCAGTTTGCCTCCATAGGCCATAAGTTGCTGAAGGAAACCGCAGTCAAAAACAATGTTCTGCCCGATAAGAAACGGCTTTGCGGTCTTTGATTTGGAAAGGGTGTTTCTTGTGGCGAAATCAATCACGTCACTTGCCACCTGTTCGACATCAACTCCTTTTTCATACAACATATCCATTGAAATATCCGAGTAGGTAAGAGCAGCTTCCTCATATTTCATCAGTTGCCCTTCCTCTTCCTCGATTTCCCTTTTGTTTTTCAGAACCTTCTTTCGTGTCTTGCCCAAAATATCGCTCTTGTGTTTATAGGGGTAGATATAATTCATGTAAGTGTCTATAACCTCCCATGTATCGAGCCGTACCGCTTTCATTGCAATCTGGGTACAAGCTCCGTTTTGTGGGTCTAAATCCCCGGTTTCAAAATCGAGTACAATCCCGACAAAAACGGTCGGTTCGCTTTTTGGTGCTGCCATAATTAAAGTTTTAGTTTATAATTTATTGATTTCACTTAATATTTTATTCTCAAACTCTTCTATTGTCCCATCATTGATGATGATACAATCATAAAAACTATCGTTTATGTGAATACGTCTTTTGTCCCTCGCTAATCTGTCCGGCTCGATCCCTCTTTTAATGAGCGTTTCTTCCGAGCATTTCACTGCGACAGGGACAATGAGGTATCTGTTCCCGAAATCCTTGACAAGACATTCCAGTCCTGCCTCGTCAATTACATAGGTACAAATTCCACCTTTAGGAACCTGGCTGTGGAGAGCGAAATACTGTTCACCTCCGAATACCGTGTATGCCAGCATATCGTCCCCTTCCGGCACTTGTTCGCTTCCAATAAAGAAATGTTCCACGCCATCGGTTTCACCGGGTCTTTTGCGTCTGGTCGTGTATGACACGATAGTCGGAATGTTCATTTTCTTTCTAAGGAACTCGGCCATATAGGTTTTACCGCTTCCCGATCTTCCAACGATGGCAATAATTACAGGTTTCATTCAGTTTCTCTTTCTATAAGCATGTTGTTTAATTTTATATGGTTAGTAATTCACTTGATTACAATTCTCAGACATTGAACAGCATGGAAGACTTGTATGTCTGCAAGCAATGACAACCGGAATAGTCGCTGTATTTAATTATAGCTGACACGATAATCATTTTGTTCTTTGACTGAATAACTTTATCACGATTCGCCTTGTAGAAATCATCCCACATCACCAGTTCGATAATATCGTTATTCTGTTGCAGTTTCAGTTTGCAGAAAGTTTTCTTCTCGCCTGTTTTCTTGTCCTGATATTCCACTTCGTCATGTTCCAGAACGGTTGCGCATACGGCTATCCGTTTACCCTCGCTTTCTTTAAGAAAAGCATCCTTGATTGTCATATAGGAAGCCCTTCCCCTTATATGCTGCTTGGCTTCCGAATTGTCATATATTCTCCTGTAATCAACGGAACCGATACCTGATACTTCGATCTGAAGCATTGACCAGAAATAGTGTTTGTCTGTCATGTCGGATGGAAAATCCTCTTCTTTCAGATCAAACCCCAATTCTTTGGCTGCTACACAAAGAATCCTGTATCTTTCCGGAAGCGACTTGACGTTTTCAATCTTATCGAAGCATCCTGCCAGAATAAGGTGTTTCACGTGCCGGGCGTTTACCGGTACTTTTCTTGTTTCTTCCTCGTTATCTGGATCATCCCAGTATTCGTACTTTTTAAGTTTGTACTTGAATATGCGGTGGATGAAATTCTCGATGGATGTAAATGCCCCGTTCTTCTGACGCTCTTCCACTATGTACTCAACGGTCTTGACACCAACCATCTTGATTCGTGTAAGTGACCAGAAAATTTCATCATTCTGGTAGTCGGTAAAGAATTGCACATCGGAAACGTTAATATCCGGATGCACGATTTTAGCCTTGCTGCATTGTTCCATTTCCGACATGAGAGAAGGTATTTCCTTGTCGTCTGCCCACTGGAGGGCGATGGTATAGAAAGCTGAAGGGTAGTTGGCCTTCAGCCATGCTCCACAATAGGCTGTTAATGCGTAGGCTGCTGCGTGGGAGCGGTTGAAGCTATACTTTCCTGCTGTTTCAATTTTGTGCCAAATGTCTTCTGCCTCATAATCCGGACATCCGTTTGCAACAGCCCCTTTGATAAAATCGTCTTTTAATGTAGCCATTAAGTCTGCCTTCTTTTTACCGATAGCCTTACGCAAATAGTCTGTTTTACCCAAATCAAATCCGGCTAAAGTATGAGCAACTAACATGAATTGTTCTTGGTAGCACATAATTCCGAAAGTATTTTTGGTTGCCTCATACGTTCCATAATTATATACCGGAGTCGCTTCATTGTGTTTATATCGCACATAATCGTCAGTCGCCCCGATTTCAAGCGTTGCCGGACGATATAAGGCATTGATAGCAATAAGGTCTTCAATATTATCAGGCTTTACTTCCATAATAAATTTTGTAATACCACGGGAAGCGAATTGGAAGACATTCTGGGTATATCCGTCTGAAAGAATCTTATATGTATTCGGATCGTTAAGTTCGTTTTGAGTGATACTCTCAATGGAATAATGCTTGTTGTATTCCTTGTTTACAATATTGATAATGGAGCTTAGTTTCGACAATTCCTTGGTCGCCAACACATCCTCTTTAAGCAATCCGATTTCATCCGCTGCATATCCATCGAACTCCGATACCAATAACCCATCCATTTTTCGTATAGGAAGAAAATCAAAACATTCCACGTCTTTTTCGTTATTTCTTGTTTCCGGAGTAACAATGATAGCTGAAGCATGAATGGATGAAGCCTTGGGTTGCCCCATCAATGTCCGAATGTCTTCAATGACCATAGGATAGTCTTGGATGAACTTGTTTACCTTTTTGTTTGTCGCAGCTACTTTGAACAGGTCTGTCCAGTCCATTTTGTCGTCCTCAAAGATTGCAGTAATATAGTTTACAATGGCGTGCGGAACCCTATGAACCCTCGCCACATCCTTTAAAATAGCCTTTAACTTCAAAGTAGTAAAGGTTCCGGCAGAGAACACACGTTGTTTGCCATTGATATTGTACCTCTCTTCCAAATACTCTTTCATTTCCTGCCTCCGGTCGGAAGCATAGTCTACGTCTATATCCGACTCACGGAAGGGCGGAATGACCGCCCCTCTTCAATCCCTTTCCGACAAAAAGATCAACGACTGACGTTGTCTCTTTGGCTTTCTTTAATTTTACGTTTAAAACTTTCATTTGTCAAGATTTGATGTATTATTGAATTTCGTTTAAAGTCCAGATTAAATCCTTATTGTCAAATATAATGTCGTCTTCAGGTTGTAATTCATCGGCATACACGGTCATTTCTTCATCACCACGTTTTACTCTGATTTCAGCATCCCTTGAAACCTTTAGTGTTTTGCCTTCCAGTTCTAATTCCACATAATCTTCACCGAAGAGAACATCTATGTCTTCTCCTATGATAGTGATATTGTCATTCCATTGGAGTCCGCATCGTTCCGGTACTAAGAATCGGCTGAAGATCAAATCATATTTTAACGGGTCAATGGAAATAATGCCAAGCAGATAAGATACTAAGGAGCCTCCTGCCGAGCCACGACCGATACCCGTAACGATTCCTCGTTTTCTTGCTTCGTTGACCATATCCCACTGTACAAGAAAATAATCCACATTGTTGGTGGATTCGATGATATATATTTCTTCTTCAAGTCTTTTGCGATACCTCTCATGTTCTTCCACTGGTATTTTGGAAATCAATCCTTCTTCCAATAATTCTAAAAACATGGTATGTCTGTCTCCATATTTATTTATTTCATCCGGGAGCATGATGTATTCCGGCATGAACATTTTTCCTGTCTCAAATCGTGCCGTAGCTTTCTCCGCTATTTCCACGGTCGGCTGGCACATAAGTTCCAAGAGAGCTTCCGCATCCCATTTCTCAGAATCAAATATAGACTGAAACATTGCTAAATGCTCGTCTATATCCTTGAAATACTGGTCGTCACTCTGGTTGTGAGCCGCCTTTGTTGCAATCTTGTTCAGAATAATCTTGTTCTTCGCATCGTCCTTATCAAGATAGTAGTTGTCACAGATAAGAATCGGCTCCACCTCAAATATTCCCTCGTCCTCCAAGAAAAAGTTATCGAAATAGAACTTGGTGGCATTAAGAATTTCAATATCAATTCTCTCTGCCTTGTATTCGCTTAGATCAACCTGATAGAACATCATATCAAATGTTCTTTCCAGTTCTTTTACGACATTCATGTTCTTTTTCATCCAGAACGAAGAAAGTTTACCGAATACCAATACGTTTCCTTCGCCGTGAGTCAAAAGCTGGGAAAGCGTCAGTACGTTCTCTTCTGAATCCACCATGATTTCCTTTTGAATGCGAAGAAGATTGCGAAGCCCTTTTTGCGATAGGGAATATACCTTCATATCCACTTTCTCATCATAGAACTGTAGAGTGAACGAATAGCCGAATACGTGTTTTATCCCGGCCTTGTCACATTCCTTTTGTAGATTGAAGGTTGCCGCCATCGTATTGCGATCACAGATTCCGATAGCCGTATGACCGAGATATTTGGCTTTCTTGACCCATAAACCCAAATCCCCTGAGCCGTTCAATAATTCATAAGGGGTATGTACTCCCAGGTTGACAAAGGGAATATCGGTCTTTACAGCCTGTCGTTTGCCTATATATTTCAATATGTTGAATTTGAACTCTTCCCTCAAATCATAATAATACCAGTTGTCACCGAACTTGAATGCGACATAATAGATGTCTTCTTCCATCAGAACTGAAGGATCTTCCATGAGATTGAAAGACACTTCATCATCCTTTACCTTAAAGATGGATTTTACACCGCTAAGGTCGGCCAAAAACATTTTGCCGAAGTCCTCGATCTCTATGACTTCATTGTCTATCATTTTAAATGATATTTTATTGGCATCAAGCCACTCTGTTAATTCTTCCATTGGTTAAAGTGTATTTAATTTAAATTCAATAGGGGAGAGCAAGTTCTGGGAGAAGGTATCGTAGGTTTCCCAAAACGACATTTCATCCCAGTCTTTCCCATTCTCTGCGTCAATTTTGGCAATGAATACGTTGAAATATTCATTAAGGGTGCTCGCTGCCTTATTTATAGCTTCCGTTGCATCCGAGTCATACCCAAGCACAACGGTTTTCACTCCTTTGCATTGCAGCTTGTATATCTGTATCTGGGAAATCTTCTTTCCGAAAGTCGCTACAACGGCTACGTGAGGGTTGTCATACAACTCCAGTTTCCGTGTCAGGGCAATGACATCGAAGATTCCTTCCACTATGATAACCGTGTCGGTCTCATCTTCAATGACCGCATCGTAGTTGTACAGGAGTTTCACAAAATCGTTTTCTATCGAGTTCCTGTAGCGCAGAATCCTGTATTCCCCGTTAATCTTTGCCTTGCAGTTATGCCGGTCTATCTCGTCCTTTGACCAGATATGACGGGAAACATAGCCAACGGTATCGCCATCGTCAATGATCGGGAATATCACATAGTCGTTGAACTTGAAATTCAGTCCTCTTGTCGTACCGACCGGAAAATACTCATAATCATCAAAAGTAAAGCCTCTGGATTTCAAGTACGAATTGGTATAACAACGCTTGTAACATTCCGGGAGTTCTATGATGCTTAATGAATCATCAATCTCTTTCTCGCCATCAATGCGGAAAAGGAGCTGGACCTCCAGTTTTGCTTCCAGATCGGCAGTAGGAGAGACCATCAGATCCGGCCTTCCGATTGTTTCCAACAGTCCTTCCAGCGTTGTCGTGGAAAAGCCGCAACTGAAACAATGTGACATAAACGGCTTTTTCCGTTCCGTTTCTTTGCCTACATAAATTCCGAACTTATTCTCTTTTCCACAATGGGGACATTTTGGTACAATAAGATTCTTATGGCTTCCATCGAATTTTGCTCCCAGTTCCAGACTTATTTCCTTGATGAGATAATCTTTCTCTGCTTTGGTTAAATCCATGTATACAGTCTTGGTTAAATATTTTAGCTTAATCGGCTATATTGTAGTCACGTAAATTGGTGCAAAAATATTATATTAATTGGTACAAAACAAGAAAATGCCTATAACATTCTTCAGTTATAGACATTTTTACCTCTTTATGAGGCAGACCGGGCCTTCAAGCTCATGGTTCTTCTTGCATCATAGAACACTTCGTTTGCATAGTCAGTGGCAATCTTGAACGTGTCTCCTTTGCTAAAGAATCGGGACTTTGCGATATGCAGACGCATCGTATCCTCTTTTCTTTCCGCTTCGGATTGGTTCAGCGTAATCAGATGGGTAAGTGGTCTGGAAAGCCCCTTTGCTTCAGAACAGTTGTATTCGGTCAGAACATTTTTCTCATCGTTGAGCCAATCCCTGTTCTCGATGGTCGCCTGATAGGTAACGACCATCCAGACATTCTCATCGTTGGCCAAGTCTTTCAAATCGTTTGCCACTGCGATACGTTTGGCACGTTCATGGTCAGCTCCCCAGTTTCTTCCGCTTGAATCGGTAAGCAAGTCCATCGAATCCACAATCACGATGTCGGGATTGTGACCATGTATCTTACGATATTCGGCAATACCGCTCTGAATATCGACGGTTGATACGTTGTTATTGAATCTGGGAAAGGCTCTTACAATAATACTTCCGGTATAGGCTTTCATCTGTTCCTCAAAAATCCTCATTTCCGTATCTGAGATTTTTCCTTTCTCAAAAAGAAACGAGTTCTTGCATATTAAAGCTCCGGAATAAGCATCTACCACTTCTTCCTCAGAACCCTCCAACTGAAAATGAAGCACGTTCAATCCATCATCCACCATAGCCCTTACTCCGACATGGCGTGCGATATGCGACTTTCCCACACCCGTACTGGCAAGGAAACAGGTAAGCTGTCCTCTGAGATTTCTTCCATCGTTCAGTTCGTCTATATCGTCAATGAAGAAACGTGTCACCTGTGCAAGCCGTGAGTTCTTGTTCTCATTCTCCCTTTGTCGGTTCTGTAGGAAACGCTGGGTGAATGTCTTGGTAATATCCACGAACTGACTTGCTTTTAGTGTGAACTGACCGAGCCATTCCGCATATTCCATCAGTTTGTTCTGAGCCTTTTCCTGTTCGTTCTGATTGTATAGCTTTCCAACTTCCACATAAACGGCCTGTAGCCGGACGCTTTTGATGTATGATTCCAGCATATCCAACACGGAATCCACTTTTCTGACACCTTCATAGTCCTGAAACGTATTAATCAGTTCCGTGGCATCGTAGTCTCCGGCAAAGGCTTGCAACAAGACCGGGTAGGAAGGCGGTGTCTTGTAGGTTTCATAATGCTTGGCTATGACCTTGTTTATCGCTTGAAAGTATTTATCCGGCAGATATTCTTTTTTCATGTTTTGCACTACTGCGGCACATACGTTGTCATACTTCATTACGCAATAGTATAGCTCAAAGAGGAAATCTAAACTTAAAGGGTTGGATTTATTTGGTTTCATTTTGATTAAATTCTTCAGTTCTGATTCGATATAGTTCAGGATAAGCTTGCCGGGTTCTTTGTTTACAGGCTTCGGCTTTGGCACATTGTTGGCAGGAGACGGAAAACGGAGTCCATAGCAGGGTGGATTGTCCGCATATATAATATCCCACGTCCGTATTCAACGCTCTGGATTTGGTGCTTTCCTCGTACTGGGGAAAGATGAATTTGTATAGCGGATGTTTCCGTCTGTCCGCAATGAGAGCGAGAAGCCTTGCTCTTGGCATTTTATCTCCCAGCCATTTGTCCTCGTAATACTTCCGGTTCTTGTTCGTCTGGATGAAGCATTCCACGGCCTTGCTGCCGAAGTATTGTTTCACGCCCCATTTGTCTGTATATCTGGAATCCGTGTTGTATACCCGGTACGCCTGACATACGCAAAAATCAACTAACCTTTCTCTACTAATGGCATCGCCAAAGTCGGCTTCAAGCAAATCCAGACATTTCCCGATGGTTTGCTGAGTAACCCCTCCTTCCGGATTTGTGATCTTGAAAGAGGGGTTAATCATACTTTTCATAATAGTAGAGAAAACGAGAATGATATTCTTAATTTGTTCTTTTTTCTCCATCTCGGTTTATCATTTTTCTCATTTTCTTTTTAGCCAAAAACAATCGGCTTTTTACGGTCTCTATGTTTCTGGTTTTAAGACTACCGCTTTTATACGTGATGTCCATAATCTCGTGCAATTTGTATCCGGCCTGTTGCAAGAGCAATGCTTCCTTGTAGATCGGTTCCAACGAATCCAATGCTTCCAATATATCATCATTGTAATACTGCCTGTAATTCTCAACCGACATGCAATTGGCATTGATCTCATCATCGTCCAGTATTGTATCGCCTATATCCGAAACCTTCAGATTATCGGAAAACTTCATGTGTGAACGTTTTGAGTCCGCATCTATGATATATCTTTTGGTTACGATATGAAGCCACGTCTGTATTGACTTTGTAGGATCGTAGGTTTCGATATATTTGAAGAAGTTGGTGAGCACTTCCACATAGTTATCATCGATGTCTTCTGGGTTTGCGGTATACTTGATACACAACTTATATACGAGGTTCCTGTGTGGAATCACGTATTTTTCAAATAAAACGGTTCTGCGAGCCGCCGATTCCGCATCTATGTATTTTATTGGGCAGCTTGCTTGTCTCGGTTTCGCTTCCACGCCTTTTCCACATTCATAACAAATAAATCTTTAGCTGATTCAGTCAATTTATGTGAAGCGCAGTAGTTGTGCCAAGCGTTTCTGTGCCGGATAAACGTTTCCCTTACCGCTTCGTCCGAAGGTTTGGGAGAAGAGGATAGGAACTCGTAAAACTCCGAGAGATGTACGGCAAGCACGTTTGTGCGCTTGTCTGCGTCTCTCTGTCTTTTTCTTCTTTCGTTTCTTGCTTTACTCATAATTGGTTTTAGTTTAAACGATATTTTCTTGCGTAATAATAAAATATACAGATAGCGTCACTGTGGTTGTCGTCAATGGGAGTAATACCGTATCTTTTATAGCAGAACTCCATCATCTTCTTTTTGTCTGCCCTGCCATCTCCGGTAGTCCATTTTTTGAGTGTAGCCACATTGATAAACTCCGGTTCCGGCAAATCGAGTTCGTCACACACTTCTTTCAGTATGCCTCTGAACTCACACAGTTTCCGCATATCGGTAAAGTGATTGTTCACATTTACATCTTCAGCGACTATCTGTTTGATGTCGTATTTCTGAATGAAGGCCATAAGTGTATCTCTGAAATCCTTGTGTTGTTTGTTATTATTCTTTCTTTTGGATTCTGTGAAATTCCACGTACCGCCTTCATGCAGTGAATAATATCCCGTATGTGTGGCAATGTCCAGTGCCAAAATATCTTTCTTAGTCAATTCATCGTTGATCGTTTCGTTTTTAGTGGTTCTCATCAATGTATGATTCTCCGTTTTGTTTGTTAATAATCAACTTGTAAGGGTAGTTTTCAGCTACGTTTCCATGACTTACTACAAGGGCGGTAACTCCGATATGGTTGATGGCCGAGAACATATTAGCCAGACCATTTTCATCCACCGCTTCAAGTATCTCATCCAATACCAGCAAGTCAAGTCCCTTATCACCGTCACAGTTTACATTTATCAGTTTGTGCATTGCAAGGATATTAGCCAGATTGACACGAGCCTTTTCTCCTTCACTCAGTTTTCCAAATGAACCCGAATCAACACCGTCACGGATGATGGAGATTGAAATTTTGTCTCTCAGTTTTCCTGTTTTCAGTATCGTATAGCCGGAAAATTTAATCCGTATGTCGCTGCCGATGCTTTCCAAAAACTCATTCGTAATCTTGCTGAGAGCTTCGATCTTGGTGTTGGCCAGATAAGTCTTGAACTCCACAAAACGCTGTCCTTGTTCTTTTAAAGCGTTTAGCCTACTCTCAATCTTGCTTCTTTCTGAAACAGCTTTAGTAGACTTTTTCATAAATTCCTTTAGTGACAGCCTGAGAGATTCGATAACTTCTGTGTCGGATGATTCTTTCAGTTCTTTGATAGTCTGCTGTAAAGTCTCGATTGAACCTTCCGTAGCGGAAGTCGTTTCCTCCAGTTTCTTGATTGTACGTTCCTTTTTGCCAATCTCATCATCCAACAGATCAAATGCTTCATCGAAAATTTTCTTTCTGACATTACTTAAATCGCCTTGTATCATTGCAATCTTGTCGGAGATTGTTTTCTGAGACAAGTTAAGATTATTGATTTTCGATTTCAGCCTGTTGATTGAGGACTGGACGGAAGACAGTTTTTCTTCCCAGTTGGCGTTTTCTTCTCTTAACTTGATTTTTAAAGACTTGGTTTTATCAATCCTGTTTTCGTATTCAACCAGATTGCTGTTTTGTTCTTTAATGCAGGAATCAAGGGCTGAGACAGCCTTTTCTTGCTCTACCAATGCTTTTTCAGCTTCCTCCACGTTAAAATCCTTGTCTGAAAGAAGAAACTCGTGCGAGCATTTGGGGCACTTGATTGTTCCTGCCAACTTGGTCTTCAGTTCCTCTATGGCGACATTAAGATTTCGTTTGGCTCTTATATTCTGCTTTACGGATTCCGTGAGCGAAACGATTTCCTGTTGCTGGGAATTGATCGTGTCGTCATATTCTTTCAGTCTGTCCGGATATTTGGATGAGAATTTTTGATAGTCTTCGTTTAGATTGTCATAATCATTCTTTAAACCATTCAGCTGGGATTCAACCACTGAAATAGACGCACCATTTTCTTCCAGCTTCTTTTCGAGACTCAAAATAGATTGTTCCTTTTCTATAATATTTTGTTTCCAATCCGACAACCCAGCGATGGAAGCTTCCTTGAAAAGAGCCGCAATTCTTTCAACCGCTTCGTTGGGAGTAATTTTATCGTCTTCCTCAATTGTCTGGAGATTGCCATCTACATTGTCCAAACGATCCAAGGCTGCGTTTATCGAATCAATTTCTTCATTGCATTTTCTGATTTCAGCCCGTTTTGAAACGATCAGGGATTCTTTCTCTTCGATTTTCTGGAGCTTTGTCTTAGCTCTTTCTTCTTTTGCATTTTCTTCTGCTTCAATCTGTTCCTGTAACATGCTGACACGTCCGTCAATGTTAGCCACGTTCAGATTGGCCTCGTTTAATTCTCTCTGGAGAGGAACCATATCTTCTTCCAGTTTTTCGATAGCCTTATCCACGAGAATGCCGTTTGAGAACCGGTTGATGATTTCTTTCTTGTCCTTGTCGG
>ENA-OPCW01000744-OPCW01000744.1-human-gut-metagenome-genome-assembly--contig:-NODE-744-length-17369-cov-3.567922_pt1 | contig 17369 bp, 20 predicted proteins | sample MGYA00241258_ERZ501496 | MGnify/ENA primary metagenome ERZ501496 (study PRJEB25962, sample SAMEA2042660) | human gut metagenome | biome: human gut; feature: human-associated habitat; material: faeces...
TAAATATTGAGAACCAATATTACTTGTCATAATAATAATTGTATTTTTAAAGCTTACTGTATTTCCTTTACTATCTGTAATACGTCCATCATCTAAGACTTGAAGCAGGATATTGAATACATCAGGATGTGCTTTTTCAATTTCATCTAATAAAACAATACTATAAGGATGACGTCTTACTGCTTCTGTTAATTGTCCGCCTTCTTCATAGCCAACATATCCTGGTGGAGCCCCTACTAAACGCGAAACACTAAATTTTTCCATATATTCAGACATATCAATACGCACAATATTCTTTTCTGTATCAAACAATTGTTCAGCTAATGCTTTTGCCACTTCTGTTTTACCAACACCTGTTGGACCTAAGAATAAGAAGGAACCAATTGGTTTTTCTTCATCATTGATACCAGCTCGACTACGTAAGATGGCATCTGTCACTTTCGTAATAGCATCATCTTGTCCAATAACACGTACTTTTAATGTATCATCCAAAGCTAAAAGTTTTTCTCTTTCAGAAGCCATTAATTTATTCATTGGAATACCTGTCCATCTTGAAATAACTTCTGATACGTTATCAACTGTTACTTTTTCTTGAAGTAAAGCATCATCCGATTCTTTTGCTTCAAGTTCAGCAATTTCTTTTGTTATTTTAGGAATTTCACCATATTGAAGTTTAGAGGCTTCTTGTAAATTTCCTTCTTGCATATATTTATCTTGTAAAGCTACCAGTTTATTTTTTTGATTTTTTAATTCTTTAATATGATCTAATGAAGATTTTTCTTCTTTCCATTTAGCTTTTAAAGCTGTTTCTTGTTCAGTTAAAGAAGCAATACGTTCTTTAATATCATTTAAACGTTTTACATTATCTTCATTACTATCCTCTTTTTCAATCGAAATTCTTTCCATTTCTAATCGATTCTTTTCACGTGTAATACCATCTAATTCTTCAGGTAAAGAATCAATCTCCATACGAATCGAAGCACAAGCTTCATCAATCAAATCGATTGCTTTATCTGGTAAAAAACGATCGGTAATATATCTTTGTGATAAATTAACAGCCCCAATAATAGCACTATCATTGATTTTAACTCCATGGTGTCTTTCAAAAGAGTCTTTTAAACCACGTAAGATAGCAATACTATCATCAATTGTTGGTTCATCAACTTGTACCTTTTGGAAACGTCTTTCAAGAGCTGCATCTTTTTCAATATATTGTCTATATTCATCTAAAGTAGTTGCTCCAATACAATGAAGTTCACCACGAGCTAACATTGGTTTTAATAAGTTAGCAGCGTCCATCGCACCATCTGTTTTTCCAGCACCTACTAATTGATGGATTTCATCAATAAATAAGATGATGTTCCCATTTGCTTTTTTAATTTCACCTAAAACTGCTTTTAATCTTTCTTCAAATTCACCACGATATTTTGCCCCAGCAACAAGTGAACCCAAATCAAGTTCATATAAAGTTTTATTTTGCAAAGAAATTGGTACATCATTTTTATAAATACGCCATGCTAATCCTTCAACGATGGCTGTTTTACCAACACCTGGTTCACCAATTAAAATTGGATTGTTTTTTGTTTTACGTGACAAGATTTGAATGACACGACGAATTTCATCATCACGGCCAATAACTGGATCTAATTTTCCATTTTCCACATCTTTTGTTAAGTCACGTCCATATTTTTCTAATACTTCATAAGTATTTTCTGGATTTGGATTATCTACCATATGATCACCCCGCATTTCTAAAATTACCTTTTTTGTATCCTTTTTATTCATACCTTCTTGGTTCAATAAATCTTTGACCCAATTTTCATTTATTTCAAATAATGCCATAATGACATGTTCTACTGACATATATTCATCTTTAAACGATGTCATTTGATTATTTGCTTTCGCAAGTAAATCATTTAAGCTATAGCTTATTCTCAGGCTATTGACATCAATATTTTCAAGTGTCGGTTTTTGTTGAAGCCTTTGTTCTAACACTTGAATAAAATGATTTTTATCTTTATTTAGCTTAGATAACACCCTTGGAAAAATACCACTACTATCATTCGATAAAACATACAATACATGTTCAATGTCAATTACTTGATGTTTATAACTTAGTGCTAATTGACTTGCTTTTTGAATTGCCTCTTGCATCTTGGCTGTAAATTTTTCGATATCCATGTTATCACTCTCCTTTAGCACTCCGTTATCCCTAGTGCTAATTTTATTATATTCATTTTTTTAGCACTGTCAACACTTAAGTGCTAAAAAATAAAAAAAGATATCCTCTTTAAAGGATTAAAATGGACCCTGTAAAACGGACACAAGAAAAAAAGTACTTTGGTACTTTAAAATTTTTACTTTTATTTATTATTACTATGCTTATTAGCTCTATTAGTTTCAAGAAATTTGTTTGATTTATTTCAATTGGCCATAGATTTTCTATTGCCGGTTTAAGTCTTGCCATGATTATTTTGTTTTGTCATGAACTAACACCACTTACTTTAATGATGGATATTCTTTTAACAATCTATGGTTGTCGTCTTGGCTTTTATTAGAATCTGTTGCTGATCTAACATAAAATGATTTTAAAAAAAACAGCCGAAACAATTATGTAATGTTAAGTTCTTTAGCCGTTCTTCCTCTTAAGACATATCCTTCACAACGACATTTTATATATTTACCATTTTTTTAAACGTGCATGATATGTTAAATCATGATATTCTTTCTTTCCGGAGAAAACTGCTTCAATATCTTCTTCGTATTCTTTACAATCATCTGGATGAATATATTCTTCACATATTTTACCTGCATCATACATATATTCATAAGGTAATTCAAAGTCTTTGACAGCTTGAACCATCTTGAAACATTTGTTTCCATATTACATATATAAGCATAGCAGTTGATTGATGTTTGAGAAAAAGCATCAAAAATACGACTATCTAAACCACTTTTATCAATATAATTACTGTATTTAGATCGTCTTTGATCAATATAATGTATCATTTTAAAATGATACATTTTTTTATCAGCAAGACTTAAATATTCATTAATTGTTTTGTTTTCTTTTTTATCAATATCCACACAACCAAAACTAAAATCACATGGATACGGTACTTTCTTTTCATTTCTTTTCTAAATTGTAAGCGTATTTCTAGTAGACGTTCCTCACATGTATATGCATCTTCTTTTTTTAATAAAATAAGTAGTTCGTCCCCACCAATTCTAAAAATCAATTCATCTTCTTTTAAATTCATTTTCAAGATTTGACATACTTCTTTAATATAGTGATTTCCTTCAGAATGACCATAATCATCATTTACATACTTCAAACCATCAATATCAATAAATACAACGGCACAAGGAATATCTTTATCCCAAAGCTTTTTAATCATTTGATTAAAAGCGCGTCGATTCGCAATTCCCGTTAAGACATCTGTATTACTGATATGTTCCATCTTTTCTCGATAATGGCTTAATTGATCAATCATTTCATTAAATGAATCAGAAAAGCGTCCTAAGCTTGAAACATGTTGTTTATAATCACCTGCCGCAACTCTTTGAGCAACCCATGATAAATGTTTTAAATTACTTTGAATGCTTTTAACAGAAGAATAAATTGACAAATTTGTTCTTTGAATTTTGACATATAATATAACTACAATTATAATCAAATTCTATTTATTACATCATTTTATAAATTTCAAAATTTCTCCAACTTAAAAAGCATTAAAATACATTTCTATTTTAATGTATCCTATTTTGGGTGACAATCCTCTTCCATAAAAGACTTTTCCACATGTTAAAAAGTACAATTGTTTTATTAACTAACAATTGTACCTTATAAATGATCATTCATTCTTTCTGCACTATAATACTTATGATATCTTTCAATAATTTCTTTTCGTCCTCTTACTCTAATTGGTATTCTTATATCATTACTAAGAATAAAATCTGTTTTTGCATCTTTTATATAATCCATATTAACAAGATAACTTTGGTAACAACGAATAAATCTTTTTGAATTAATCGTTTTTTCTAATTCACTCAACTTTTCTGTTGTTTGAATCACTCTACTATCTTTTAAATGAATATTTAATACATGTTTATCACTTTCAACATACATAATATCATTAATTTCAAGATACCGATGTTGTCTTTTAACTTTAACAGCAATTCTTTTTTTGAACACTTCTTTGTAATATTTCATCTAAAAGCAATGTTAATTTATTTGTATCATAAGGTTTTAACAAATATCCTGCTGCCTGTACTTCATAACTTTCTACCGCATAGTATGCATAAGCTGTAAGAAAGATGATTGGTGCTTTAAATTGAATATCTCTTAATTTTCTAGCTATCTTCATTCCATTTGTTCCATTCATAATGATATCTAGAAATAAGAGTTCTACTTCAATATATCCTTCTTCAATATCAGCTAATAAATTATCTCCTGATTCATATTCAAAGATTTTAAATTCTTCTTCATTGTTTTCAAAATATGTTTGTATAGCAACTTTTAAAAGCTGTCGATCCAATTTACTATCATCACAAATAGCTATTTTTCTCATAACATACTCCTTAATACTCTGATTTTATCGATAATAATATATCTCTCCTTTATTTTTGGCAAAAAATTTTTATAAAATATTATTTTCATACCACGAAAACAATATTTCATTAAGAAATTAGTGTTATAATGACTAAAAGGAGGATTTTTATGAATAATGTTATAATTAGTGATTCGATTAAATATATTGGGGTTGATGATACAACACTTGATCTTTTTGAAAGTCAATATATTGTACCTAATGGAGTTAGTTATAACTCTTATCTTATTTTAGATGAAAAGATTGCAGTTATGGATACAGTTGATGCAAGAAAGACAAAAGAATGGTTTGATAATTTAGATAAGGAATTAAAGGAACGTGTTCCTGATTATTTGATTGTTTCTCATTTAGAACCTGATCATTCCGCAAATATTCAATTATTTACAGAAAAGTATAAAGAAGCAAAACTTGTTTTAAGTGCCAAAGCAAAAGCGATGCTTCCTCAATTTTTTAATATTGAAGGATTAGATGAAAGATGTATTGTGGTTAAAGAAGGAGAAGAATTAGATTTAGGAAATCATCATTTGAAATTTATTATGGCACCGATGGTTCATTGGCCTGAAGTAATGATTGAATATGAAACCACTGAAAAAGTGTTATTCTCAGCTGATGGTTTTGGAAAATTTGGGGCTTTAGCACATGAAGAAGATTGGGCTTGTGAAGCAAGACGTTATTATTTTAATATTGTTGGTAAATATGGCGCTCCTGTACAAGCTTTATTAAAGAAAGCAAGTACTTTAGATATTGAAATGATTTGTCCTTTACATGGTCCTATTTTAAAAGATAATTTAGATTATTATCTTAATAAATATCAAATTTGGAGTAGCTATCAAAGTGAAGATGAAGGAGTTTTAGTAGCCAGTGCTTCTATTCATGGCAATACCAAAGAAGTCGCTTTAAAAATCGTTGATTTATTAAAAGAAAAAGGTGTTAAAGTTGCTTTTACTGATCTTACAAGAGATGATATGGCAGAAGCTGTTGAAGATGCCTTTAGATATTCTAAAATGATTTTAGCAGGGGCAACTTATGATGGTGGTGTCTTTGCGCCAATGGAAGATTTCTTACATAGATTACAACATAAAGGTTATCAAAATAAAAAAGTAGGTCTTATTGAAAATGGTTCTTGGGCACCACTAGCAAACAAAGTAATGAAAGACTTATTAAGTCCTATGAAAAACATCACAATTTGTGAAAATACAGTTACGATCAAATCAACCTATAAAGATGAAAATCTTGAAGCTATCAATAACCTTATTGAAGAAATAATAAAATAGTGTAAAACATATCTTTGATCAAAAATCACAGTTTATTCAAATCATTGGACTATCTGTCTAATGATTTTTTATATCTCATAAAATATAATTTAAGAGTAATATTTAGATTATAAGGAGAAAATGATATGGGACAATATTTCAAAGCGTATGTAGAAAATAGCGCATCAAAGAGTTTAGGAAAAATGATGGAATTTGGATATATGCATCAATCTTATGTTGCTACGATTTGTACAATGATTTACCAAAATCCACAAATTGTTGCCTTCGTAGGTGATTATGCTCCAGGTAATAAAGCATATGATGTTGCATGGAATCAAGGCAATGAGGAATTAGATATGAATATTAATTTAATAGAAGATATTAATAAAATGTATTTGGTTAATCATTCAAAAAAAGAATACGTTTATTTAAAGGATTATTATGAATTAAATAATGATGTTAAGCATAACAGATGTATGCATCCATTAGCTTTGCTCGCAAGTATAGGAAATGATGAAAATAGTGGGGGTAATTACCCTCTATGGTTTACAAGTGAAGAAAACTCAAAACTGGTAGGTTCTTGGGCATTAGACCATATAAGTATCGAAAAACAAAAAAATGATTTTATATCTGCAAAATATAATGAACTAGCTCCAAGATTTCCTCTTTTATTCGACAATTAATAAGATTAAATATTATAAAATACTTTAGAATAAAATAATTTGAGTAAATTCATTAATCATGGATAGATAATAAGATATTAATTAAAAAACAGTTCATTTTAGAATATTATTTTTTTTAAAATAAACATTATAAAACCATGAAGTATTTCATTTTATAAAGTAACTAAAAATTGTGTGGATTTCTTAGGCAATGAATAAGCCAGGGGTATTTCCCTGGATTTTACTTTTGGCTGTTAATTTTTTTGAGGTATTATCTTGGTATCTATTTTTTTTATTTCCATAAATCCTTTATCATACCCTTAAGGTCAAAGAATTTACAGAAAGAAAAAAGATAGGCATCAAAGTTTGTCTACCGCAACGCTTATCCCAAAATATGGGAATAGATTGATAAATTTTATTTTGCTCTTTTTTTAAAACAAAAGAGATGTAAAAGCAAAATCAATAAATTCTTCTTTATATTATTTTTTAAATCTATAATAACTAAATTCCCTTTCCTGTGAAAAATCATATTCTAACATAGCTCTTAATTCCGAGGCACTTCCATACATGACAGTTGCACCATCTAATACATATTCTTTTTTCGTTATATTATAATTTCGAATTTGTCCTGCATATTTATAAATTCCTTTAATATGTTCTTTATATTAAATAGTATAATGTATTTCTAAAACGATTAGATATTACTATTATATCATACATTCATTTTTTCTACACTTGATATAAAAAGATCACACCTAAAAGATGTGATCTTAAATAATTTTACCTTCAAAATGATCAAGTTCATGTTGAATGATTTGTGCTGTATAGCCTTTGAAGGTTTTAATTTTCTTTTTAAAATTTATATCTAAATAACTCACTTTAATACTTTCATATCTTTGTGTTTTTCTTACACCTTGTAAAGAAAGACATCCTTCTTCTGCAATATAAATTTTATTACTTGTTTTTAAAATAACAGGATTAATTAAAATTAGATAATCATCTTCGTCTAAAACAACCATCATTGTTTTTTGATAGCCAATCATATTTGCGGCCATGCCAACACATTGATCTTTATATGCTTGAATAGTTTCTAAGAGTTCTTGGGCAATATAGGTATCTTCTTTTGTACATTCTTTTGATTTTTGTTTTAAAAAGAATTCATCTTTGATTATTTCTTTAATCATTTTTTACCACTTATTATAATGAACCACTGATTCATCATAATATTCTTCCTTTTCTTTCACTTCTTCTGGATATCCAAAAGCAATAATGGAATGTGGAATTTGATCCTTAGGTAAATCAAAAAGTTTTCTTTGTTCAAAGACACGATCCATTTGTGGCCATGTGCCAAGCCAAACACTACCAATGCCTAAAGACCAAGCTGCTAAAATCATATTTTGTCCAGCAATTGAACTATCGACTACATAGTAATCTTTTGCATATTGAAAAGCTTTTGAATAATCTCCACAAATCAATACCGCAAAAGCACAACCAAGTAATGGTCTTGCAGGTGCACCGTTTGCTTCATACATTTTCTTTAAAACTTTTTGATCATCAACGACAATAAAAGACCAATCTTTTGAATTGACACACGTTGGTCCAGACATTCCTGCTTTTAGGATTGTTTTTATATGTTCTTGATTAACTTTTTTAGCTTTAAATTTTCTAACACTGCTTCTTGAAAAGATTGTTTCTAATGTATTCATTATTGGACCTCTTTATATTTAACCGCTCTTGATGGTTTTGATGTAAAGCTTTTGATTTGTGGAACAATCGTTGTAAAATGTTTTGTTTGATTGTGTAAATCAATAGCTTCTTGATTTTGCCATTCTTCGACAAAGGTATAATGTGAAGGATCTTGAATGTCTTGATATAAATGATATGAAATGTTTCCTGCTTCTTCTCTACTTAAAATAATGAGTTCTTTAGTAAGTTTTAAAAATTCTTTTTGATGTTCTTCTTTAATATAATTTTCTGCAACAATTTTTATCATAATAAGCCTCCGTTAGTTGATATATCAACAATATCTCAAATAAATTTATTTGTCAAATGAAAAAGAAGAAGTGTAACTTATATCACACTTCTTCATGCCCCTGCCAAGGATTTTCATTATATCATATTTTAGAGTTCATAAATATGATTTAGTAATTCTTTTCCTGTTTTTGTTTTAAAAACATTTATTTTCATTTTTTCAATAGCTTCCTTTTTTAAGTTTGATTCATCCGCATTTACTAAAAAATCAGCTTCTAATAATATTTGATAATCCAACCCATTAACATCTTGATACGTATGATGATGTCCTACAAGATAACAAACGCGTTCTACAAAAGCATGATCTAAAGGAAAACCTTTTAATACTTCTTTAACAAGCGCTGGTCCTTCTTTTTCTTGTAGATTTCCTGCACAATGTCCATATTTTTCTCGACACATTGGACAAGCAATATCATGCACAATCGCCGCTACTTCTAAAATATCTTGTTCTCTTTTTTCTAAATGTTCTAATCGTCCGATAAGACGTGCATATTGATGTACTTTTAAAAAGTGTGCCACATCATGTTTGATTTTATTTCCTTTTGTATAAAGGATCATTGCTTTTTCAATTTCTTCAATCATTTTCTTCCTCCATTTGATCTATTAATTCGATTACTTCTTGAATCATGGCATCGCAATGGGGTTTCTTTTGACCTCCCTTTTTGGCATTTTCTTTTAGTAAATCTGTACAATTAACAAGTCCTTTATGATTATTCGAAATCGTCTTTATAAAATGATTTACTTTTGCAGGTGAATCAATTCCTTTAGCGCCTAATACCATTAATCCGCTAGTAATTGCTCCACAGACACTTCCACATTTCATACCACCACCAAAGTTACATCCTAAGCGATTGGCAAGTTCTTTGTTGATTCCTAAATCATTGGCATAAACTTCCATAATTGTTTGGGCACAATTGTGAACCATCGGTGTGGCATTTCTTAATTCTTTTGCTTTTTCTACATGTTTATTCATATTTCAAATTCCTTTTCTTTTTATATTTCTATTATAGCGAATTTCTATTTTGAATAAATCTTTTTTTGCCAACTTCTTTTTTGACAATGAGGACATTTCATATAACGTGTTCTACCTATGTGCATAGCAAAATAAACTTGGCGATAACTTGGAATATATTTATGATGACATTTTTGACATTCATAATACCCTTCTTCTGTTTCTATTTTTAAAGCAATCGAAACACCTGTGATTAAAAATAAGAAAGCAAAAATAAATAATAAAATTTTTATTCCTCCATTTTCTACAAAATAAACAGACATAAAAATTAAGATTGCAAAGATTATTGTTGAACCTATACCTATCACATTTTCATAAAAAAACATTTTCTTTGTTTGTTTAACTTCTTGCTTTGCCATAATCAACAAATTATCTTCTGCTTTTTGTTGGTACTTTGTTTCTTCTATAAATTCTCCTGTTAAAAGTTCATTGACTGAAATATCAAGCAATCTACACAATTCCAACATATAAACTGGATCAGGTAATCCTTTGCCTCTTTCCCATTTAGATACGGCTCGATCAGTTATCCCTAAATAACTTGCAAGCTTAGCTTGTGTTAGCTTTTTTTCTTTTCTTCTTCTAGCAATAAATGCACCTATTTTTTCTTGATTCATAATTTTCACCTCACTTGCATTCTATGTACTTTTTCTTTAAAAGTAAACAAACGTATCGTAGATTAAAAAAGCAGCATTAATTTGCTGCTTGATGAGCATAGACTTTTGGTCGTACATGAATAAAATAAACAAGTGCTAACGCTACTACTGTAACAAACCAACTGATTGGATAAATGATTAATAAATTATCATATGAAGCAATTGATGGATAAATTGTATATAAGTAAGCAAGTCTGACTCCACAAATTCCTGCTACACAAATTCCAGCAGGAACACTTGAATAACCAACACCTCTCATGACACTTGAAAAAACTTCAATAGACATATTAAGGAATTGGAATGGTAAAATGATTTTCATTCTTGTATAAGCTAAGCTTGCAACAGAAACATCTGATGTAAAGAAACTAATAAAGAAATGATCAAAGATTACAAATAACATACAAGCAACCATTGTTGTTACCCCACCTAATAGGAAAGATTGAAGTGTAATTTTTTTACAACGATCGTATTTTTTAGCACTATAGTTTTGTCCAATGAAAGTAACTGCTGCTTGTGCAAATGAACTTAAGATATAATATGCAAAGTACTCATAATTTAATGCAGCTGAACTTGCAGCAATAGCATCTGAACCTAAAGCATTTAATGATGATTGAATACAGACATTCGAAATAGAAAAGACCATGCCTTGTAAACCAGCAGGTACCCCAATTTTTGCAATTCTTTTTAAGATTCGATCATTGATTTTAAATTGTTTTAAATCAATTCTTAAAGCATCTGTTTCATGCATTAACCAATAAAGTAACATCATTGAACTAAATACATTAGAAACAACTGTACCAATAGCAACCCCTTCTACTGACATATGTAAGACAACAACAAAGAATAAATTTAAAATAACATTAATCACTCCACCAATAAATAAAGCGATTAAAGGTCTTTGTGTATCACCTTTACTTCTTAAAATAGCAGCAGCAAAGTTATAAAGCATAACAAAAGGAACCCCTAAGAAATAAATTTTTAAATAAATTTCTGCAAGATTAATAATATCTTCTGGTGTTGACATTAACTCTAAAATTGGTCTTGCAAAAAAGAATCCAACAAATAATAAGACTATTCCAATAATTACCGACATCGTAACTGAAGTATGTGCAGCAAGTGATGTTCTTTTTTCATCGTTTTGTCCAATGAATGAGGCAATGACAACATTGGCTCCTACTGATAATCCTACAAAAGAGTTTACCAATAAGTTAATAATTGGACCATTGGCTCCAACGGCAGCTAAGGCCCCACTTCCAGCAAAGCTTCCTACAACAGCAACATCCGCTGCGTTGAATAATTGTTGTAAAATACTACTTGCGGCTAAAGGAAGTGCAAAAAGTATAAGCTTGTTCCAAATGGAACCATTTAACATATCAAATGTTTTCTTTTTTTTCATATTATCCCTCCACTATGTGTTATTTTATTTCTTTTTTTAGTTTATGTACAATAATAATATTGCAATCTACTATATCTCAAACGTATAGTGTTATTTTAACTTCTTTATTTATTTTATTCCAATACTTATCTTGTTTAATTAATGATGCTTAGAAAGCATATTTTGGCAAAGAAAAAAGAAATGAAATCATTTCTTTGTCATACGATATTGCTTTTCTAAAGTAAGCCAACGTGATGCTTTTACATGAAAAAAGGCTTCTAATTTTTTAGCAATTTCTTCTGTAAGTTCACATTCACCTAAAATAAGTTGTGTAACTTCATCTAAATTCATATCCATCTTTTGTGCAAAATCGTTATAAGAAATATTTAATGTTGTTAAGATATCTCTTATATAATAACCAGGGGCATAAGCCACCGCATTTGTACTTTTATCCATTTTTTTCACCCAATTGTTATTATATTCTTTCTCTAAATTTGTTGCAATAAATTATTTCCTTGGAAATAATTTAGAAAAGAGTTAGAAAAGCTCTAACTCTTAAATAATTTGGAAAATATAGAATTTTAAATAAGATGTTTCTTCCATTGTCCAAAGAATAGGATGATCTGCGTTTTGTTGTGTTACGGAAACTTGTTTTAAAATAACGCCGGCTTCACTTGCTGCTTCTCTAAGCATTTTTTCAAAGTTTGCTGTTTCCATAAAACGTGAACAACTACATGAAATTAAATAACCACCATTCTTTAATACCTTCATCGCTTGTTTATTAATTCTTTTATAACCATTATAAGCTTTTTGTACCGTTCTTCTTGATTTCGTAAATGCTGGTGGATCTAAAACAATAATATCAAATTCATTTTCTTTTAATTCATCAAGATAATCAAAAACATCTGCTTGTACAAATTCAATCTTATCTTCTAAATGATTAAGCTTAGCATTTTGATATCCTTGATCAAGAGCTGTTTTAGAAACGTCAACAGAAACAACATGTTTGGCATTTCCCATAGCTGCATTTAAAGCAAAACCACCTGTATGACTAAAGCAATCAACGACACGTTTTCCATGAGCTATTTTTCTAAGTAAATAACGATTTGATTTTTGATCAAGGAAATATCCTGTTTTTTGTCCATTTTCTACATCTACATTTAATAAAAGTCCATTTTCATTAATTATTGTCTTCGTTGGTAAATTTTTATTTTTGTAATAACCTTTATATTGTTCCAAACCTTCCTTGCTTCTTATTTGAATATCGTTTCTTTCATAAATTCCTTGAACATCTTGTCCATCTTTTCTAAGAACATCTAAAACTATTTCATAAATCATATCTTTTATTTGTTCAAGCCCATATGAACTTATTTGACTGACAAGAATTTCATTATAACGATCAATTACTAATCCTGGTAATAAATCTGCTTCTCCAAAAATAAGACGACAATTTGTTAGATTATCTCCCTCTACTGTTTTTCTAAAATCATAAGCTTGTTGAATTCTCTTTTTAAAAAAAGTTCGATCAATAATTTCATTACGATTTTTAGATAAAATACGAACTGTAATATGGCTTTTTAATGAAATAAAGCCTGTCCCTAAATAACGACCTGTATTTGTCACAATATCGACAAGTTCACCATTTTTGATATTTGGATCACACTTTTCTAGATTGTTTCTATACATCCACATTTGACCTTTATCAAGCCAAGTTACACCTTCATTTGAAATAATAATTTCTGGATAATTTCTTTTCATTCTTTTACTCCTTATCTAATATTAATTCCACCAAAAACACAATGTGCTTTTAAAATAACTATTTTTGTATTACTTTCTTTATTTGTCCTTTGATGACGATCCACACCACCAAAAAAACTTGAAGATTCTATTTGAAGATCGACGTCTTCAGGCAAATAGAGATCAACCCCTGCAAATAGTACAGAAACATTGATCATTGTTTCACTTTCAAAATTTGCTTTTCGTAAATCAAGTGTCATTCCACCAAAAGACACATCATAATTTCCACCAGCATATGTTTGATAATCAAAATTGTATTTTTTATTTGAAAAAGTATTCGTTGCTTCAGTAGATGAATTATTTTTAGAAAAAGAATTTTTAAAAAGTATTTGAATACCAAGAATTATAAGAACAAGTGGTAAAAATAGTTTCCAAAGGAAATGAAAACTTATAATTCCCTGACATGATAATAATAGATAAACACCTATAAATAACCCAATGAGACTTGCTGTTTTATCACGCTCTGTAAATATTCCACATAAAGATGGAATAATTATAAAAAGTGTCCACCATCCTTCAAAAAATAAATTAATATGTGTTATATGAAAAGCATTTAATCCTAAAATAGTTCCTACAATGATTAAAAGGATTCCAATGATGCTATTTTGAAATTTTTTCATTTTTAATCTCCTCATTAATTTTCATCATTATAGCATAAATCAACATAACAAAAATAGCACTTTCGTGCTATTAATGAAGTAATTCAATATCATGAATGAAGTCATGTTTTAAGACATCTTTAAATTCATCAGATATTTCTTTTGAAGTCTCTTTTTTTAATTCAATAAGAAATATTATTTGATATTCTTCGATTAGGATTGATGAAGGATTATTCTTCATCAACTGTAAAGCAATAGACAAATTTTCATCATTGATTTTACAATTATGTGCTTTACAAATTGTCTCTAACTCCTTCCTTGTCATGGTTTGTAACTTATGATTTAATGCATTCATATCCTTCATATTCACCCCTTCTTTCTTTATAAACATTATACTCTTACAACAAAAAGAGTGCAATCAAGACACTATTTTTCTTCTAAATCGTAAATATCTTCAATAGCAATAATTTGTTGATTATTTAATATCACCGTTTTATAAAGTTCATCAATTCTTTTTACACTTTGCATAATAGAAAGATAACAACCCTCTGTTTTTGTTTCATCCTTTTTAAAATACGTTATTTTAATCATTTCTTGTGTTTTTAAAAAATGTTTTAATTTTTGATCAAGTAACATTCTTTTATTTTCATCGATTATTCTTTTTTCTTCTGTTAAGCGTTCTGTATCATGAATAATATCTTTATATCCTGTTAAGGCAGCAAAGGGAGCAAACTGTGCAGCACGATTCTTTCGTTTCATCTGTTTATACTTTGTTGATTTTTTATAAGAAGTTTCTATGATATCTGTATAGTCATGAATATTTTTAATTGTCGCCATTATGCTTTATGTCCTCCTATAATTTCATTTCTTTCTTTAGTTGTTGCTCCTTCTTCAAGATTCATTCCTTTTAAAATTGCATTTTTACCATACTTTTGTTTAATTTGAATTGTTGCCTTTTGTAGTCTTTTTTCTTTTTCTAATGCTTGTTTTTCTTTTTGTGTTTTAGATTTAATATCTTTATTATTTGTGAATAAATCAAGCTGTTCATGATAAATCATATCTTTTGCATCTTCTTCATAAATAACATTACATGCGGTAATGTTGATTCTTTTTACAAGAAGTTTTTTGTTTACAAGCACATCAATTTTTTTCATAACTTCTTTTGTGATTAATTTTGAAGAAGAAGTATAACGATCTATGTGAATTGTTCCATGAGCATGTTTAGGAATTTTCCGATTATAACGATCAATCATCATTTCTCCATCATAATCATTATCTTTATCATAACCTATTGTAAGAACGATTTGATTTGTCACAAGAGATTTTCCAACCAAATCAAGTGCTAATAAATCCAACATTTCTTTTACAATTAATTTTGTTTTTTCAAAGTTATAGGGACAACTTAAAACTTGACCTGTACCGATACTATTTCTTTCAGGTTTATATCGTTTGATATCTTGCATGGTGCACGGTTCATAGCCCCAAGCATGGTCTATGAGTAATTCAGCATTTACGCCAAATAAATCATACAAAAGCTTTTCATTATAGTATTCATCATCTGCACCTACGGAACATTTTGCGATGTCTCCCATGGTATAAAGACCTTCTTTTTCCAGTTTCTTAGCATAACCTTTTCCAACGCGCCAAAAATCTGTAATGGGTTTATGATTCCAAAGAAACTGACGATATCTCTTTTCATCTAATAAAGCAATTCTTAAATCATTTTTCTCTGAATTAATATGTTTTGCACCAATATCCATGGCTATTTTACTTAAATAAAGATTTGTGCCAATTCCAGCAGTTGCCGTTAATCCCGTTGAATGATAAATATCCTTTAGAATTTGCGCGGCAAATTCTTTTGGAGTCATTTTAGAAGTAGATAAATATTTTGTAATATCCATAAATACTTCATCAATGGAATAAACATGGATGTCTTCTGGAGACACATATTTTAAATATATTTTATATATTTTTTTACTCCATTCCATGTAATGAGACATTCTTGGTGTAGCAATAATATAACTAATTTTTAAATGTTCATCTTTTTTTAAGTCACTTTCTAGAAATGACTCATTTCTAAAATATCGACTCGTTTTTAATCTTTGATTATTTACTTGTTTCAATTTTTGTACCACTTCAAACAAACGTGCTCTACCGGAAATTCCATATTTCTTTAAGGAAGGAGAAACAGCAAGACATATTGTTTTTTCAGTACGTGAAGCATCAGCAACAACAAGATGCGTATCTAAAGGATCTAAGTTTCTTTCAATACATTCAACAGATGCATAAAATGATTTTAAATCAACTGCGAGATAAATGCCCATTTCTTTTCTCCTTTCTCGTATACAAATAATAATGTATCGTTTTAAATATATTACGTAAAACAGGTGAAGAAATCTATATTTAATAGAAATATTTTTTCATAATTAGTATTAAACAGTTATTTATTGGTGTATTCTCATTTTTATTTATTTTTTTTAATTTTTATATATAATGGTTAACTAGGAGGAAATTTAATGAAAGAATATAATACTCTTCTATTTGATATAGATGGAACTTTACTGGATTTTAAAAAAGCAGAAGATTATGCACTGCACAAAACATTTATAGATCATCAATTGGAATTAACAGATGAGATATTTGAAATATATGAGACTATTAATAAGAAATTATGGAAAAATTTTGAGCTTGGTCTTATTGATAAAAATACTGTCGTTTATACACGTTTTGTTAAATTATTTGAACAACTAAAAATTAATGAAGATGGTGTGGCATTTGAGGATGAATACCAAAAAAACTTAGGAGATGGTGCTTATCTAATAGAATATGCTTTAGAAATTTTAAATGAACTATATAAAGAATATGATCTTTATGTAGTAACAAATGGTGTAGCAAGGACGCAATACAATCGTTTAGATTTATTAGATTTAAGAAAGTATTTTAAAAAGATTTTTATTTCAGAAGAAATTGGTTATCAAAAACCAAAAATAGAGTTCTTTGATTTTTGTTTTAAACATATAAAAAATAAATTTTTAATACCCTCTTGCGATAAAAGTTAAATTATTGCAAACTATAATTATAAGTATGATTCTTTATATATTGTACTGAAAAAGATTAGACAAAAAAATTAAAAATAAGTTAAATATTTATTTGAAGTTGATAGAACAAAAAATGCTAGTGATATCATATTTGATATTGATTTCTAATGTGTTTTTTTGTGAAACTAAAATGATATTTATTTCGAGTAAATCATGAGTTAATGAGATTTTTTAAATATTTAGTTTGACATTAAAAGCATTTTGGATTATAATATATATAAAGAATAATTGGAGGTTATTATGCCAGAAGATAAAATTATAGAAAATGCAACCCTACCT
>ENA-OPCW01000750-OPCW01000750.1-human-gut-metagenome-genome-assembly--contig:-NODE-750-length-17280-cov-8.499216_pt1 | contig 17280 bp, 19 predicted proteins | sample MGYA00241258_ERZ501496 | MGnify/ENA primary metagenome ERZ501496 (study PRJEB25962, sample SAMEA2042660) | human gut metagenome | biome: human gut; feature: human-associated habitat; material: faeces...
GAGTTAGTAAAGCCTTTTAAGCAGACTTATAATAATATACCTTGGCCGTAGCCTATCTTGTAAGATATTACGAAGCAGACGCAGGCGTGATGATCTCAGCCTCGCACAACAGCGTCGAATATAACGGCATAAAGCTGTTCTCATCGACAGGCTTCAAGCTCCCTGATGAAGTCGAAAATGAGATAGAGGCACTGATACTCGACACTCCGGAAAAAATGACGCTTGTTGACGGCTCAGATGTCGGCAGAGTAAGAACTATGTACGGTGCCGTAAGCGAGTACAACGAGCATATCCAGTCGACCGTCGGCGGAAAGTTTCAGGGACTTCTTGTTGCGATAGACTGTGCAAACGGCAGTGCAAGCGCAACCGCAGAATCGCTTTTCTATAAGTTCGGTGCGGAATTTGTATATATCAATAACGAGCCTGACGGTCTTAATATCAACGATAAATGCGGCTCTACACATATGGAACAGCTTGTCGAGCTTGTTAAAAAGCGTGGCTGTGACGTGGGCTTTGCGTTTGACGGCGACGCTGACAGATGCCTTGCTGTCGATGAAAAGGGCAATATAATAGACGGCGACAAACTCATTGCTATCATTTCACGTTATATGAAGGAAATGGGTACGCTGAAAAACAACACGGCTGTAGTAACCGTTATGAGCAACCTCGGCTTCCACCGCTTTATGAACGAAAACAAGATAGAAACAGTATGCACGAAGGTCGGCGACCGTTATGTTCTTGAAGAAATGCTGAACAGCGGTTATAATATAGGCGGCGAACAGTCCGGACACATTATTTTCCTCGATCACGCAACCACAGGCGACGGACAGCTGACAGCGGTGCAGACCCTTGAACTGCTGTCGAAATGCAAGCGTCCGCTGTCACAGCTTGTAAAGGATATACCCGACTTCCCACAGCTTCTTGTAAACGTAAAGATTACCGAGGACAAAAAGGGACTGTGGGACAAGACGCAGAAGATAACCGATATTATCGCACAGGCTGAACAGGCTATGGGCGAAAACGGCAGAATACTCGTCAGAGAAAGCGGAACAGAACCGCTTGTAAGAGTAATGATAGAGGGCAAAGACGAAAAGGAAGTGCATCACTGGACAAATCTCATCGCAGACACGATAAAAGAGTGCCTGTGCTGATGAAATGTTAAAGGAGTTTTTATGGCAAAGATAGAAGCTGTACTGTACGGAAATTTTGATATTATCCTGGCAGACCTTCATAGTACGGTAATGGGCGGCAGTAGGAGCGCCACACTTGAGGAAAGCTCGGATATTATAAGCGGCAGTACACGTTGTTCGATCCGTGCGTATGAACGTTACAGCTATCTCGGCAATGGCAGGGTAAGTATGAATTTTACCTTGTTCCAGACCGATGGCAGGATATTTTTATCGGTAATGTCAACGGGCGGCAGTCAGGCAGTATTCTTTAAAATAAACACGATAGGCGAAAATTCGTTTCTTGACACGATACGACCGACTGTCGACAGATACAGGATAAGGTGAATTAACTTGAGAAAATCAGAGGATTGGCAGGACTACAGACTTATAGATGCGTCTGACGGTCAACGCCTTGAAAAATGGGGCAATATAACGCTTGTACGTCCCGACCCGCAGATAATATGGAAAAATCCCGACCCCTCGCCGCTGTGGAATAAGGCGGACGCAGTGTATCACCGCTCATCAAGCGGCGGCGGTAAATGGGAGTATAAAAAGCAGCTTCCGGAAAGCTGGAACATAAGCTACAAGGGACTTACCTTTATGGTAAAGCCTACAGGCTTCAAGCACACGGGAATATTTCCCGAGCAGGCGGTAAACTGGGACTTATGTTCAGAGCTTATAAAGAACGCAGGCAGAGAGATAAACGTACTCAATATGTTTGCGTATACGGGCGGTGCAACGCTCGCTTGTGCAAAGGCAGGCGCAAAGGTATGTCACCTTGACGCAGTAAAAGGCATGGTGGACTGGGGCAGGACAAACGCAAAGCTCAGCGGTCTTTCCGACAAGCCGATAAGGTGGATAGTAGACGATGCGGTGAAGTTTCTCGGCAGAGAGATAAGACGAGGAAACCGCTATGACGGCATCATACTCGACCCCCCAAGCTACGGCAGAGGAACAAACGGCGAGATGTGGAAGCTCGAGGACAGCATATGCGACCTTATGAATATGTGCACCGAGTATCCATGTATTGCAGGCCGCGCCCCTGAACGATCTGGTAATTCTTCATTTCGGTAAAGTTTTCGTCCACACCGCTCATGTTGGACCAGCGGTAGCTGGTGGTACCGATCTTCAGCGTACCGCTGGCTTTGCCGCTGAAGTTGACCTGCGGCGACACCGCCTTGATCAGGTCGGAATGCCGCTGGCAGATATCATACATCTCCTCCACCGACACGGAGCGGGAGCCGTAGCCCCACACCTGAATGCTGAGGGTGTTGGTGCCCAGTGCGGAAAAGCTGTCCCGCATGCTCTTGGTCATGCCGTTGCCCAGACCCACGATGACGATGACCGCCATCACGCCGATGATGATGCCCAGCATGGTCAGAAAGGTGCGCAGCTTGTTGCTCCACACGTTCTGGATGGCCTGCCGGAAGGTTTCAAAGATCATGCCTGTTCCTCCTTTTCCGGCGTTTCGGGCAGCAGGGTGGGCTGCACCATGGCCTCCGGTGCGTGGGAGTCGCCGTCATACACCACCTGACCGTCCTCCAGCCGGATGATGCGGTCGGCCTGCACGGCAATGGAGTTGTCGTGGGTGATCAGCACCACGGTATGTCCCTGCTTGTGCAGTTGCTGCAAAAGCCCCAGCACCTCGCGGCCGGTATGGGAGTCCAGCGCGCCGGTGGGCTCGTCGCACAGCAGCAGCTTGGGGTTCTTGGCCAGCGCCCGGGCAATGGAAACGCGCTGCTGCTCGCCGCCCGAAAGGGTGCCGGCGACCTGGCGACGACGTTCCTTTAGGCGCGGGAACTGCTCGTAGACGCGCTCCAGGCCCGGAGCCACCGTGGACTTGGGCTGTGTATAGGCACCCATCTCCAGGTTCTCCTCGACCGTCATCTGCAAAAAGGCGCGACGACCCTCGGGAACCTGAGCCAGGCCCTTACCAACCAGCTTATCAGCGGGCGTATGGGTAATGTCCTCGCCCATAAACTTGATGGAGCCGGTCCGGAAGAGACGGACGGTTCTGTCTGAGGGTGTATCGCAAGAATGAGCTGGCCCGGCTGTATTTTCCGGAGTTGGACAAGAAGTCGGCACTGCAGGGGCTGGCACGGTGGATCAAGCGGTGCAGGGAACTGGAAGAGGCGCTCGCAGCGGCGGGCTACGACAAGAACCGGAAGTTTTTCCTGAAGCCGGAGGTGGAACTGATTGTGCGCTTCCTGGGAGAGCCCTGAGCGGGGGAGTGAAAAAATAATTTCTTCAAAAGTCTTCGTATGTCTTCATAAGTCTACACGGCGGGAACGGCGCGTCGTATCTTTGCCTTTGTAAACGAAAAACAAATCATCAGTCTTCGTTTTTAACTTTTAACTATTAACTATTAATTGTTTGACTTATGAAAAAGACAGTGACTTATTCAGTAGTAGGACGTGTGAACCCGGCAGACCGTGAAAGTGGTGAAGTGAAGTATTATGCGCAGTCGCAGGCTCGCGGCGAGATGGGCATCCGTGAAATAGCGGAACGTATCCACCAGATGTGTACCGTGACCCGTGCCGACGTGATGGCGGTGCTGACGGCACTGGAAGACATCGTGTCGGAAGGCTTGCAGGGCGGTGAAATCGTGCGACTGGGCGAACTGGGCTCGTTGCAGCTGAGCTTGAGCGGAAGCGGTTCGGACACGGAGGAGACTTACACGGATGCGCTGATTGACAAGGTGCGTGTGTTGTTCCGCCCGGGCACGGTGATGCAGGAGGCCATCGGCAACCTGGCTTTCGAAAAGGTGCCGGTGAAGTATAAGAAGGAAGAAGAAACCGACGAAGGTCTGGGGGCTTAATCTTAATGAGGTGCAGTGAGAAATGACGAGGGTAAAATGGATTGTGGTCAGGGTACTGAAGTGTATTCTCTGCCTTCTGACCGGGAGAAAACCGGATTGTGATGAGAAAAATTGACATGATTGTGATTCATTGTACAGCAACGAGGGCGGATAGTCCGCTCTCGCCTGCTGAACTGACCAGGATGCACCGGAAACGGGGCTTCAAGTGCTGCGGTTATCATTACTATGTGCGCACGGACGGAGAAATCTGCACCATGCGTCCGGTGGAACGGGCCGGGGCGCATGCACGGGGCTACAATGAGCGGAGTATCGGCATCGCGTACGAAGGGGGACTGGATGAGCAGGGCCGCCCGGCAGATACGCGCACGGAGCTGCAGAAGCGTTCGCTGCGGATTCTGGTGAGGGTACTGAAGGCGGATTTTCCGGGCATCACGCAGGTGGTGGGGCACCGCGACCTGAGTCCGGACCTGGACGGCGACGGGGTGGTGGAACCGGATGAGTGGACCAAGGCGTGTCCTTGCTTTGAAGTGAAACGGGAGCTTTGACTCCCGTTTTTTTATGTACGCCGGGAAGCGATGCTGTTGCAGATATGAAATAAAAATGTAACTTTGCAATAATATTCAATATTCAACCAAGATTATTTATGGAGAATCTGTATATCGTTATCCTGGCCTTTGTCTCGGCGGTGACGTTGGGCCGTATCATTATTCCGAACGTGTTGATTATTTCCATGCGGAAGCGTCTGTTCGACGTGCCCGATGAGCGGAAGGTACACAAGCGTCCGGTGCCCCGTCTGGGTGGGGTGACGTTTTTTCCGGTGATTCTTTTTTCGCTCTGTGTGTTTACGGCCTTGCGGCTGGTGCTAGGGCTCGGACCGCAGGAGGGGGAGGCGGAAACGCTGATGTCTGAATTCCTTTTCCTGATGGGCGGACTTACCTTGCTATATATAATAGGTATAGGCGACGACCTGGTGGGCGTGCGCTACCGGCGGAAGTTTCTGGTGCAGATTGTTTCGGCGGCCATGTTTCCGCTGGCGGGCCTGTACATCAACAATTTCTACGGGCTTTTCGGCATTTGCCTTATTCCGGAGGCGGTGGGCATTCCGCTGACCATGCTGCTGGTGGTGTTCATCACCAATGCCATCAACCTGATTGACGGTATCGACGGACTGGCGTCGGGACTGAGCATGGTGGCGCTGCTGGTGTTCGGGGTGCTGTTCGTGCATTTCCAGATGTGGAGCTATGCCATGCTGGCGTTCGTGACGGTGGGGGTGATCATCCCGTTCTTCTCGTACAACGTGTTCGGGAATGCCGACATGAGGCGCAAGATTTTTATGGGGGATACGGGCAGCTTGACGCTGGGATTTATTCTGAGCTTTTTTGTCATCAAATACTGCATGTACGAGCCGGATATGCTGCTGAGGGTGAAGAGCAGTCCGGTGCTGGTATCGTTCAGCGTGCTGATGGTGCCGTGTCTGGACGTGGTGCGTGTGGTGCTGCGCCGTGCGCGCAACAGACGGCCGCTGTTCATGCCCGACAAGACGCATATTCATCACAAGTTCCTGGAGATGGGTTTCTCGCCCCGCAAGGCGATGGTGACTATCCATCTGATGTCGGCCTGCTTCTGTGCGTTTACCATCACGGCCATACAGTATATGAACAACACGCTGGTGTTCGTGATTGACGTGGTGGCGTGGACGCTGCTTCACCAGTGGTTTAACCAGGTGATAAAGAAAAGAAGAATGAAATAATTGATAATGAAAAATGAAGAATGAATAGGGAAAAGTGAAGGGCGGTGACTGTACCGCTTTTACTTTTTAACTGTTCGCTTTTAACTCTATACACTCTAAATATTCTTTGATATTAAATAAAAGTTATATTTTGAAATAAATCTGATTTTTATTCCTTTTTTTATAACTTAAAAACGCTATCTTTGCAGAAGAATCTTTTAATTGATAAAATATGGGACTTGATCAAGTTATAGGGAAAAATATTAAGGCTTTTCGTGAGCATTTGAACTATACTCAGCAGGAAATCAGCGATTATTTGGGTATCAGTCAGCCGGCATACGTCAAATATGAGAAGGGGGAAACTGTCGTTCCTCTGGAGGCGATGGAGAAACTTGCCTCGCTGTATAATGTGGAGGAATATGACCTGATGGAAGAGAATGACCAGCTTTTCCAGACTTCTGTGGCATGTGCATACCGTAAGACGGGTAACGTGGGAGACCTTAGTCAAATCTCGCAGTTCCAGAAGATTGTAAAAAATTATATTCAGATGTGTGATGAGCTTGAAAAGTAAAGTTGAATTAGAATGTCTTGCCACTAGACTGCGGGAGGAAATGCATGTGACAACAAAAGACCCTGTGCGTATCCATCAAATATTAAAGGAGAAGCACATTCTTACGTGGTTTAAGAAGCTGGATAAAAATTTTTCGGGTATGGCTATCCGGATTAATGGAAACGGGGCCTCCGTAGATAAGTATTTCATGTTGATAAATACGGCTTTGCCTTATGCCAAGCAACGTTTTACTGCATGCCACGAGTTGTATCACTTGTTGTATCAGAAGGATTTCAAGGTATCGCAAAACAATGCGGGACTGTTTGATAAGAAAGAGGAGGAAGAGTATAATGCCGATGTGTTTGCGGCTTATCTTCTGCTTCCGGAAATGGGATTGAAAGAACTGGTTCCTGCTGTGGAACAACAAGTGGATAAAATAACTTTAGCTACTCTCCTGAAGGTGGAGCAGAATTTCCTTTGCTCAAGGGCTGCACTTCTGACGCGGTTGAAGGAGTTGAAATGGATCACTAAAAAAACATTCGACCTGTATAAGAATAATGTGGTTAATTCTGCCATTGAATACGGCTATAACACACAGTTATACTATCCGACCTATCAGACAGAACTGGTGGGTGATTATAATCTGAAAGCTCGTGAATTGTATGACATGGGGCGTATTTCCCAGGCGAAGTATTACTCTTTGTTGATGGATATGGAAATCAATGTTTCGCAAGAAGTATATGGGGAGGAATAAAGTAATATTAGTGGATGCCGATGTCATCTCTCATTTCATGGCTACCGGCTATATTGACAAGTTGACTGAAATTCTTCAGCCTCATGCAGTCATGATTGTGGAGAATGTGTACAAGGAAGCCGGTTATCATCCTACGCAGCCGGACAGGAAGCGGAAAATAGATGAGTGGATGGCACGATGCAGGGTGTGTAAAATCTCTTTTCCTTATGCCAATGAAAATATCCGACGGGAGTTTTTCCGGTTGAAAAAAGAGAGTCCGATGCTTGGGGAGGGTGAACGGGCTTGTATGTCGATGGCTCGTTTTGGACAGGAGGCCATTGCCAGTAGTAACTTCCGGGATGTGGCTCCTTATTGTATTGAGAATGGTATAGAGTATATCGGAACGTTGGATATTCTGACCATTGCGATGAATAAGGGGATTTTTACAAGTAAGGAATGTAATCAGTTTATAATGGATGCGAAAGCAAAAAACAAGGCCAGATTCCCGGTTGAGGATATTACTGATTATGAAGCTCCGGAATTTATCAGAACATTTTGATGGGGCGTTTTTGGAACATAAAAAAAGGGAATCTTCCCAGACTCCCAATCTTCATTAACCTTAAATCTAATACCATGAAAAACACAATGCAAAGGTAAGGGTTTTGTGTTATGTAACATATGAAATGCGCGGAAAAATGCACCTTGTTAACTTTATTTATATTTTGAAGCCCGAATGTTTCCTGTAAATTGACCGCGGGAACAGTCTGATTTTACTATTTTTCGCTTCCCATGCCGTAATTCCTTTCCCTGGGGGCTTGGTGGTTATTTTTTTTCATGTATCTTTGTCATTAAAACCAAAAACGTAGACAATAAAATGAGAAAACAGTTCGCTAGAGTTGTGCTGTGGTTGTTTCTGCTGGGAGGGCCGGCTGTGTATGCCCAAAGCGGAATGACCGACAGCCAGGTGATAGAATATGTACAGCAAGCACTTCAGCAGGGGAAAGACCAGCAGACCATTGCCATGGAACTGCTTTCAAAGGGGGCTACTCAGGAACAGTTGTTGCGCTTGAAGTCTCAGTATTCGGGCGCTGCCACTTCGGGCTCTTCTTCTCAGGCGGGAGAAGGCGGTGCGGTACAGGACACCGGTACGAGGGCGCGGAAGACGACGGTGGCCAATGCGACTGACGGAGAGGCAGCCCTTGAAGGTGCGAATACGGACGAGATGAAGGAGACCATGAAGAAACGTCAGGAGCTGAAGGTGTCGACGGCCAGCGAGAATGGCGTGTTCGGTCGCAATATTTTCAACATTGACAAACTTACTTTCCAGCCGAACCTGAACATGGCTACTCCGGAGAACTACCGGCTGGGACCGGGCGACGAGGTGATTGTCGACGTGTGGGGGGCCAGCCAGAATACCATGCGGCTGGAGGTTTCGCCCGACGGCTACGTGAACATCGCCAATCTGGGTCCGGTATACCTGAACAACATGACCATCAAGGATGCCCGCCAGCTGCTGAAGCAGGAACTGGGCAAGATTTATGCGGATTCGGCCAATAACATCCAGGTGACGCTGGGGAACATCCGCACCATCCAGGTGAACGTGATGGGAGAGGTGAGAGCGCCGGGTACGTATGCCCTGTCGTCGCTCTCGACGGTGTTTCATGCCTTGTATGCGTCGGGCGGGGTGAGCGATATCGGTAGCTTGCGTAACGTGCAGGTGGCCCGTGGCGGAAAGACGATTGCCCGGCTGGATGTGTACGAGTACATCATGAAGGGGCAGATTCAGGACGACATCCGCCTGCAGGACGGCGATGTGGTGATTGTGCCTACCTACGACGAACTGGTGAAGATTACGGGTAAGGTGAAACGCCCGATGTTCTATGAAATGAAGAACGGGGAGTCGGCCGCGACGTTGCTGAAGTATGCCGGCGGATTTTCTTCGGATGCTTACAAGAAGAGTATCAGGGTGTTACGGAAAGAAGGAAAAGAATTTTCGGTAAAAACGGTGGACGATATACACTATTCTGCGTTTAAATTAATAGACGGGGATGTGGTGACGGTGGATTCTATCCTGAACCGCTTCAACAACCGTCTGGAGGTGAAGGGCGCGGTGTATCATCCGGGTGTGTTCGAACTGAGCGGCTCGCTCAACACGGTGCGCCAGCTGGTGGAAAAGGCCGACGGACTGCTGGGGGATGCGTTTACGGGACGCGCGGTGCTGTATCGTGAACGGGAAAACCTGACGAAGGAGGTGCTGCCGGTGGACATCGAAGGGATTCTGAAGGGAACTTCGCCCGACATCGCCTTGCAGAAGAATGACATTTTGTATATTCCGAGTATCCACGACTTGCAGGACATGGGCAAGGTGACCATCAGCGGGGAGGTGAACAAGCCGGGAAGCTATACGTATGCCGACCACATGAGCCTGGAGGACCTGGTGATTACGGCGGGCGGACTGAAGGAATCGGCTTCGCTGGTGCGTGTGGACGTGTCGCGGCGCATCCGTGACCCGAAAGGGACGACGGAACCGGACATGATCGGACAGAATTTCTCGTTCGGCCTGAAGGACGGCTTCGTGGTGGACGGCGAGGCGGGATTTGAACTGCAACCTTACGACCAGGTGTTCGTGCGCCGCAGCCCGAGCTACACCGAGCAGGTGAACGTGACGGTGGACGGCGAGGTGCTGTACCGGGGTGAGTATACGCTGAGTACGAAGAGCGAACGCCTGAGCAGCCTGATTCAGCGGGCCGGAGGGGGGAGCCGCTATGCGTATGTGCGGGGAGCCAAATTGCGCCGCGTGGCCAACGAGGAGGAACTGCGCCGCATGGAAGATGTGGTGAAGATGGTGCGCCGGGAAATCGGTGAAACCCTGGCTACTTCGCTGGGGCTGAAGGTGGACAGCACGTTCACGGTGGGTATTGACCTGGAAGCGGCGCTGGCCAACCCGGGCGGTGATGCCGACCTGGTGCTGCGCGAGGGCGATGTGCTGACGGTGCCGGAATACAACAATACGGTGAAGGTGAACGGAGCGGTGATGATGCCGAACACGGTGTCGTATGCCAAGGGCAAGAGCGTGAAGTATTACCTGAGCCAGGCGGGAGGCTACTCTGTCAATGCCAAGAAGAGCCAGAAGTTCATTATTTACATGAACGGACAGGTGGCCGAGGTGAAGGGCAGCGGAAAGAAACAGATTGAGCCGGGCTGCGAAATCGTGGTGCCGAACAAGACGAAGAAGTTCAATTTTGCCACTGTGGTATCGAATGCGACTTCGTTTGCTTCGCTGGCTACGATGCTGGCTTCACTGGCTACGATGATGAAATAACCTTTAATAAATCTATGAGTATATGAACATGAAACTGAGACTGATTGTCATGAACTTCCTGCAGTTTGCTGTGTGGGGGGCCTATCTTACTTCGATGGGTACGTACCTGGCAGGCGTGGGACTGGGTGGACATATCGGAATTTTTTACGCCATGCAGGGGATTGTGTCCCTGTTTATGCCGGCTGTGCTGGGTATCATTGCCGACCGCTGGGTTCCGGCGCAACGGTTGTTGGGGCTGAGCCATTTGCTGGCAGCCTTGTTTATGGGAGGAGCGGGCTACTATGCCATGACTACGGGGCCGCAGGTGGAATTTGCACCGTTGTTCTCGTTCTACTCCGTGAGCGTGGCGTTCTACATGCCTACGCTGGCTTTGTCGAATTCGGTGGCCTATACGGCGCTGGATAAGGCGGGGCTGGACACCATCAAGGCTTTTCCGCCGATACGTACGTTCGGCACCATCGGTTTCATCTGTTCCATGTGGCTGGTAGATTTGCTGGGATTCCAGTCGAACTATATGCAGTTCTTTACGTGTGCGGCCTGGGGCGTGGTGCTGGCTGTATATGCCCAGACGCTGCCGGAGTGTCCGGTGAGCCGTGCGCAGGGAGAGCGCAAGTCGCTGGTGGAGGCACTGGGACTGAAGGCGTTTCTGCTGTTCAAGAACCGCAAGATGGCGGTGTTCTTCATCTTCTCGATGCTGCTGGGTGTGTCGCTGCAGATTACGAACGGGTTTGCCAATCCGTTTATCACCAGCTTCAGCGCCATTCCGGAATATGCCGACACGTTTGGCGTGCAGCATGCCAACCTGCTGATTTCACTCTCGCAAATCAGTGAAACGTGCTGTATCCTGCTGATTCCGTTCTTCCTGGGACGTTTCGGCATCAAGCGGGTGATGCTGATTGCCATGGTGGCATGGGTGCTCCGCTTCGGACTGTTCGGCCTGGGTGACCCGGGCAGCGGGGTGTGGATGTTCGTGCTGTCCATGCTGGTGTATGGCGTGGCATTCGACTTCTTCAACGTGTCGGGTTCGCTGTTTGTCGACAAGGAGACGGATCTGTCTATCCGCTCGAGCGCGCAGGGACTGTTCATTATCATGACCAACGGTATCGGTGCTACGGTGGGCACGCTGTGTGCGCAGGCGGTGGTGAACTGCTTTGTGGACTTCAACTCGCAGGCGCCGCAGGTGGAAGGCTGGAGCTACGCATGGTTCGTGTTTGCAGCTTATGCGCTGGTGGTGGCCGTAGTCTTTTCAGTGGTATTTAAATATAAGCATAATAGTAATAACAATTAAATGAGATTTCACTATGGAATTCAAAGGAAACGAAGGACTGACAGAACTGAAAGTCAGCTACATTACAGAGATGATAAACCCGGTAGAACTGGTAAAGGACCTGACATTCGATGAGGTGCTGACGGATGCGGACAAAATGGATATGCTGATGGCAAACGGCTACAATTACAAGATGATGCTGGAAGAGAAGGAAGAGCCGCACCGTAAGTTTATGGCTATCATCAATGCCGACGAAGCAGACCTGCTGGACGTGTCGCTGGATGCGCCGGAGGCGGTGGACCTTTCGGTGCACTACCAGATGCTGAAGATGCTGAAGGAGCATTATGGGGCTACGGTGGAAAAGGCAGTGCTGTGGGGAAAGGAAGACCAGGTACCGCAGACCAGTGTCTATATGCGCAAGGCGGACGGCACGGTGGTGGAACTGACCGTGAAACTGGCCGATGCGCTGGTGCTCGCTACCCTGGGAGAGGCACCGTTCTATATCAGAACGGAGATGCTGGAAAACCGGGTGCCGGATTTTGCCAAGAAGTCTGTATCGCACTTGCAGGCGGCGCTGTTGCGCGGATTGCCGATGTTTTACCTGGAGAAGGAGATGAAAAAGGCCATCCGTGAGGAAAACTACGAGTATGCAGAGCTGATTAAGCGCGAAATGCAGGCTCGTAAGGAGAGAGGGGAAACAGACGACAGTCTGGAAGAAGAAGCTAACGAAAAGGAATAAGTCTATGCACGTGTTTTATGCACCGGATATTGCGCAGACCATGGAGCTGCCGGAGGAAGAGGCCGGACACTGTCTGCGGGTGTTGCGCCTGGGAGTGGGCGAGGAGATTACCCTGACCGACGGGAAAGGCTGCTTCTATCGGGCGGTCATTTCGGCTGCCACGCAGAAACGCTGTGTGGTGAAGGTGGTGGAGAAAACGGAGCAGGAGCCTTTCTGGAAAGGGCATCTGCACCTGGCACTGGCACCTACCAAGAACATGGACCGCATGGAATGGCTGGCGGAAAAGGCCACGGAAATCGGTTTCGACGAGCTGACTTTCCTGAACTGCCGTTTTTCGGAACGGAAGGTCATCAAGACGGAACGGGTGGAGAAAATCGTGGTGTCGGCCGTAAAGCAGTCGCTCAAGGCGCGCAAGCCGGTGGTAAACGAGATGACGGATTTCCGCCGCTTCATGGAGCGGGAATTTACGGGGCAGAAGTTCATTGCGCACTGTTATGAGGGGGAAAAGCCCCTTCTGCGCGATGTGCTCCGCAAGGATGAGGATGCCGTGGTGCTGATTGGTCCGGAGGGGGACTTTAGTCCGGAGGAAGTGGCACTGGCGGCTGAAAAAGGTTTTCAGGCCGTGAGCCTGGGCAAGTCGCGTCTGCGTACGGAGACGGCGGCGCTGGTGGCCGTACACCTGATGAACCTGACACACGCGGAATGAAGGTGATGTGTAACTTTTAAATAAATGATTATGAAAAAGACATGGAAATGGATGGGAAGCCTGGCACTGGGTATGGCTTTCCTGTTGTCTGCCTGCGGGGAAGACAATGCGTACACCAATGCATTGCCGAAAGATGCGGCTGCTGTATTCTCGTTCGACCTGATGGATATGGCACAGAAGTGTGACCTGAACGATCAGGCAAAGCAGTCGATGGGGCAGATGATGAAATCGAGCCTGAAGGGCAATGCGGATGCCCTGGTGGACAAACTGATGGAGAATCCGGAGGAAAGCGGACTGAAACTGACCGACCGGGTGTATTTCTTTGGGGCTTCTCAGATGCAAATGGGCGGTGTGCTGGTGCGCATGGCCGACAAGGGAAAACTGGAAGATTTGATTGCAATGCTTCAGGAGCAGAAGGCGTGTGAGGCTCCTGCCGACGGCGACGGCTGCCGCTGGACCGTGGGTGGCGGCGGACTGATGGCCTGGACGGACGATGCGTTCATGATGCTGGCGGGCAACGGCAACCCGAAGGACTTGCAGCATCAGGCTTCGATGTGGCTGCGCCAGAAGAAAGGGGAGGGCTATTCGGGCACTCCGGAATTCAAGAAATTAGAGGATGCCGACGAGGATGTGGCAATGGTGACTGCACTGGATGTCATGCCGAAGAGTTATTGGGGACCGATGACCATGGGACTGCCGGCTGACTTGAACCTGAATGATTTGAAACTGTTTACTACGCTCGACTTTGAAGAAGGAAAAGCCGTGGTGGAAGTGGAAGCGCTGCTGGGTGGCAAGTTCAAGGACTTGCTGAAGAAGCAGGCGGAGGTGAGCGGGGAACTGGATGGTACGTACCTGGAGACGTTCCCGGCCAATACGGTGGGCTGGATGGCTGCCAACGTGAACGGAGAAAAGGCGTACGAACTGCTGCGCGAGAACCCGACGGTGCGTCAGGAGCTGGACAACTCGATGATGCCGCTCGACTTTGAGGCTATCTTCAAGGCGGTGAAGGGTGACGTGGCAGTGGCCATGCCGGAAATGTCGATGAAGCCGGGCTTCATCCTGTATGCCGACGTGACGAACAGTGACTTTATGCGCACGTTTGAGGACTTGAAACCGATGCTGGCCATGACAAACGGACAGATGCGCCTGGTAAACAAGGGCGAGAATGCTTATCAGTTTGTGGCTGCCAACGGTGCCATGCTGGGCATGGGCCGCGGACCGGTGTCTTTCTGGCTGGGCGTGAAAGATGACCGCTTCTACCTGACGAATCAGGAAGACCTGATTGGTCGTGAGGTGAAGGGACTGTCGCTGAAAGACTGTGACTGGGCCAAGGACGTGAAGGACAAGCATTTCTACCTGAACGTAAACTTCCAGGCTCTGGCTGCCGTGCTTCCGCAGGTGCCATACGTGAGCATGCTGGACTACCTGAGCGTGGAATCGGATGAACCGACCAAGGCGCGCATGGTGTTGCAGCTGAAGAACCGCAAGGAGAATGCGCTGAAGCAGCTGGTACAGATAGTTAATAATTAATAGTGAATAATGAATAATGAATAACGAAGAGCATTCACTCGTTTTTCATTGTTCATTATTAATTATTCATTGAATGAAATGAACACAATAGAATTACAGCAAACCCTGCCGGAGGTATTCGCCGGACGCGACGGAATCGTGTCCGACGTGTGGCACCGGCAGGTGGCTTTCCAGAAGGGAAAGATGTATCTGATTGAAGCGGCGTCGGGCACAGGCAAGTCGTCGCTTTGCAGTTTTATTTACGGGTACCGTACGGACTACCAGGGGATTATCACCTTCGACGGGGAGAATGTGCGGAAACTCACGGTGAAGCAGTGGACCGACATCCGCAAGCGTTCGCTGAGCATGCTGTTTCAGGAGCTCCGCCTGTTCGGGGAACTGACGGCATGGGAGAACGTGCAGCTGAAGAACGGGCTGACGGGCTTCTGCCGCAAGCAGCAGGTGAAGGACTGGTTTGAGCAGCTGGGCATCGCCGACAAGTGGGACGTGAAAGTGGGCAAGATGTCGTACGGACAGCAGCAGCGTGTGGCTTTCGTGCGGATGCTGTGTCAGCCGGCCGACTTTTTCTTCCTGGATGAGCCGGTGAGCCACCTGGACGACGGCAACGGGCAGATTATGGCACGCATCCTGAAGGAGGAAGCGGTCCGCCAGGGAGCAGGAGTGATTGTGACGTCCATCGGCAAGCACCTGCCGCTGGAGTATGACAGGGTGCTGAGTTTGTAAGGGATTAAAACGAAGACGGATATGATCTGGAAATTATTGAGACAGCACATCAGTGTGGCGCAGCTGGCGGGATTCTTCCTGGCCAACCTGTGCGGTATGGTCATTGTGCTGCTGAGTATACAGTTTTATAAGGACGTGTTGCCGGTGTTTACGCAGGGCGACAGTTTCATGAAGAAGGACTACGTGATTGTGAGCAAGCAGGTGAGCACACTGGGCAGCCTGGTGGGCAAGGGAGGTACGTTCTCGCGTGCCGACATAGCCGACATGGAGTCGCAGCCCTTTGCCAAGCGGACGGGGGCGTTCACTCCGGCGCAGTTTCAGGTGTCGGCCGGCATGGGCATGGCGGGCATGCAGCTCTCTACGGCGATGTTCTTTGAGTCGGTGCCCGATGAGTTTGTCGACGTGCGGCTGGAAGGCTGGACGTATCGCGAGGGGCAGACCGAAATCCCTATTATCATTCCGCGCAACTACCTGAACCTGTATAATTTCGGCTTTGCACAGAGCCGTAACCTGCCGCAGCTCTCGGAGGGCGTGATGGGGATGATGACGCTGGACGTGCGGCTGAGCGGACGGGGACGGACGGAGCGCATGAAGGGACGTATCGTGGGTTTCTCCAACCGGCTGAACACGATTCTGGTGCCGCAGGCGTTCATGGACTGGGCCAACGCGACGCTGGGTGATGGCGGTGAGACGGCTCCCTCACGACTGATTGTGGAAGTGGACAATCCGGCGGACGACCGCATTGCGAAGTATTTCAAGCAGAAAGGATACGAAACGGAAGGCGACAAGCTGGATGCGGGAAAGACGACGTGGTTCCTGAAGATGGTGGTGGGCATCGTGCTCACGGTGGGCCTGATTATCAGTGTGCTGTCGTTCTACCTGCTGATGTATGACGAGCTGCTTCCGAATGCAGGCGTGATCGCAAGCTACCTGCCTGCAGCAGCTTCTGATGCATATGGCGAAGCTTCTGAATTCTACGGCGGACAGGCTGTTTATAAGGATATCGTGGAATTTGCAGGAAAGGTTCCCGGAATCGATTACGGCGCATATTATTCTGATATCAGAAGCGCGTTGACTGATGCTATCACCAATGTCGTACAGAATGGTGCGGATGTTGAGACAGAAATCCAGAATGCACAGGATACGGTAGAATTTAACATCAGCGAATAAACATATGAACCAGTACCGGGAATGCAGCGTATTGCGTTCCCGGTATTTTTATCCAAGAAGTATACAGGAGAGAGCAGTATGCAGAAAAAAGCGAAGATGAGTCTGGAAAAAAGACATAATCTGACCGGTTGGGCTTTTCTGATCCCGGCGGCACTTCTGATCTTTATTTTTTGCTTTTATCCGATGGTGCAGGCACTGATCCTTTCTTTTTCCAAAAAAGGAACGGGTGGGAGCACCTTTGTCGGATTGGCAAATTACCAGAGAATTTTAAAGGATAAGACATTCCAGCAGTGTCTGTTCAATACCGTTTTTTATTTTATCATTCAGGTTCCGGTGATGCTTGTGCTGGCGCTGGGACTTGCACAGCTGTTAAATAATCCCAAGATCAAAGGAAAAGGTATTTTCCGTACGCTGATCTTTTTGCCCTGTGCAACATCACTGGTATCCTATTCGATGATCTTTAAATCTTTGTTTGCTCAGGATGGACTGGTCAACAATGTGATCACTGCCATCGGATTTTCCAGAATAGACTGGTTTCAGAATGCCTGGGCAGCCCGCTGGGTGATCATCCTTGCACTGATCTGGAGATGGACAGGCTACAACATGGTATTCTATCTTGCTGGTCTTCAGAATATTGAATATTCTGTATATGAAGCAGCAAAGATCGATGGTGCCAACGGCTGGAAGACTTTCTGGAAGATTACTGTTCCGCTTCTGAAACCGACAATTATCATGACATTTATCATGTCAATTAATGGTACACTGCAGTTGTTCGATGAGTCTGTCAACCTGACAAAAGGTGGCCCGGCAAACTCCACAATTAC
>ENA-OPCW01000752-OPCW01000752.1-human-gut-metagenome-genome-assembly--contig:-NODE-752-length-17268-cov-4.725440_pt1 | contig 17268 bp, 15 predicted proteins | sample MGYA00241258_ERZ501496 | MGnify/ENA primary metagenome ERZ501496 (study PRJEB25962, sample SAMEA2042660) | human gut metagenome | biome: human gut; feature: human-associated habitat; material: faeces...
TGTAACCGGCTGATCCGTAGTCAGCTACTCTATTCAGTTGAGCTACGCGGCCATTATTTCGTGATTGCGAGTGCAAAGGTAGCACTTTCTTTTATATTCGCAAGCCTTTTCGGTATCTTTTTTTTGACTAATCAAGCATCTTTGGGTTAAATATCAGATAACCAATATTCAAGCCAAAATTAAAATTTTTAGCTGGATAGCTGTATCCGTTTGCATACAGGCTAATGCTAGCGAAAGGCAGTTGTAAAACAAGGGCTGCTTCTCCCATATATTTAAAAGAATGAAGGAATTTCCCGTAATAGGGGATTGCCGTGTATGTGTTATTGTTCCATACTTCTTCTTTTTTTATTTCGTATAATGGTGCGAAACCGTACATGTCGAGGCGAAAGTGCAGCAGCTTGCTGAATTTCAAGATCGGTGACAAACCGAATGCCACGTATTGGTTGGCGCGGAACGCCTCGTTGAAGACAATCTGGCTATGTGGCGTCGGTGTGAAGGCTGGTGCTTGCAAAACGGAAGCCGTATAGTTGTTCATCAGATTCTTGCTGGAGAGCACTAGTTCACTCATAAAACCGAGGTTGAAATATGGACTGATCGTCTTGTACTGTTCCCATTCACCTTTCATTTGCAGCCAGCTATGGACTTTCCGGTCGAATGAGCCCATATCCGTAATGGGAGACGGCATATACTTTTCTGTACCCGTTACATATTGTGCCACTAAGAATTGTTTTCGCCCGGAGATCGGATATTGTTTATAATCCAGCGAGTTACGCTCGATGCTGAGCGAACCGGCAAACAGATCATACCAGCTATGATCGGTGGTCGCGTTCGGGAATGTCATGTTGGAAGTCTGAAAATAGTAATCATTCAGCCGGCCATAAGCAAAACCGATCTCGGCTTTGGCACGATTCAGGAATGGGAATCCTAACTTGACCTTCGTGTACAATTCTTTCTGGTGGATGAAAGCCGGTAGTACGTCTTCGTAGAACAAAGACTGGCTTTCGGAGTATTTTTTGTCTGAGAATACGCCTTGCCAATTCAGATAGGTCGGTATTCTCGTCTGCAAATAGATACGGCCGTTCAACATCACACCGCTGAACGAGTTGCCGACCTGGAAGTTGGCGTTTACATCGGCGGCATATCGTCTCAAATACTGGTATCCCAGTCCTAGAAACAGTTGGTTGGCCTGGTAGGAGGAGATGTTGCCTCCGAATCCAACCGCGATCTCTTCCTTCATTTTGACATCAAGATACAGGTCGAACTTCTTTTCCTTCCGATTATAAACGGCATGGGGCAATATCTCTTTAATCTTGGAATAGGTTAGCATTTTGAAATAAGCACGCTTGAACTCTTCCATCGAGAACTCATGATTGATGTCACGATGGAGTTGGGATTCAATATATTTCTTTTGCGATTCATTTACGCCTGTCACATATATATTCTGGAAAATCAGAGGAGGAAGGCCTTGCTTATAGGCCGCACGGCGTTTGTTGACTTCGCTTAGTTCCACACGCCGGGGGACACGCGCCTTGATGGAGTCGATCATCGCCATCGTCCGTTTATAGCCAATATTCATCAAATCCCGTGCTTTTTGAAAATCGAGCAGGGAGACGGTAGGGAAGCTAAATTTTATCATCATACCTTCGTCTTCGGGTACGTCGTATTCCGTTTTCTGCATGATCATTGTTTCAAGCTGGTTATAAGGATTGGACGAAGGTTTGTTGTTACCGCCTGCCACAGTCGAACCGAAGATGAAGTCCGGATGGAAAGCCTCCTTCATCGGGCCTACCGGGAAATTGTCGTAGATACCGCCGTCGAAAATGGGGACGCTATCTTTCCAGATCGGCTGGAAAAAGAAGGGGAATGTCATTGATGCACGGACAGCGTCTCCGAGATCTCCATTTTTGAAGATAATAGCTTTTTTGCTGTAGATATCCGAGGCCACGCAACGGAATGGGACAAAGAGATTGTCGAAATTCCAGCCGGCTTTTGCTGTCGCTTGTGAAAACAAGGCCATAAACGCCTGATTCATCTGGATCGGATTGATCAGACTTTGTGGAAGGAAACTGGCTTTCACTTGTAACGAATCGGTCATGTCTATGGAAAAGTGCCCGAATTCCGGTGTCGGGTCGGGGCGTTTGAAATAATATTTGTATTCGTTTTCCACCGTTCCGGTTTGCCAGTAGCTGAACTCCTCGGAGAGCATCAGTTCAACCATTTCTTCGGGTGTATATCCCATTGCATAGAGACTACCGACGATCGCGCCGGCAGATGTTCCCGTTATGTAATCAATAGGTATTCCGTTTTCTTCCAGAGCTTTGATTACTCCAATATGGGCGGCACCTTTCGCACCGCCACCGCTCAGAACCAAGCCTACTTTCTGGGCATATCCTATTTGTAAGGCCGCAAACAACAGGGCTGTCAGTACAGCTATTTTTTTCATACTTGTATCTTCTCTGCTTAATGAATTCAAATGTAGTCGTTATTTCTCAGAATACAAGAGTTTGAGATATATAAAATACAACATAAAATTAGTTCGTTTTGTTAATCTTGCGAAGAAACTTGGTGTCGGCCGTTGGTCAAAATAAGAAAGGGTGTCAAACTTTCCATTCCCATATCAAGTGCGGGAATGGGGACTTTGACACCCTTTTGCTATTTTTTCCGGCTTCGGTTTAACCGATCATCTGAACGCTGCGTTTGATGAATTGGCTCAATGCTTCACCTTTCAACATACCGTTTGCCAACAGGGCAAGGTCGATTAACTGGCTGACCAGTTTATTTCCACCAGCATATTCAGACAGGATGCTGTTGCGCTGTTCTACCAGTTCGTCAATCTTTTTGTTCGTATTCGTCATATCTTCCTTCTCTTCAGAAGTGATTTCTTCTTCTTTCTTCTTGCTCTGGGCTTCGCGCAAGTCGGACTGGCGGGCTTTCCAGCCTTTCAGGTCAGAAAGGATCGGATTCAGCTTTTCGGCACAAGCCGCTTCTTCTTCGCTCAGGATTTTCTTAACCAGTTCGTGGTCTGTGTTCAGCACCAGATTGTAGTTATCCGGCAGTTCTCCATAAAACGACATACCTGGTTGCATGGCAGACATTTCGCGCATACGGCGCATATATTCGCTTTGTGTCAGCATGACCGGGTTTGAGTTTTCTCCCAACGCCTCGAATGTGACAATGAAATCTGTCTTCTCGATCTTCGGTAACTGGCTTTTGAACATCTCCTGCAGAGCATTTTTTTCGTCCTCATTCAGTGTTACCTTGTTGACATTGTCCTTGCGGATCAGATTGTCGATCGTGTCGCTATCCACACGGACGAAGCGTGTTTTTTCGAACTTCTGTTCCATCTGGCTTATAGCATGGACATCCAGCTGACCATCCATGATCAGCACGCTGTAGGCTTTGTCTTTTGCAGCCTGGATATAGCTGTACTGGTCATTGGCATTTGTTGTGTACAAGTAGATCAGGTTGCCTTCCTTGTCTGTCTGGTTGGCTTCCGTCAGGGCTTTGTACTCTTCGAATGTGTAATATTTGCCGTCTACATCCTTCAATAGGGCGAACTTGGCTGCCCGATCGTAAAATTTTTCTTCGCTCAACATTCCGTACTGGATGAAAAGTTTCAGGCTGTCCCACTTTTCTTCAAATTGAGGACGGTCGTTCTTGAACATTTCTTCCAGGCGATCTGCCACCTTTTTCATAATGTGGTTGGAGATCTTTTTCACGTTCTGGTCGCTCTGTAGGTAAGAACGGGACACGTTCAGCGGTATATCCGGAGAATCGAGCACACCGTGCAGCAATGTCAGGAATTCAGGAACGATACCTTCAACCGAATCGGTGACGAACACTTGGTTGCAGTATAATTGGATCTTATTGCGATGCAGATCGATGTTGCTCTTGATGCGCGGGAAATACAGGATACCGGTCAGATGGAACGGGTAATCCACATTCAGATGAATCCAGAACAGAGGTTCGTCGGACATCGGATACAGATCCTGATAGAATTTCTTATAATCTTCATCTGTCATATCGGTCGGCTTACGAACCCATGCCGGTTGGATATCGTTGATGATATTGTCTTCGTCGGTATCGACATATTTGCCGTCTTTCCATTCCTGCTTCTTTCCGAATGCGATGGGAACTGGCAGGTAACGGCAGTACTTAGTCAACAGGCTGTTGATCTTGTCTTTGTTCAGGAAATCTTTGTTCTCGTCGTCAATATACAGGATGATGTCTGTTCCGCGATCTTCTTTTTCCGTCTCTTCCAATGTGTATTCGGGTGTGCCGTCGCAGCTCCATTTCATAGGAACGGCTCCTTCTTTATACGATTTGGTGACGATCTCCACTTTCTTGGAAACCATAAAAGAAGAATAGAAACCAAGTCCGAAGTGGCCGATGATGGCGGCTGCGTCGTTCTTGTATTTTTCAACGAACTCTTCTGCGCCGGAGAAGGCGATCTGATTGATATATTTGTCAATCTCTTCGGCAGTCATACCGATACCACGGTCGGAGATTTTGATCGTATTGCTATCGAAGCTGACATGTACGGTCAAATCTCCCAGTTCTCCTTTGAACTCGCCGACAGAAGCCAGTGTTTTCAACTTCTGTGTTGCATCAACTGCGTTAGATACCAATTCACGAAGAAAAATTTCGTGATCACTATATAAAAACTTTTTGATGATAGGGAAGATGTTCTCACTCGTAACACCGATGTTTCCTTGTTTTGCCATAATCCGATATAAAATATTTTGATGTTATACTTATTGTTTCCTATAACTATAATTATTTACGCAATGTTCAGTTACAAAAACAATGCCAAACAAACAAAATGACATTTTGACTGACAAGTTATCAGTATGGAGAGGGAAAGAAGTGGAATGTATATAAAAAATTAAAGGCTGTCTCACGACAACCCCTAACCAACTTTGTTAACCTTAAATCTAATACTATTATGAAAAAACCACATTGCAAATGTACGGATACTTCTATAATTGTCAATAGATAAAATATTAAATTTTGTTCTTTTGGTTTTAATAAAATCTAATATCTTCAGATCTCTTGCTTTTTATACGTTATTAGGCTTGTGAGAACCATCGCAACGGTGGATAAAGGCAATGCGAACAGGATCGGATCGATGGCGAACCAGGGATAGATATCGATCAAAACATCACGCCCAGACAGCATATTGCATAAGCCGACTGCTCCGGCTTCCGCCTTGTGAAGAAACAGCATGGCAAACAAACTTGCCAGTGCCCCCGTCCATAAACTAGCCAGTGCTCCTTCCTTGGTCGCCTTTTTCCAGAAAAGGGAACAGAAGTAGGCCGGGAGAAAAGTGGCGGCACAAATCCCCATGAACAGGGCTGTCCCGCGTGCTATGACTCCTGCGCTCAGCGTATAACAGATTATATAACTTACCAGAATGGAGCAAAGTACTCCGATGCGTACACCCATCGTCGAGTTAGCATTCTTTCGATGTCCCAGTTTAGGGAATATGTCTGCCCCGAAAGAAGCTCCCATCGTGTGGAACTGGGCGCTGAGCGTAGACATACTTGCCGACAAGATACAGAGCATGAAAACGGCACTGAACCATTCCGGCATTGCCCGGTCGATAAACAGCGGGATAATCTTATCCATATCCTTGATGGCTTCCGATGCAACCACGCCTTCTGTTTTCAGGAAAAAGAGGTTCGATAATGCCCCGACATGATAAATGGCTCCGACGGTCACGATCAGAAAAACACAACCGATCAGAACGCCCCGGTTCAATTGCTTGGTGCTTTCCACCATCATAAAACGTACGACCAACTGAGGTTGGGCAAGGCAACCGATGCCGACTCCCAAGATCAGCGAGGTTACGAGGGTGTACCATTGCGGAGACCCAGTCACAGGCATGGCTGTCCATCCTTGGTGTCCTACCTCCTTAAACCGTTCAGGAACAAGCGGGGCGATTTCCGTCAGTTTCCGGTTGGCTTCGATAAAGCCCATATCCATCACCCGATAGAACCAGAATAGCAAGAACAGCATGCAGGCGAACATGATGACGGCTTGCAAAGCATCCGTATATAACACGCCTTTAATACCTCCCGTGATAACATAGGCCGCTACTATAAGCGTGAAAATAAGCAGTGCCAGATGCAAGTCTATGTGGAACATCTGTTCGATGAACACTGCACCTCCTTTCATTACGACTGCTGCATACAAAGGCATGCCGATAAAGATGATGGCGGCAATAAATATCTGTATGGCACGCGAATTATAGTGCAACCCCAATAATTGCGGGAATGTGCGGGCATTGTACTTTTCGCCTAACTTACGGGTGTTCCGCCCGAATATGATAAAAGCGATGACAACGCCCATAAACATATTCAACAAGCAAAGCCATTGGATTCCCATACCGAACGTGGCCGCAACCCCTCCGAAACCGACAATGGCCGATGCGGAAATAAAGGTTGCCCCGTATGAAAGGGCCATGATAACAGGATTTACTTTCCGTCCCCCCAGCAAATAATCGCTAGCATTTTTCGTTTGTTTGTATCCGATATATCCCAGCCAAGCCAGGATGAACATATAGATAATTACTACGATACCTAAAGTCAGTGTGCTCATTTTTCCGGCTGTTGTGGGTTAGTACTCTCCTCGTCGTCTTTATTCCAATGGGTTATTCCGAACCAAATGGAATAAAACAGGCAGACGAGGGCTAACAGGTAGGCCAGCCAGATGCCAGGGTCGCTTATTCCGAACATGTATTGTTGTTGTTTATAATTTGATCAAATCACTTTCACAAATATATTCCAGATTCTGACGACGGATCACTTCGCGAGCGGCTTCCCGGTTATTCGTCCGTAAGATCAAAATTGATTTCTCATTGGCTGAGAAGCAATACATATATTCGATACTGACACCGGCTTTCGTGAAACAAGACAAAGTCTGGGCAAAACTGCCTGCACAGGAGTTTGTGACGATTGCCAGCACATCGGTCAGGTTTGCACTGACATTGTTGCCTTTCAGGATTTTATAAGCCTTTTGCGGATCGCTGACTATAATGCGCAGAATACCGTATTCGGATGTGTCTGCTACCGTTGCGGCAATGATTCGTATCTTCTCTTCGGCCAGCAAAGCGAGGATTTCGCTTAATTTACCGTATTTGTTTTCCAGAAAAATAGAAATCTGATTGACTGTCATGTTGATTTATGATTTTAGATTTATGAATTATGAGTTCAGCAAAGTTTACGCAAGTCTTTCACCCGGACAGCTTTTCCATCCTGTACCGGCAGGGAGCCTTTGGCGACCAGTTTGAGATGGGGAGTCAGAAGCAGCTCGTCTTTCAGCTGGCGGGTGATTTCCTTTGTCAAGCGTTGTAAAACGCTGTAATCGTCGGTAAACAGGTCGCTCAATTCCACTTCAATCAGCATCTCGTCATTGTTTCCTACCGTTTCGATTGTAATTAGATAATTGCTACCCAGTTCTTTAAACTGCATCAGTATCTTTTCGATCTGGATAGGGAAGAGGTTGACCCCTTTCAATATGATCATGTCGTCGCTACGGCCTTTGAAACGTGCAAGGCGTTTGTGCGTTCGTCCGCAGGGACATTCACCCGGAAGGACACAGGTCAGGTCACGGGTACGATAACGGAGCAAAGGCATTGCCTCTCGGTTGATGGTCGTCAGGACCATTTCGCCGACTTCACCTTCTTTTACCGGTTGCAGTGTGACTGGATCGATAATTTCTACGATTACATTATCTTCCCAGATATGGAGCCCATTCTGTTCCGTACATTCGAATGCGACGCCGGGGCCGTTCATCTCCGACATTCCGAAACAATTGTATGCTTTTACGCCTAACAATTGTTCGATCCGGCGGCGTTGTTCTTCCGAGTGAGGCTCAGCACCGATACAAACGGTGTGCAGTTTGGTGTCGCGACGGGGATCGAGGCCCATTTCATACATCACTTCCGCCAGGCGAGTAGCATAGCTGGGAATGATATGGAGGCAAGTCGTCCCGAAATCCGTAATGAACTTGATCTGCCGCTTGGTATTTCCTGCTGCTGCCGGTACGGTCAGGCAACCTAATTTTTCAGCTCCGTATTGGAATCCCAATCCTCCGGTAAACATTCCGTAACCGGAAGTGTTCTGGAATACGTCTGTGTCGCGAATGCCTACCATATACATACAGCGTGCCACCTGGTTAGCCCATTGGTCCAAGTCTCTGGCCGAATGCAATACGACTGTTGGGTTTCCTGTAGTACCGCTTGACGAATGGATACGGACACAGTCCTTGATAGGAATAGCCGCCATGCCGTACGGATAATTGTTGCGAAGGTCGTCTTTCGTCGTAAAAGGAATCTTTTGCAAATCGTCCAGTGATTGTATACTGTCGGCTGTGATGCCGTTTTCTTTGAAAACTTTGCTGTAGAAAGGAGAATTTCCGGCTGCTTCAATTGTCTTTCTCAATCGCTCAAACTGTAGCTTTTTCAAATCTTCGCGATTCATGGTTTCAATATCTTTCTGCCAATATTCCATCGTTTTTTGCATTATAATGTGTTTGATTCATGAAATTAGACTGCAAATGTATTGTTAATTTTGGAGAAATCAAAGATCAGTCCGGTCAGATTCGTATATAACATAGAGGCCGACAAGGCAGCGGTACAGGCGGCTGTTGACACAAACTACAGTAATGCCTTACTCGAAGGGACGGTAAACAGAGTAAAAACTATTAAAAGGACAATGTTCAATAAGGCAGGGTAACAAAGAACTTGCGTTTTGTGCAAAACAACTATCATACTATCATAATTGAATTTATATACCTGTAAAACAGTATATTATTCTATGATAGTTCCTGTTTTCAACTATCATTCATCTATCATAACTATCATGGGTAAAAGCAATAAAGCATTGTATATCAATATCCCGTCAAATTTCAGATATGTTCTGAAGCTGATACAAAATAGATTAAATAGGCTCGTTTTTTCATGAAGACAAGCTGTTCTTTTACCAAAAACAACTTGAAAAGTTTCTTCAGACCCGGGTGGAAGGGCATGGGAGATCCGGGTGTGGAGGAGGTGGAGACCCGGATCTTCGTGAAACCGGGACGGGGATGTGGAGCTGTTTATCTGCCTTGTCTGAGGAGATTTCATGCTCTGTTTCTGATTAAAAATAACCTTCATTCGCCCATTTCTCCTGTCTTAACAGTCTCCCGCATATTTACGGGGATAATTGAATGTGATAGCCAGCAAAGCTCCGACACCCAACAAATAAGGATAATATAAATACTGCATGATCTCGATGGGAGAGACATGCCCTAAACCTGCCGCCATCAATAATTGCGCGCCGTAAGGTATGATGCCTTGTACGAAGCAGGAAAAAATGTCCAGCAGACTGGCACTGCGTCTTGGATCGATTTTAAAACGATCGGCAATATCTTTGGCTATTGGGCCTGCCATGATCAAAGCGATGGTATTGTTTGCGGTGCAAAGATTTGCAAAGCTGATTAGTGCGGCAATACTCCCTTCGGCTCCTTTGGTGGAACGAATGCGGGAAGTGAGTTTCAAGATGATCCAATCGATACCTCCGTTATATCGTATCATTTCCAGCATTCCACCGGCCAATAAAGTCACGATGATAAGTTCGCCCATATTTGTGATGCCTAACCCCATTGATGCATTCCATCCCCAGATATCGAATCCGCCTGTAAGCAATCCGACGATACCGGAAAGAATGATCCCGGCTATTAGAACCATCATGACATTCACACCGCAGATAGCTGTTACCAGGACAACTAGGTAGGGCAGGACCTTGATCCATTCGATCGGCCCTGTTTCATATCCGCTCCCGACCCCACTCCCGATCAGCACATAGAGAAGACCGGTCAGGATGGCGATCGGCAGAGCAATTCGAATATTTACTTTGAACTTGTCGTTCATATTACAACCTTGTGTACGGGTGGCGACGATAGTGGTATCCGATATGAAAGACAGGTTGTCTCCAAACATGGCTCCACTTACTACGACACCCAGCATCAGGGCATCTGGCATTCCGGTTTTGTCGGCGATCCCTACGGCAACAGGAGCCAAGGCAACGATTGTTCCGACAGATGTCCCGACAGAAATGGAAATGAAACAGGCAGCAAGGAATATTCCGGCTGCCAACAAATTGCCAGGTAGGATGGACATGGCCAGATTCACGGTAGCATCGACTGCTCCCATCGCTTTGGCTGTTTGGGCGAAAGCACCGGCAAGAATGAAGATCAATACCATCAGCATGATATTGCTGTTGGCTGCCCCCCGGCAGAATTGCTCGATCCGATTGCTGATCTTACCCCCTTTGGACATGGCGATGGCAACAACTGAGGCGATAACAAAGGCTACGGTAATAGGCATCTTATAGAAATCGCCTGCGATGATGGACACTACAAGGTAAGACAATAAAAAAACAACCAAAGGTGTCAGTGCCCAAGGATTAGGGGCATGGTGTAAACGTGAACTGTTCAGATCTGTCATTCTTAATTAAACCGCATGTTAGAAAGTGAATCTTAATGCAATACGGATACCTCCCTTCTTAATATCAGGATGATCCAAATAAGTTAAGCGTCTGTAATAATCAATGCGCAGGATCTTGAATATATTTTCCAAACCGACGCTGCATTCCATATATGGAGTGCTACCTAATGGCTGCGTCCCATCTGGTAATAGGAAAAGTCCCGGCGTCAAGGTCGGATTATTTTTGTCCGTCAGTCCACCATAGATCATATTAAAGGATAGGACTTCACGCAGACGCAACCACTTGATGCCCGGAATACGGTTCAGGATCCAGCCCTTCAGATAATAAGTAGCATTGAACGATACATATTGGTCGGTCACAAACTCCAACGCGTTCATCATGTGGAATGCTTCCGGCTGAATTGTGATAGATTGGTTCGTATTCGGCAAAATCAACAGGGGGAAAGGTACCTTGTCCCAGACCTTGCCCGCTTTAATCTGTGCATCGATATGCCCAAACGAAGAAAGCCAGATACGTTTCTCGGCACTGATCTCCGTATGGTTGTAATTGTAATCGCCGCCTAACACGCCTTTAATACCTAATTGATGGGAGAGCTTGAATACAGGGGCATCTTTAGACAGGTTGAATACGGATTCTTTCCCCGAACGCCCGTTATAAGCGCGTTCACCCGGAGCGAAACGCAACTGTGTCCCGATTTCGGATGTCGTAAAATCTTTTATATGGTATAAATTCCCGGATTCGTCCCGTTTAATATATTGAAGCGTTCCTGCCGCCTCGTTGTTCTGATTCATTATCCAGGACTTCCATGTCAGGCCGTTCAGCCATTCTTTTTCGTATTGCAATACGCTTTTGCGGATATATTGCATCTTGGTCACAGGTTCACCTACTTTCCAGGCAACGAATATGTTATCTTTGCTTGTGAAAAGGAAATCTTGGCCTGGGGTATACACGTCATATTCTTGGATGAACGACAGATTATTAACCGGATTTTCACCTTCGTGATATTCTTTTTTAGTGAAACTGTGTGTTAACTTCAAATTGTATTTGATCTTGCGGTCATTTGTACCGTAAGCCAGATAACCGCTTGCAAACCAATACGGATTGAGGTTGGCAGTCGTCATTCCTCCCACACGCATACGAAAACCTTCCAGATGGTTTGCACTGAAGGTCGTATTCATCGGACCGAAGTCGAATTTGGTCACCTTCTTGTCATTTGCTGTCGGGATATAGCCCGTTATCAGGATCTCTGCGGTTTTGATAATGGCATTGAAAGCCGGAACTTTCCGCAGTTGTCCCAATAAATCTTTTAGCGCATCTTCCTTCTCTTTCAATGGAATAGGGCGGTTGTGCGTCCAGAACGTATCCGGCTGTGCCGTCGCTTCCGGCAAGACATGCAATGCCCCTAAGAGCCCGAAAACGGAATCTGCATTTTGCACGTTGAAATTATAATTGTCATAATTCCTTAGCTGGTGCGCATAGAGCTGTTGCGTCCCCTTTACCACATAGAAATTGACGAAAGTATTCTCTTGGTCGAGCACCCAGGTACTATCTGACATCTGCTTGAATTCCTGCTCAATACGGAGTTTATCCACCCAATTTAGGTTGATGTTTGCAGGGGTGTTCAGCAATACTTTCTTGACCGCATAATTACCGTCAAGCGTGATATAAAGCCGTCCCGTAAAACCGTAGCTTTCGCTGTTTGCCGGAACGAAAGCCAGATCCACACATTTATCTCCTCCCACATCGAGCGTATCCATGATGTAGTAATGGTAATATGTGGTCGCCAATGTCGATGATAATGGGCTGACGAACCGATTCAATAGAATAGGAATATTGTTATCGAAAATATTGATACTCTTAAAAATCTCTTCCAGGTTGGAGGTTATGCCGCCACCGTCATCTAATGTTTTATCGATCCCCTGCATGCGCTTGGCTCTGACAATTGTCTTTTCCGCTTTGGGACTTTTCCGGTAGTAGAAGTCCGATAGGTTTTCACGCACGGAGACGGTCAGGATCGGTTTGCCGTTAAACTCGGACGTGTCCAGATAGTTTTTGATAAATTTGAACTTTTTCAGAAATTTGTTCTTGTCGAGATTCGGATTGAAATTATCCAGCGACAGACTTAGTTTTTCGTATACTTCCGTTTGATATTCCGGCTTTGCCTCGATCCGGTTGTCGTTCTTATGTGCAATTACTTTTTTGATAAGCTCTACAGCCGGATTATCCTTGCGGGTATATTTTTCTCTTTTGGGTTTGACCACGACTTCCGAAATCTCGAAAGCAGTCGGCTTCAACAATACTTCCAAATTGTCATTCTTTTTACCGGGCTTGAGATCGATGAATTTAGTATCGTATCCCAATGAGGCGGCGGCCAGTTTGGTATAGCCCTGATTGTTTTGAAGGGTGAATGTTCCATTGTCGTCTGTCATAGCTCCGATAGTCGACCCGTCAAAATAGACGGATACGAATGGGAGCGGTTCACCGGTAATAGAATCTTTGACAATACCGGATGCCGAGGTAAAACTCTGAGCGTGTGATAGAAAAATTCCTGCTACAGCTTGTAACAGAGCTATTAATATGATATAACGGATAAATCTTACCATGTATTTAACGTTGTTCCTTCTCGGATATGGACAACAAAGATAAGGTTTTTTTGGTTACAGTTTTACTGGCGATATTAATAATCTTTAATCGAAAGATAGTCTGCTGATTAAATGGGGGGGCTAAATATCAATTATACGTACAAAATCCGAAACATATTTCTTTTTATTTGCTTTTAATTCCGCTAACGGTTTTTATCCTTATATTTGTTCTGCTTGAAAACGTAAAAAACAGGTCCTAAAGAAATGAAAGAACATATTAGAAAAAGAAAAATCATGGCTGTGACCTTGACCGGATCTCTTGCCAACTTTCTGCTATTGGTTTTCAAATTTGTAGCAGGTGTGTTAGGGCACAGTAGCGCCATGATCGCGGACGCCGTCCATTCGTTATCCGATTTTGTGACGGATGTAATTGTTTTGCTCTTCATTAATATATCGTCCAAACCGAAAGACGAAGGCCATGACTATGGGCACGGAAAGTATGAAACTTTGGCTACTACGATCATCGGGATTGTTCTGATGTGTGTAGGAGCCGGCCTTTTCTGGGATGGTGCGAACAAGGTATTTGGATTTTATTTTGGAGGCGAACAGTTGGAAAGTCCCGGCAAGATCGCACTTATTGCCGCCATTATCTCTATTTTGATAAAGGAAACCCTGTATCGTCTGACGCTATATGTCGGAAAAAAAGAAAATAGCCAGGCTGTTATCGCGAATGCCTGGCATCATCGTTCGGATGCTTTTTCTTCTATCGGGACGACGTTGGGTATTGGAGGAGCCATCCTCTTAGGTGATAACTGGCGTGTGCTGGATCCGATAGCAGCCGTGATTGTCAGCATATTGATTGTAAAGGTAGCCTTTCAGTTGGTCATACCTGCAATTAATGATTTGCTGGAGAAATCTTTACCGACTGAGGTCGAAGATAAGATTCTCTCTATAATAAATGAAACACCGGAGGTCAGGAACCCGCATAATCTATGTACCCGCAGAATCGGTAATGATTTTGCAATAGAAGTGCATATCCGGGTCGATGGACAAATAACTGTAAGCCGTGCGCATGAGCTGACGAAGGAGATAGAAAGTAAGTTACGTTTGAAATTTGGGCCTGCAACCCATATCGTCTTGCATGTCGAACCGATAAAAGAGAAAAAAGATGAGTGAACTGACATTATACCGGGGAGAAGTTTTTGATTTTATCGATTCTCCGTTAAATAGAAAAGATGCTTACCGATATTTTCCCGATGGAGCATTGGTCGTACGGGAAGGAGAGATAGTCGATTGTGGGCCTTTTGAGGATATTAAAGGCCGTTATACCGATTATGAACTGGTTGATTATTCCGGTAAACTCCTGATGCCTGGATTTATAGATTCCCATATCCATTATCCGCAAGCTGAAATAATCGGGATGTACGGAAGGCAGTTGCTGGATTGGCTGGAGGACTATACCTTTCCAGCAGAACAGGCGTTTGTTTCTTCGGAACATGCGGATAGGATGGCCCACTTCTTTGTAGAGGAACTATTCCGGAACGGAACGACAGCTTGCATGGCTTATGCAACGGTACATCCAACATCCGTCACCGCTCTCTTCTCCGTTGCGTCGGAATATAATATGTGTATGCTGACCGGAAAAGTGCTGATGGACCGGAATGCTCCGGCAGGATTGACCGATACGGCGGAACAGGGGAAATCCGAAAGTCGTTCTTTGATCGAATCTTGGCATGGAAAAGGGCGGAACCGCTATGTCATCACGCCCCGTTTTGCCATCTCCTGTTCGACGGAACAACTGATTGCGGCTGGACGTTTGCACGAACAATATCCTGGCACTTATATACAGACGCATCTTTCCGAGAATAAAGACGAGATCGACAGCACGCTTTCCTTGTGTCCCGACTGCCAAGATTACTTGGAAGTATACGAGCGGGCAAGATTGGTTACAGACCGTTCCATCTTCGGACATTGTATTCATCTGTCTGATTCGGAATGCCGTCGATTGGTCGAAGCTGGTTCTGTCGTAGCCCATTGTCCTACATCCAACCTCTTTTTGGGAAGTGGCCTGTTTGATATGCAACAAGCCAATCGTGTCGGTATGCAAACCGTATTGGCGACGGACATCGGAGCCGGAACCTCTTTTTCTATGCTGCGCACGATGGGAGAGGCGTATAAAGTGCAGCAACTTGGCGGATATCCGATGTCTGTATTCGAATCATTATATAAATGTACGTTGGGAGCAGCTAAAGCACTTCATTTGGATGATGAAATCGGCTGTTTCGGGAAAGGCCGGAAAGCGGACTTCATTGTTATGGATTATGCCGCCACACCTTCCCAGCAGGTACGCATGGACTATCTGAAACGCCACGGGAAGTGGACGTTGGAAAATAAACTGTTCGGGCTGCAAACATCTGGAGATGAAAGGAATATTCAAGCCACCTATGTGATGGGGAAAAGAGTATTCACCCTTGCTTAGAATACCTGCATCTCGTTCCTGACAGTCGTGACACCAATTAGCCGATCATAGCGAGCACCCATCGGACGATAATAAACATAGATGCTATATTCATTTTGTGTCTGGTAGTAATTACCTTCTATCGGACCTGTCTGACCGACAGAGGAACCGGTCGGGACAAACAAATACTGGTAATTGTAACTTCCCTGTTTGAGAAGTACGGCTTTTTCGTATTGCTTCGTCTCGAAGTTATAGCCCATTTTGCTCTTTTCATCCAATACATTATTAAATAGCTCACCGTTCAGATATACATCTGTTTTACCCTTGTTGTTAGTAGCTGCTTTACCGCCAAAGCCAAACATCTGCGAGCAGGTCGTCGTTTTATCCCGGGCAGCAGTAATGGTCTTGGGATCATTGATATTGATGATGTACTTATGGCTGCCCATGTTGCTGTCGTTGATGTTCAGCGCAGTTTTATTGTTACTGAACATTGATACATAGGACTGGAAGTTGGAATTCACGGTGCAGTTGTTAAAGTTAACCGTGATGTCATGGGCTCCTGCACTGTAATCCGTGTAAACTTGACCGCATTTTTGTGAGCTAAAAGCGCCGGCTTAATTTCTGCCCAGGAGGAACCCAGTGCGGTTATGCCTCCCATACCAGTAATGACAACTCTTCGACTTGTCATACCATGCCTCCGTTGATAGAAATTACTTGCCTAGTAATGTAAGAAGATTGCTCACCTACCAGGAAAGAAACTAGATTAGCTACCTCTTGAGGCTGTCCCATCCGCTGCATTGGAATCATGGACAAAGCCGTTTTTAATGCTGTTTCGTTCATTTCAAGGATTTCGGTTTCAATAAGGCCGGGTGCAATGCAATTAACAGTGATTTTTCTCTTAGCAAGCTCAACAGCAAGAGCTTTTACTGCTCCTATGAGGCCGGCTTTTGCCGCACTGTAGTTAACCTGGCCACGGTTCCCGGTAACACCTGAAACAGAAGAAACGGCGATGATTCGGCCGCCTTTTCTCCCACTAATCATTGGCATTACACAGGGTTGAACAACATTGAAAAAGCCATTTAAATCTACGTCGATCACTTTCCTCCATTGCTCAGAAGTTATAGTCGGAAAAAGAAGTGGTGCGGAAGTAAACATCGCCGTTGGATTCATATGCATGACCGCTTTCCACAAGTTTCTTCACCATGTCAATAATCAAATCCATGTTTTCTGTTACTTTCGGATGGATGTCCGCATCCATAACATTCAAGCCGTGTGCATCGGTCTTGTATTCCCGAATATACCGTTCTGACAGTTCAGAGGCTGGCACGCCCTCTTCGTTTGCCCGACGGATGATTTTGTCATCGACATCGGTGAAGTTTTGTACATAGGTCACTTCATAGCCACGATATTTCAGATACCGCCGCAGCACGTCAAACGCACAAATTGGGCGAGCATTTCCAATATGAATATAGTTGTAAACAGTTGGGCCGCAGGCATAAATGCGGATGTGATTCGGTTCAATCGGAACTAATTCCTCTTTTTTTCTGGTCAAGGTGTTGTAAATATGCATATCTTTGCATTCCTTTCTTTCTTGCATGATTGGAGAACAGAACGCCCGCCAAGCGACAGGCATTCTCAGTCTGTCATAAATTATTTGTCCTCTGTTTTCTGGTCTTCCAGTGCAGATAATTCCTGATGCAGGGCAGTGACACTGCTCTTCAATGCATCAATATCCTGT
>ENA-OPCW01000761-OPCW01000761.1-human-gut-metagenome-genome-assembly--contig:-NODE-761-length-17199-cov-13.774965_pt1 | contig 17199 bp, 14 predicted proteins | sample MGYA00241258_ERZ501496 | MGnify/ENA primary metagenome ERZ501496 (study PRJEB25962, sample SAMEA2042660) | human gut metagenome | biome: human gut; feature: human-associated habitat; material: faeces...
TCTTCGCATAAAAACAATACAACTGAAATGATATTCAAGAAGCTTTTTCTCGCTGCCGGGATGACGATCCTCGCGCTCGGCGCACAGGCCCAGATGGTCTTTGATGCCAATCTTTACAATGGCAAACCTCCTCACAGCAATGGCGACAAGCAGGACACGGCCAAGGTGCGCGTCTTCCTGCCCTCCGACAAGGAGGCCACGGGCCGCGCGGTAGTGATCTTCCCGGGTGGCGGCTATTCCAGCCTTTCCATGGAGAAGGAGGGCTACGACTGGGCGGAGTATTTCCAAAACCAGGGCATCGCTGCCATCGTCCTGAAGTATCGCCTGCCCAACGGCCGTCCCGAGGTGCCCGTGGAGGATGCGGAACAGGCGTTGCGCCTCGTACGCCTCAACGCTACGTCGTGGAAGCTCAACCGCAACGACGTGGGTGTGATGGGATTCTCTGCCGGAGGCCACCTTGCTGCCATGGTGGCGACTTCCTCTACCGGCGACGCCAAGCCCGACTTCCAGATTCTTTTCTACCCGGTCATCACCATGGACCCTGCTTACACTCACATGGGTTCTCACGACAACCTGCTGGGAAAGAACCCCTCGAAGGAGCTGGAACAGAAATATTCCAATGAATTGCAGGTTACTCCGCAAACACCCCCTGCCTTCATTCTGCACAGCAGCGATGACACGGTAGTACCGGTAGCCAACAGCGTGAACTATTACACAGCCCTCGTCAAGAACAAAGTTCCTGCCAGCCTGCACACTTATCCGGTGGGAGGACACGGCTGGGGATACCGCGACAGCTTCCCCTACAAACGCCAATGGACGGGTGAGCTGGAGAAATGGCTGCGCGAAATCAACAAATAAATTGCGCAACTCTTTGTAGAACAAAAGAAAAGTTGTACCTTTGCACCCGCTAATACGGGTTATTAGCATAATTCAAATCATTTACATTAAAAAACTAAATTAAAAAATGGCAACTAAAATCAGATTGCAAAGAAACGGACGCAAAGGATATGCGTTCTATTCAATTGTTATTGCAGATGCAAGAGCACCACGTGATGGTAGATTTACTGAAAAAATTGGTACTTACAATCCGAACACCAATCCTGCCACAGTAGATTTGAATTTTGAACGTGCATTACACTGGGTAATGGTAGGTGCACAGCCTACTGACACAGTACGCAACATCTTGTCTCGCGAAGGTGTTTACATGAAGAAACACTTGCTGGGCGGTGTAGCTAAAGGCGCATTCGATGAAGCACAGGCTGAAGCTAAATTCAACGCTTGGAAAGAAAACAAACAGTCAGGTCTGGCTGCTTTGAAGGCTAAGGAAGAAGAAGCTAAGAAAGCTGAAGCTAAAGCACGTCTGGAAGCTGAAAAGAAAGTAAACGAAGAAATCGCTAAGAAGGTAGCTGAAAAGAAAGCTGCTGAAGCTGCTGCTAAGGCTGAAGCTGAAGCTGCTGCAAACGCAGAAGAAGCTCCTGCTGCTGAAGAAGCTCCTGCTGAAGCTTAATTCTTCTTTCAGAAAAGACAAACAAAAGACTGTCCTTGCAAAAGGATAGTCTTTTTTTGTGCAGAAATGTCGTATCTTTGCACCTCACCTAACTAATACCTGCCTTTTATGCATACCAAATACACCAATGGAGAAATATGGAAAGTGGCCTACCCTATCCTGATCAGCCTGATTATGGAACAGCTTATCGGTATGACCGATACGGCTTTCATGGGACGTGTGGGCGAAGTGGAACTGGGGGCCTCGGCTATTGCCGGAGTGTATTATCTGGCCATCTTCATGTTAGGATTCGGTTTCAGTATCGGTTCGCAGATACTGATTGCCCGTCGCAACGGAGAAGGTAACTTCCGGATGATTGGCTCCATCTTCTATCAGGGAATTTACTTCCTGCTGGCCATGGCACTGGTCATGTTTACCCTGTCCCGGCTGTTCTCTCCCTGGATATTGTCGCACGTGGTGGCATCCCCGCGCATCTGTGAGGCGGCGGTGAGCTACATCAACTGGCGCGTATTTGGATTTTTCTTCTCATTCGTAGCCATCATGTTCCGTGCGTTCTTTGTAGGTACCACACAAACTAAAACGCTCACGCTCAATTCCATCGTCATGGTGACGTCGAATGTGGTATTCAATTATATACTGGTATTCGGAAAGCTGGGATTTCCGGCATTAGGTATTGCCGGAGCAGCCATCGGTTCTTCACTGGCAGAACTGGTGTCCATGCTCTTTTTCATTATCTACACCACGCGGAAAGTAGACTGCGCCAAATACGGACTGAACCAACTGGTAAGTTTCCGATGGACGGAACTGAAACGCATCATGGGTGTATCACTGTGGACCATGATACAGAATGCGGTTTCCATCAGTACCTGGTTTCTGTTCTTTATCTTTATTGAGCATTTGGGCGAACGCTCACTGGCCATCACCAACATTGTACGTAACGTATCAAGTATCCCTTTCATGACCATCACGGCTTTTGCTTCCACCTGCAGTTCCCTGGTCAGTAACCTGATTGGGAGCGGAGAAGCGCGCTACGTCATGCCCACCATCCGACAACACGTACGGCTCTGTACCTGCATTGTCTGGCCCGTTATTCTGCTGATAGCCTGTCTGCCTACGTATGTACTCCGCATCTATACCGACATGCCCGACCTGGTAGAAGCTGCCGTCCCTACCCTCTGGGTACTCTGCTCCAGCTACCTCTTCCAATGCGCCGGATTCATTTTCTTCCAGTCCGTATCCGGTACGGGTGACACCCGCTCTGCCTTCCTGCTGGAGATAGTAGCCCTGACCTGCTACCTGATTTTTATCGTCACGGTCATTCTTCTTTTGAAAATGGATGTAGCCGTATGCTGGTTTGCCGAACACGTGTATGCCGGAGCCATCGGACTGCTGAGCTATCTCTATCTGAAAAAGGGAAGCTGGCAAAGGAAGCAAATTTAAGGATATAAAAAAAGCTACTCAATAAATGATATAAAATCAGCCAACTAATTCACACACAAAGCATTGCGAATTAGTTGGCTTTTTGTATCTCTAGATATTCCCCCGCAAAGAAGGTTTGGCCACCCAAACAGGAGAAATTCCGACTTCGAATTCAGTTAATGCTTTTACGACAGGACAAGAGATTGTTAATCAACGATATAATAAATACACTATATTTCATAAGTTGTCTTTCTCACCTTTTTCTTCCGAAATCTGATTGTCAACAGGAAGTTCTCCCACCTCTTTCTCCTGAGGAAGTTTCAACGTATAAAGGGCAGCATTCAGTTTACGGATCTGGTCACGTTTCAGTTTTCCCGGATTATAGACGAAACCTTCTACTACGACAATCCGACCATTCGTACGGTCCACACGAACATGTGAAACGAAAGGACCTCCCATAGCATCGTTCTCCATCTCCCACAAACCGCGTACTTCATATGCATAATCACCCTGCACTGCAATGTTTCGAGCTTCTACAAAAATGGAATCGGCAGTCACCATATACATACCTTCTTTTGCCCCCGGAATGTGGGCTTTCATCACAGAATCTCGTTTCTCTATGAAATATGCCTTTGTAAAAGTTTCTTTGCTGGTATACGGATAAGTATAGATAACAAAGTTCAAATCATTCAGATTGCTGGAAGCCCACAAGAACTGTTGGCCAACCTTGTACGAAGCCAGTTCTACCGGCATCCATATATCACAGTCAAACAAACTTTGCACCTTGGCAGACAAGACATCATTATGCTTCTTCTCCAACAGTTTTACTTCCCGGTTCATTTCTGCACGGGTAAAAAAATCAATAATCACCTGTCCATTCTTGGATACATATTCGGCAAACTCTTCCTGATTCGGCGACTGGATAGTCATAATCATCTGTGGAGAAGAATACGCGTCACGGGTATACTTGAATTTAGTCTGAGTATAGATGTCCTGAATATCCGCAATAATGATGTTGCGGAACAGACGGGTACTACGGTCAAAATACTCCGGACGAATTCTCGAAATCCGGAAAGAACGTTCCGGTTGAGGCAATCCCGGTACATCGGTATCAAGTACATGGAAAAGCGCACTATCCGGACTGTTCCAACATTTGTCATCAGCGACCACCAACACCTCATAAGGCCTCCCACTAGATACCGGAGTAACAATACTTTTACCATCCTTCTGACAAGAAGCAAACACCGATACAACGAATATAAGACTTAAATAAAAGGAAAAACGTTTCATAAATTTTAAAACTAAGTTTTTAAATACAGACTATTACACGAATCAATGCTAAAAACCATTCATGAGATTCAGTTTAAGCATATATCCTTCACGTAATGCCTGCTTGATATCATATACTACTCCTTCAGAAGCATCTGAAGGTACCTTCAATGACACTGCAAGGTTTTCAGCCTTATTTTCCTTACACCACTGCTTGATTTTCAAAGAAAGTTCATCCAGTGAAAAATCCTCCAACTCACCTACTATCACATTATCTTTCAAAAATCGGACTTCATATCCCGGCAACGGAACACTCTTATCGGCCACACCTGCCGGTACATCCGCATATGCTTTCGGAGAAGCATAATAGAAACGGGAAATCAGACATTCATTCACCAGTTTCTGAGGATAAGTTTTCGAAAGCTCCCGTCTGACCTCATCATACGCTTCTACCAATTTCTGCTTGGCGGCAGTAATAGCTCCCATCTTCGCATTACGGTCTGCAACAATACGGACAACGATAGGAGACATACCCACTTTCTGTTCAGAATACAATTTGACGAAAGAGTCTTTCAACTGCTTCCTGGCCTCGTCCGTCATGGTTTCATAATCAACAAACTTCTTCTTTGAAATAGGCTTTTCAGGCCCGAAAAGAAACTGGTTCCGCTGGTTGCAATACAATTCCAGCACATACGCCTTTTCCGACGATATATGATCCAGCATCAAGTTGTCTGCATTCCGCTGCTGTGATGTGTCCCTCACCATTAATCCAGATTTTTCTTTTCCTTGATTCTTCGTTTGAAGAGCTGCGCCATAATCCGCCACCGTTTCTTTTACTTCCGGCCTCGCAAAGGCATACACGACCCCTGCAGCCAAAGGTACGGCTAACAAAACACGTAGCCGGACCCACTTACTGGTTCTTCTTTTCGACATCATAGATATACGTTTTTTAAGTGAACTGTGAGTAAAGCCGCAAGCCATAGAGTAGAGCCTTGAGCCCACTGCTTTTCTCACCAATAATAATTGATATGTTTTTACATCGATGCCTTGATTCAATACACCTTCATCGGCCTGATACTCATGAACACCATTAAGTTCATACCTCAGTTTCCACACCAACGGATTCCACCAATGAAAGATTAGAATAAACTGTATCAACAGATTGTCATAACAATGCCCATATCGGCAATGCATCTCCTCATGCAGACGGACCGGAGAATATTCTTCATACTCCTGACTGTTCATGACGATATACGTTCCCCAGCTAAAAGGACGGACAGGAATATCGTACAACACCCATCGTAACCCATTACATTCTTTATATTCCTGCCAGTTTATCCAACGGAACAGGCGGATATAGCCTACAACCCATTGCAAAAGAATGAAGGCACATCCCGACAGATAAACCACCATCAACAGCACAAGCCAACCCCAATAATTGGCTTCCTTCTGAGTAATTTCCACCATACCGGAAGCAGAAACAGATACTACATCAACAGGCTGTTTCCATTCCTCCATAAGTATAAAAGGAGATTGCACTAAGGGTTCATGCTCTAATTCCAGAGAAACAAAAGGCAATAACAGACAAGTCAGCATTCCGCCCACCAGCACCCATCGGTTCAAAGAAAAGCGAGTGGTCGAAGCACAAAGCAACTTATAGAATCCATAAAGCAATGTCAGGCAGAAAGAGCTTTTCAGTAGATAGATTAAAAAGGCTACCATAGGTTCAAGATTTACGATTATTCTTCCCCTGCTCTATCTGAGCTATCAGCTGCTTCAGTTCATCCAGATTCATTTTCTCATCTTCAATAAACTGAGAAACCACCCTGGTATAAGAATTGTCAAAATACTGAGAAACAATCTCTCCGATAGCCGAACCCTTGTATTCATTTTCTGTTATTTTTGCTTCATAACGGTAGGTGTTTCCAAACGCCCGATAACTGACAAAGCCTTTTTCTACCAACAGCTTCACCAGAGTAGCTACTGTATTGTAATGGGGTTTCGGTTCTGAATAGAATGCCAACATTTCACGAATAAACAAAGGACCATGGGTCCATAAAATATTCATTATTTCTTCTTCTTTGGGTGTCAGTTTCTTCATAAACAGCTCATTTAAGATTAATACTACACGAAGATATGAAAATTATCAGACAAACAACTAAAAGTTTTAGTAGAACTACTAATATTAATAGTAATTAATAATAAAGATAAAATATCCAAACGATTTATTGAAAACACAAGCAGATTTTGACAGACATGCCAAAACTAAAATGGAACATTCAGTAAATATCCCAATTTAAGGATATAAAAAAGGCAGGAGAGCGATTCACTTTCCTGCCTTTTTCTATGTTTACATCTTATGTCTTCCTTAGAACTCACTGGTGAAATGGAACTTGATGTGCTTAAAGTCCATCTGTGCCATCTGAAGCACATAACCGCTATCGGCCAGGAACACATCGCGTCCGTCACGGTCTTTCGCCATATACTGATACTTACGTTTCTTGAAAGCTTCCAGTTCAGCCGGATCATCGCTTTCAATCCAGCAGGCTTTATACAGACTCAACGGTTCCCAACGGCACTTCGCATTGTATTCATTTTCCAGACGGTACTGAATAACCTCAAACTGCAACTGACCTACCGTACCGATAATCTTGCGTCCGTTGAACTGGTTGACAAACAGCTGTGCCACACCTTCGTCCATCAGCTGGTCGATACCCTTGTTCAACTGCTTGGTCTTCATCGGATCGGCATTCTCGATGTACTTGAACATTTCCGGAGAGAAGCTCGGCAATCCCTTGAAGTGCAGCATTTCACCTTCAGTCAACGTATCGCCAATCTTGAACGTACCATTGTCCGGCAAACCGATAATATCGCCAGCCCAAGCCTCATCCACTGTAGTCTTGCGCTGTGCCATGAACTGCGTGGGTGAAGAGAAACGCATCGTCTTGTTATGACGCACGTGCAGGTACGGCGTGTTACGGGTAAACTTACCAGAACATACCTTACAGAAGGCTACACACGAACGGTGGTTCGGGTCGATGTTAGCCGTAATCTTGAATACGAAACCGGTAAACTTAGGTTCTTCAGGCTGCACCTCGCGTTCTTCTGCCTGTACCGGACGCGGACTCGGCGCAATCTCCACAAAACAGTCGAGCAATTCCTGCACACCGAAGTTGTTCAAAGCCGAACCAAAGAACACCGGAGCCAGTTCTCCTTTCAGGTAATCGTCTACGTTGAATTCCGGATATACCCCGTCAATCAGTTCCAGCTCACTGCGCAACTTTTCAGCCAGCGGTGTACCGATATGGTTGTCCAAATCCTCTGTATGGATGTCCACTTCCACCTTCTCCGTCACCACCTGCTTGGAAGGCTGGAAAAGATTCAGTTTCTGTTCGTAAATGTTGTAAACACCCTTGAAACGCGGACCACTCTCAATCGGCCACGTTAGCGGGCGCACATTGATAACCAGTTCTTCCTCCAGTTCATCCAGCAAATCGAACGGGTCCTTAGCCTCACGGTCCATCTTATTGACGAAGATAATCACCGGCGTGTTACGCATACGGCAGACTTCCATCAGCTTACGGGTCTGTGACTCCACACCCTTCGCTCCGTCCACCACGATGATTACACTGTCCACTGCCGTCAAGGTACGATACGTATCTTCGGCAAAATCCTGGTGACCCGGTGTATCGAGGATATTAATCTTATAGTCATGGTAGTCAAACTCCATCACGGAGGTAGTGACCGAGATACCACGCTGCTTTTCGATGTCCATCCAGTCGGACGTGGCCGTTTTCTTTATCTTGTTTGATTTCACGGCTCCGGCCACCTGAATCTGTCCACCGAAAAGCAACAGCTTTTCCGTCAACGAGGTTTTACCGGCATCCGGATGCGCGATAATCGCAAATGTTCGTCTTCTTGCTATTTCCTGATTTGCCATATTTATTGTTTTAATTTTTCAATACATTCTGCCAGACTGTCCATCCAGTAAGGCACTTCCACGCCGTAGGTTTTCTTCAGCTTGGTCTTGTCGAGCACAGAATAGTGCGGACGACAAGCTTTCGTAGGATAATCCTCTGTGTGAAGCGGAGACACATGACAAGTAGTGATACCTGCCAGACGATGGATAGCTTTGGTAAAATCATACCAGGAGCACACGCCTTCGTTGCTGAAATGATAAATACCCGGCACGATACCTTTCTCCAGTGCCACAAAAATGGCCTGAGCCAAATCGCGTGCATAAGTCGGCGTACCAATCTGGTCGAAGATTACTCCCAAAGTATCTTTCTCCTGCCCCAAGCGAATCATGGTCTTCACGAAATTGTTGCCAAACGTAGAATACAGCCATGCCGTACGAATCACCATCGTATTAGGACACTGCTTCAGCGCTTCCTGCTCACCAGCCAGTTTGGTAGAGCCATATACGGAATTCGGACACGGTGCATCTTCTTCCTTATAAGGGATATGGGCTGTACCGTCGAACACATAGTCCGTAGACACCTGCACCAGCCAGCCGTTACGGCTTTGTGCCGCCTTGGCCAGATAGCCCGGAGCCACATGATTCAGTTTGTCGCAGAGTTCCACGTTGTCCTCCGCCTTGTCGACTGCCGTATAAGCTGCACAGTTCACAATCACATCAATCTGATGAGCCGATACAAATTCCATTACCGCCTGTTCATCGCAGATATCCAACTCCGCCACATCGGTAAAGAAATACTCAAAATTCCGGTGCTCTTCTGCCAGCAGACGCATTTCATTGCCCAACTGTCCGTTGGCTCCCGTCACTAATATCTTTTTCATGTTCTGTGATGTTTTAATCCAGTTCCAAATCGCCTTCCTTATCCTTAATATAATATCCGGCCAGCATCGCCAGCAAGTCACTGATGGCCTTCACCGCCTTCATGGTTTCTTCGCTGATTTCCTTCTTCTGCAATTTCAGCATCAGCACCCCATACATGGCATCAAAGCAAGTCTCCAGTTCAGGCACGTCCTTGTCGCCACCCTTGGCACGCAGTTCCACAATAAAAGGAAGTACCTTGTAATACGCCGCACTGTAATAAGGGAATTTAGGCGAACGCAACAAACGCAGGTGTAAGTCAGTCAGCCAGACGATGATGTTCTTGTTAATCTGCACGTGTCCCTTTTCCAGCACTCCCTCCTGCTGCATCATGTTAATCAAGTCCTCATACCAGCGGGCCAGTTCCTTCTTCTGCTCGTCGGTAGCCGGATAAGGCTCGATGATATTCTTCCGGATGCGCTCCATATCGCAGCCGTTGGCACGAATCAAATCCTCCACCTGCCACATATACAACAGGTATTCGGCGATATTCTTTTTTTTAAGTTGTTGAGAAATATACATATCCTATCAAGAAAAAGATTTGCCGGCAATGGCCAGGACGATTCCCACCACCGCCGCTATCATGACCACGACACCAATGATGCGGTTGAGCACCCAGATGCCGCGCAAATTAAATCGTGAACGTACTTTATTGACAAAATAAGTAATGCTGAACCACCAGCCCAATGCTCCCAGGATAATGGCCAGATAACCCACTAACTGAAAACCGATGGGACTGCCCGGCATGACAAATGAGAAACGGGCAAACAGACCGATGAACAGGAAAATAATCAAGGGATTGGACAGGGTGACAAAAAAGGCCGTAACGAAGTTGTGCAGGTAAGTTCCCCGCGTACCCGAAGACGGGCGAAGCGACTTCACCGGATTACTACGGAAAGTATAGATACCAAAAGCCAGCAACATGATGCTGCCCACCACCTGAAGAAAAATATGATGCTTCAGGATGAGTTCGTCCATGAAACTCATTCCGTATCCCGTAATCAACGCATAGCAAATATCACTTAATGCCGCCCCGACTCCCGTCACGAAACCAAACCAGCGCCCTTTGTTCAACGTACGCTGAATACAGAGCACACCGACCGGTCCCAAAGGAGCAGACACGACAATGCCGATAATCAATCCCTTCAGCAACAAATCAAGTATAGTAACCTGTTCAATCCAATTCATACTGCAAAGATGCTACTTTTTTACGAAAGTACCTACATTTTTATACGATTATCCTTAAGAGTATATCTGAAAAAACAACAAATTCAGAAACCCTAAAGGAATAACAGGAAGACATTCCCGCATTTTTTACGTCTCCCGGCACAAAAACGTATGTCTCCCCTACGGGAAACTTACAGCTCCGGCTGGAGAAACGTAAAGTTCACGTAAGGGAGACATACAACCAACAAGTCCGTTTTTCCCTCAATGAAGGGAGACTTTCGGTTTTCTATCACACAAAGAGTACGGCCAAAATACCCAGTCCGACTGCTACAATGGTAGAAATCAGTCCCGGCATCATGAAAGAATGGTTCAGTACGTATTTTCCGATGCGGGTGGTACCCGTGGTATCAAAATTGATGGCCGCCACCACCGTCGGATAATTCGGGATGAAAAAATACCCGTTGACCGCCGGAAAGAGGGCAATCAGCATATAGGGCGAAATGCCCAGTGCCATGCCCAGAGGAAGCAAGGCACGGATGGTTGCCGCCTGACTGAACAGCAGGATAGACATGACAAAAAGCGCAATACCGAAAAGCCACGGCATATCAGTTACCAGACCAAATATATTTTCTTTGATGACGGCAATGTTACCGGAGATAAAAGTATCGCCCATCCACGCAATACCGAAAATGGCCACTACCGCCTGCATACCCGCATTGAAGACTGAACTTTTAGCGGCCTTCATCCCACTGGTGCCAGTCAGCAGCAGAATCAGTGCGGCTACCGACAGCATGAGCACTTCAATGATGTGTGCCATCTGCATCACCACTACGCCCTCAGAGGTTTGAAACGACGGACGAAGGCTATCTATGGAACCAAACAGCACAATGCCCACCGTGGCACCTAAAAACAGCAATACAGAAGTCAATGCTTTACCAGGATTAGCCACCTCAGCCGTACAATAATTGGCACCCGACAGTTCACCCGACTTCAAGCGTGCCTGATATACAGGGTCATCCTTCAGTTCCTTACCTACCCGCATGGAATAAATCGCACCGGCCAGTACACCCACCAAGGTGCAGGGAATGGAAATCTTCAAAATATCAAACAAAGTAATGTGATATCCAGCCAGCATACTCAACAGGGCCACCGTAGCCGCAGAAATAGGACTGGCAGTAATAGCCTGCTGGGAAGCAATGACGGCAATCCCCATCGGGCGTTCCGGACGGATACCCGTTTCACGAGCCACTTCGGCAATAACCGGAAGTACGGAATAGGCCACATGCCCCGTTCCGGCAAAGAAGGTAAAGAGGTAAGTCACCAGCGGACTCAACAGCGTGATGCGCTGAGGATGGCGACGCAAGATTTTCTCTGCCCATTTCACCATCAAATCCAATCCTCCGGCAGCCTGCATGCAACCGGCAGCTGCAATCACTGCCACAATCATCAGCATCACATCAATAGGGGGAGTGGTGGGTTCAAGACCAAAGACAAAAGTAAGTACGGCCAGCCCCAAGCCTCCAAAGACTCCCAGACCGATGCCGCCTACACGCGCTCCGACAATAATTGCCAGTAACACAAACAGTAATTGTAACCACATAAATAGAAAGAGTTTTTAGATTTAAGGTGCAAAGATAGGCATATTCTGTGATAACTTTTATTTTTCTTCGTAATTCCGAGGATTTTCTCTACCTTTGTACCACTTTTAAAGCGCATTGAATATTCATTATAACATACAAGTGCTATGATTCTATTTTTCAGAACACCCACAAACAGTGTGATTGCCACGGAATGCAATCAGGAACTGAATGCTGAAGACGTCAAGAAACTATGCTGGCTGTACAGCGATGCCACTGTGGAAAACGAAGACAACCTGAAAGGATGGTTCATCGGCCCACGCCGTGAAATGATTACTCCATGGAGTACAAATGCGGTTGAAATCACCCAGAACATGGGTCTCAACGGTATCCGTCGTATCGAGGAATACTTCCCGGTGAAAGATGAAAACGCCGACCACGATCCGATGTTGCAACGTATGTATCACGGACTGGATCAGGAAATTTTCACGGTAGACATCAAACCGCAGCCTATCATATACATCGAAAACCTGGAAGAATACAACGAAAAGGAAGGTCTGGCGCTGTCACGCGAAGAAATGGACTACCTGATGAAGGTAGAAAAAGACCTGGGCCGCAAACTGACTGACTCGGAAGTATTCGGTTTCGCACAGATTAACTCTGAACACTGCCGCCACAAAATTTTCGGTGGTACGTTCATCATCGACGGACAGGAAATGGAGTCTTCTCTGTTCCAGATGATCAAGAAAACTACACAGGAAAATCCTAACAAGATTATCTCGGCCTACAAAGACAACGTAGCCTTTGCCGAAGGTCCGGTGGTAGAACAATTCGCTCCGGCCGATCACTCTACTTCTGATTACTTCATTATTAAAGATATTAAGACCGTCATCTCACTGAAAGCGGAAACACACAACTTCCCGACTACCGTAGAACCGTTCAACGGTGCGTCTACCGGTACAGGTGGTGAAATCCGCGACCGTATGGGTGGTGGTAAAGGTTCATGGCCGATTGCCGGAACTGCCGTATACATGACTTCTTATCCGCGTACAGACGAAGGACGCGACTGGGAAAACATTCTGCCGGTGCGCAAATGGTTGTACCAGACTCCGGAACAGATTCTGATCAAGGCATCAAACGGTGCTTCTGACTTTGGTAACAAGTTCGGACAACCGCTGATTTGTGGTTCTGTTCTGACTTTCGAACACGAAGAAAACAACGAAAAATATGCCTACGACAAGGTTATCATGCTGGCAGGTGGTGTGGGCTACGGCACACAGCGCGACTGCTTGAAGGGTAGCCCCGAAGCAGGAAACAAGGTCGTAGTCATGGGTGGTGACAACTACCGCATCGGTCTGGGTGGTGGTTCCGTTTCTTCTGTAGAAACAGGACGTTACTCTTCAGGTATCGAGCTGAACGCTATCCAGCGTGCCAATGCAGAAATGCAGAAACGTGCTTACAACGTGGTACGTGCATTGTGCGAAGAAGACGAAAACCCGATTGTATCTATCCACGACCACGGTTCTGCCGGACACGTAAACTGTCTGTCTGAGCTGGTGGAAGACTGCGGTGGTCTGATTCACATGGACAAGTTGCCTATCGGTGACGAAACACTTTCCGCCAAGGAAATTATCGCCAACGAATCACAGGAACGTATGGGTCTGCTGATTGACGAAAAAGCCATCGAACATGTACACAAGATTGCAGAACGCGAACGTGCACCGATGTACGTGGTAGGTGAAACTACCGGCGACCATCGTTTTGCCTTCGAGCAGGCTGATGGCGTACGTCCGTTCGACCTGGCCGTAGACCAGATGTTCGGCTCTTCTCCGAAAACTTATATGGTGGACAAGACTGTAGAACGTCATTATGAAAACGTTTCTTACGATGTCACCAAACTGAATGAATATTTGCGCCGCGTGCTGCAGCTGGAAGCCGTAGCCTGCAAGGACTGGTTGACCAACAAGGTAGACCGCTCCGTAACAGGTAAGATTGCCCGCCAGCAGTGTCAGGGTGAATTGCAGTTGCCGTTGAGCGACTGTGGTGTGGTTGCCCTTGACTACCGTGGTGAGAAAGGTATCGCTACTGCACTGGGACATGCTCCGCAGGCTGCCTTGGCTAATCCGGAAGCAGGTTCTGTACTGGCTGTATCCGAAGCACTGACCAACCTGGTATGGGCTCCGCTGGCAGAAGGAATGGACAGCATTTCATTGTCAGCCAACTGGATGTGGCCTTGCCGTGCACAGGAAGGTGAAGACGCCCGTCTGTACAAAGCAGTGAAAGCATTGTCAGACTTCTGCTGCGAACTGCAAATCAACGTGCCGACCGGTAAGGACTCTCTGTCAATGACACAGAAATATCCGAACGGTGAAAAGATTATCAGCCCGGGAACCGTTATCGTTTCTGCCGGTGGTGAAGTTTCCGACATCAAGAAAGTGGTTTCTCCGGTAATGGTCAACAAACCGAAATCTACCTTCTATCATATTGACTTCAGTTTCGACCAGCTTCGTCTGGGTGGTTCTGCTTTCGCACAGTCACTCAACAAGGTGGGTGATGACGTACCGACCGTACAGAATCCGGAATACTTCCGCGACGCATTCCTGGCTGTTCAGGAACTCGTGAACAAAGGCTTGATTCTGGCCGGACACGATATTTCTGCCGGTGGTTTGATTACTACCCTTTTGGAAATGTGCTTTGCCAATACAGAAGGTGGTATGGAAATCAACCTCGACAAGATTAAGTGCGACGACATCGTGAAGATTCTGTTCGCCGAAAATCCGGGTGTAGTTATCCAGGTAGCCGACAAACACAAGGCAGAAGTCAAGAAGATTCTGGAAGATGCAGGTGTAGGTTACGTGAAGATTGGTGTGCCGACTGAAGAACGTCACATTCTGGCAACTCTGCACGATGCAACTTACCAGTTCGGTATCGACTACTTGCGTGATGTATGGTATTCTACTTCTTACCTGCTCGACCGCAAGCAGAGCATGAACGGTTGTGCCAAGAAACGTTTCGAAAACTACAAGCAGCAACCGCTGGAATTTGTATTCGACAAGTCATTCACCGGCAAGCTGTCGCAGTTCGGTCTCGATCCGAACCGTCGTACACCGAGCGGCATCAAAGCAGCCATCATCCGTGAAAAGGGAACTAACGGTGAACGTGAAATGGCTTACATGCTGTATCTGGCAGGCTTCGACGTAAAAGACGTAACAATGACCGACCTGATTAGCGGACGTGAAACGCTGGAAGACATCAACATGGTAGTTTACTGCGGTGGATTCTCCAACTCCGACGTACTGGGTTCTGCCAAAGGATGGGCCGGAAGCTTCCTGTTCAACCCGAAAGCAAAAGCTGCCCTCGACAACTTCTACGCTCGCGAAGATACATTGTCACTGGGTGTCTGCAACGGTTGCCAGCTGATGATGGAACTGGGACTGATTACTCCGGAAGACAAGAAGAAAGGCAAGATGCTGCATAACGACTCACATAAGTTTGAATCTAACTTCCTGGGTGTAACCGTACCGATGAACCGCAGCGTGATGTTCGGCTCACTGAGCGGCTCTAAACTGGGTATCTGGGTAGCTCACGGAGAAGGTAAGTTCTCATTGCCTTATCCGGAAGACCACTACAACGTAGTGCTGAAGTATTCATACGATGAATATCCAGGCAACCCGAACGGTTCAGACTACAGCGTAGCCGGTATCGCCAGCCAGGACGGACGTCATCTGGCCATGATGCCTCACCTGGAACGTGCTTGCTTCCCATGGGAAAACGCATACTATCCGCTTGACCGCAAAGAGGAAGATCAGATCACTCCGTGGATGGAAGCCTTTGTAAATGCCCGCAAGTGGGTGGAAGCCAACCGTAAGAAATAATCCAAGAAAAATGATACTTTAACACAAGGAGTCGCCTTTTACAGCGACTCCTTTGTTTTTGTCAAAAAAGAATGGTTTTATGTTGGATTTTGTAAATATAAACCGTACTTTTGCTTGCGTAGCTAAAAGAACATTCAAAAAACTTATAAAATAAGATAACCATGAAAGAAATAGACTGGTCGAATCTGTCTTTCGGATACATGCGGACAGATTACAATGTACGTTGCTATTATCGCGACGGAAAATGGGGAGAACTCGAACTCTGTTCAGAAGAAACATTGAACATTCACATGGCTGCCACTTGTCTGCACTACGGACAGGAAGCTTTCGAAGGACTGAAAGCCTATCGCGGAAAAGACGGTAAAATCCGTATCTTCCGTCCGGAAGCTAATGCAGAACGTCTGCAAAGTACTTGCCGGGGTATTCTGATGCCGGAGCTTCCGACTGAAAAATTCTGCGAAGCTGTGAAGAAAGTAGTAAAGGCCAACGAACGCTTCATTCCTCCATACGAAAGCGGTGCTTCTCTTTACATCCGTCCGCTGTTGATTGGTACAGGTGCACAAGTAGGTGTACATCCTGCCAGCGAATACATGTTTGTGGTATTCGTCACTCCGGTAGGTCCGTACTTCAAGGGTGGATTTGCCACTAACCCCTACGTAATTATCCGCCAGTACGACCGTGCAGCACCACTCGGAACCGGTACATTTAAAGTAGGTGGTAACTACGCTGCCAGCCTCCGCGCCAACAAAATGGCACACGATGCAGGGTATGCCAGCGAGTTCTATCTGGATGCAAAAGAAAAGAAATACATCGACGAATGTGGTGCTGCCAACTTCTTTGGTATCAAGAACAATACCTACGTCAACTCCGGCGTGGCTTGCAGGCTGGCGGACGGCGCAATCGGAACGGCGACGGTGTCCACAAGCGCGCCTGTCGTCTCGCGTCCGTTTTCCTGCGAATCGATCCAGATTAAAATCCAGCGCAAAGGTCTTTTCAATGGTCTCCGTGAGCATTGGCATAAAACGACTGATAAACTCGTTGTGAGATGCCTTCAGTATCGCCCCATGGAAGGCACTCTCTGACTCGATCCGTTCCTTTCCGGTGGGATTTTCCTCCAGATGTCTCTGACATTCCTGCCCCAGCTCAAGAATATGTGGGGCAGAGTATGCAGAAGTTAAGCTTCCTGCCCGAGGCACAGAACGACATGATCTTCTCCATTATCTGCGAGGAACTGGGATTGTTCGGAGCGGTTGCCATTATTCTCATGTTCATTATGCTCTTATGGCGAATGATGGTCATTGCCAACAATGCACCAGATCTGTTCGGTGCTATGCTGGTGGTAGGTGTTATGGGACACATCGCGATTCAGGCGATCCTGAACATTGCGGTTGTGACCAACTCCATTCCGAATACCGGAATCTCCCTGCCGTTTATCAGTTACGGTGGTTCTTCGGCATTGTTTTTGCTGTCGGAGATCGGACTGGTATTAAGCGTGGCGCGCAGGATCCAGTTAAAAGAGCTGTAGAAAAATACATATTCAGAAGTATG
>ENA-OPCW01000762-OPCW01000762.1-human-gut-metagenome-genome-assembly--contig:-NODE-762-length-17193-cov-5.619967_pt1 | contig 17193 bp, 17 predicted proteins | sample MGYA00241258_ERZ501496 | MGnify/ENA primary metagenome ERZ501496 (study PRJEB25962, sample SAMEA2042660) | human gut metagenome | biome: human gut; feature: human-associated habitat; material: faeces...
AGCCAACGCCCGCCTTGTTCTCCACGGAATAGGTCATACCGTCCGTTTCAATGAATACGGGATAAATGCCTGTATCAATACTGGCGCTTGCGCACAATGCGCACGCTTTTGCCGTCAATGCTGACTTTATCAAAATCGGGGTCCATCTTATCCCCCAGCGTGACCGGGTGGCCGTTGACCTTGACGCGGCCTTCATCAATCAATTTTTCTGCAGCGCGGCGGGAGCACACGCCCTGGTCCGAGAGTACTTTTTGAATCCGTTGTTCTGCCATGGTGTTCCTTTCCAATATCAGGGTAATATCCGCCGGGTGGATTTGCTTATATGATAATGTCCTCCCGGCATTTCAGTTGAACAGCCCGCTTTGGGCCGGGTTCCGGTTGGGGAAAAATGAAATCTGTCCGCTTATTCCTGCGGGGTTTCGGGCTTGTCCTTTTTGATTAGGGCGCTGATGCGGTCCACAAGGTCCGGCAGAGCGTTGATAGCGCAGTCCACCGGGCTGACATGTTCCACCAGCTGGATGGTACGCACATTGCCGCCGCTGATCACCAAAAACGCGATGGGTGCAATGGAAACGCCCGCGCCGGTGCCGCCGCCAAACATCTGCTTGTTGGTTTTTGCGCCAACATCAGAGCCGCCGGAGGCAAAGCCAAAGGTAACGCGGGAAATAGGGATGATGGTTGCTCCATCCACCGTGATCGGTTCGCCAATGATGGTATTGGCATCCACCAGCTGGCGGATTTTTTCCATGGTAACGCCCATCATGCCTTCAATCGGATGTTCTGCCATTATAAATTACCTCCCTGTTCTGTTTCAGGTGTATTGTATTTGGGGTGTTTTGGGGGCAGCAGCTGCGGGTCATGCCGGGCATGCCACACAAAGCACACCACTGTAACCAGTGCCAGCAGCGGGCAGAGCAGCAGTTTGAGCGAAACCACACGCTGCTGTTTGGCGCTGCCGGTGTAATCAGCCTCCAGCCAGAGCTGATCCGCCTGTATTTTAATGTGGTCCTGTGCGATTGCCAGGATGGTGTTGAGGGTGGTCAGCGTCTGGCCGTACAGGATGGCCGTTTCTGCGGCGGTCTCCCCTGTTATCGTCCATGCCCTGGGACTTTGCGCCGGATAGCCATAGGTAAGTCTTTGATATAATCTCCAACTTTTCCCCGGCTCCACACCGTGCGTGCAGCTTTCACCGCACACGGCGTTCCATCGAATTCAGTTGCACAGGGCTTGCAATACAACTTACACACTTCGTAGCTTGAACAAGAAAAGATTTTTAATCAATCAAAGGCATTTCTGCCATCTCACGAAACTTATTCAGCTTTAAAATTTGCGTACTATCGAGATTGAGAAGATTCAGGTAAAACTTTATGGTAGCTATGTCAGAAGCATGGATAAGTTTGTGGACTGGAGCCGATATAAGAACGAGGTTTCCGTATTCATCTGTGCCGCCCTTCGCAGCAGGCCTCTTGTGGTGGCAGTGGATATCATGGGCTTCCATGATTGAACCCGTCACTGCACATTTTCCATGCTGCGCTGCATACAGAGAAATTCGATTATCTGCGTATTCTATCGACCTGCCCTGCACAGGATTTCGCATCAGCCAAAGCATCGTCTTAGTGTCGATGTTCAGATTCTTGTGAATCAGTTCCCGACCTTCTGGCGTATACTTGTTGACCGACTTCCTTTTGTGCTGGGCATTTCTGCTCTGAACATATCCAATAGGAACTACTGGCCGTCCATGCAGAAATCGCAGTTGACTGCTTTTTCCATACTTTTCTTTGATATAGCCTTTTTTCAGTTCGCCTTTGCGTGTCAGGTCATTCCGCAGACGATTGTGCATCTGCTTTTTGACCCCATAAGCCAGCTTTCCGAAGTCCTCAGAAACAGCCGTTGCAATGCAGTAATACTGGTGTATTCCTGCCACCACAGCATTGTAGGTCATCAGCTGCATGAACTGAGCCTTATCATCTGCCGAGTGTTCCAGCTTTTTCACTTCTTCTGTGAGCTTCTTTTGAACTTTCTTGTACGCTTTATCGCACATATGCGATTTTACAACGTACTTGTTGCTGCGCTTTTGCACTTTCAGCTTAAAACCAAGGAATTCTGAATACTGCCGTTTCAGATTGACAATTCTCGACTTTTCCGGGCTGATATCCAGTCCCAATCGGTCTTTTAACCATTTGGCTGTTGCATGATATGCCTTTACTGCATCCTCATGGGATGAGCAAAAAATCTTGAAATCGTCCGCATACCGAACCGAGTGCATTTCTTTCAGATTACTGCGCCGCAATGCCCGGTAGACATGGCTTTTTATTTCTGCACCTGCACGATTCTGCCGTATCGTGAATTCCGTTCTGGTCGGCATATTCTCCCACTGGGATGCAATCCACCAGTCCAGTTCGTTCAACACGATATTAGCCAGCAGCGGAGAAAGAATTCCGCCCTGCGGCGTACCCTTGGTTGGGTAAATCTTTTCACCATTTGGCAGGATAACAGGGGCTTTTAGCATCTGTTTTATAATGCACAGCAGTTTCTTATCCCGAATACCAAGTGACCATATTTGCCGTATCAGCTTTGTGTGATTGATATTGTCGAAGAAGCCTTTAATGTCAAGGTCTACTACATGGTACAGGTGTTGTACCTGAATCAACCTGCAACACTGTGCAATGGCAGTTTCGGCGGAGCGATTTGGGCGAAATCCGTTAGAATTTTCACTGAACTTCGCTTCGCAGATTGGCTCCATGACTTGCAATATACATTGCTGCACGATACGGTCTGAGATTGCCGGAATCCCCAGTGGTCTGGTTTTCCCATTATCCTTTGGTATTTCCTCACGCCTTACTGGGCGAGGATGGTAATTACTGAATTTCTTCTTTACAAGGCGGACATACTCATCCTCGTTTAATTTTGCGAGATTTCGTATTGTCTTCTTATCTACACCCGGCGTTTTACTTCCATGGTTCCTTTTGATAGTTCGGTATGCCAGTTTAATGTTTTCTTCACTCTCAATGATTGCCATGAGGTGATTGAATGTTTTGCCATTCCTGCTTTCCGCATACAACGTATCAAAGATGGATTCCATGCCGTAGTATTCCGAGTTTCGGATTTTTCCTTGCTTCTTTTCTCGCCGCTCCGAAGTCAACACAGGCATCCTCTCCTTTCGGGTTGGATTTTCTTAGTCTTACTCGAAGCTGTGTTTGTTGTATCTTGATGTTACTTTCACTGAATTCGACTTGTGGCCTTCCCTCCACCGCTTACTTTTTCACGGTTTCACAGGTACTACGCCACTACTTTCACTGAAACAAAGAATGGTTATTGCCTTCTCACGAAGGTATTCCCATCCACCATCTCGCAGCCTTGCAACAGGCTAAATGTTTTCAGCTTCCTGCGTTCCGATATTTCTATCATGGGCCACCTTTAGGTTCTTCCTCTAAGCCTGTATTCAATTCTTTCCGAATCGTGCCGCCTGTAACGGCACATGGACTTTCATAACAACCATTTTTACTTGTCCACGAATACCTCCGTATAAGGAGTACCACCGTTTCGATGGTATCAACGTTTAGACTTGTACATTCAGAAGTTCGTCAGTATTTCCATACATACTAACCATGGGCGGCTGACACCCGGCATATCCGATGCACCGTCCACCTCTGGACAGCTTTCGGCTCTGACCTTGCGGCCAGAACTACGACATCTTTCTGCCGACTTCACCGAGCTTCTGACAATCGGCGGTTGCGCGCCTATGCCAGTCGGAGTATCAGTGCGGACGCTTCGGGGCGTTACTCCCTCATTTCATCCATCGAAATATCAGTTCTCCAAGATTCTGGACTTCTTTAGTCCTTCAACTTGTGCCTGACCTTTTCAGTCAGGAACGCATCGCACGGTTATCATTTCCGTAACCTTCGAGAAGGTTTACAACACCCCATGCGCCCAGACCTGCGCCCAGGGCGATCACAAGGATCTTCAAAGTATCAATCGCGCTTGCAAAAAATGCCATAATGTTCCTCCTTTAATTTCAGAAATTTTAATTTGTGATATGGCCGTATCAGGCCGGAAACAAAAAAAGCCGCCGCACTGTTTTTAGAAAAAATCTGTTTCAAACAGCACGGCGGCATGGGGCAGGAAAAATCCTGCGGTTATTTACTTTTCAGGGAGAATCACGAATCCTCAAAAATCCTCCTTTCATCGTGACAAAAACAAAGCCTGCCAGGGCGTCATGCTTTGACAGGCAGGAACAACTTTATAAAGTCTGGGAAGCCAGATCTTCGGCTGTGACTTCATAATTGCGGTATCGTTCACCGGGACGCATCGGCATCCGGGTAGAAAGAAACTTTTCGATATTAAAAGCGTTCTTCTCATTAAAATCGGAAAGCAGTTTGTAATTTGGGTGTTTGGTTATATCATATTTCCGGGAGAGGAACGGCCGCACACCCCTGATCTGCAGCAGACATTTACCCCCGTCCATGACTGCCAGTTCATCCACCGACATCAGATCCTTTCCCAGCTTTTGAAAATTTTGTCCGTGGGATTCCTGATTGCCCTTTGTGACACTGGTGTTATACAGGTCGATGGTCTCTTTCCCCAATAGGGAGTTCCAACTTTTTAAGGTGGTTTCTTCTTTGCCTCCTAAGAAAAGAGAGGCGTCACAGTTACCGATGATGGTGTCCATGTTGTCTTTATACAGGGCTTTGAGCTGGCTTTGCGCCTGCAGCACCAGGCAGGCAGAGATCTCACGGCTTCGGATGGTCGCCATAAGACGCTCCAGGTTCGGGATCTGCCCGATATTTGCCGCCTCGTCGATCAGGCAGCGTACATGGATGGGAAGCCTTCCGCCATATACATCATCCGCCCGCTCACACAAGCGGTTAAACAAAATGGAATAGATCAGACTGATCAAAAATGCAAAGGTTCCGTCCGTATCACTCATAATAAGGAAAAGAGCAGTCCGTTCATCCCCCAGCATATCCAGATCCAGTTCGTCATACATGGTAATTTCCCTGACTTCTTTAATGTCAAAAGGAGCCAGCCTGGAAGCACAGGAAATAAGGATCGACTTCGCTGTTTTTCCGGCAGCGAGCTTATATTTCTTATATTGACGCAGGGCAAAATGATCCGGGTCTTTCTGTTCCAGCGCGTCAAAGAGAAGGTCAACGGCATTTTTGAACGACTCATCATCCTCACGGACTTCCATTGCGTTCAGCATTTCTACCAGTGTGGCAAAGTTCTGTTCGTTTGCCGGAGCCTCATAATAGATATATCCGATCAGTGCCGTATAGAGCAGGGTTTCTGCCTTGACCCAGAAATCGTCTCCGGCTTTTCCTTCGCCTTTGGTATTGGCGATCAGAGTCGTGACGATCTTCAAAATATCTTTCTCGGAGTGAATGTAGGCGAATGGGTTAAAGTGCATACTTTTCTGAAAATTGATCGTATTGAATACCCGTATTTTATAGGGCTCATAGATGATCTTTCCTTTTTCATTACGCACAGGCTTTCCGTCCTTGTCCAGCTTTGGCGTGCCTCGCTGCAACATCTTTCCGCATTCCACAAGAACTGATAGCGATAGGTAAGGCTTTGAAGTAATCTCCACCTTTTCCCCCGCTCTACACCGTACATGATGCTTTCGCATCATACGGCGTGCCATCATACTCAAGTAAATTTATAAGTTATCTTTTCTTAATTGGTAGTAATCCATAATTTTCACGCAATCGGTTGAATCTCCGTCTTTGCTTGTCGTCCATATTGAATTTCTTCATTATTTTGATAGTTTCTGAAATATCCTCTGTCATAACAGCTTGCCATATTCCCTCTGAAATAAATGCGATATTAGTATGCTTATCTGTACCACCTTCACCTACTGGAATTTTCCTTATACATTTCATTTGATGTACATTCAGCCTATTTCCCATGACATAGCAGTTCCCCTGTTGCACGAGGTATGCAGAAATACTATTATCATTAAATTCAATGCTTTCATTAGGATTCCTATACTTCATCACATTTCGTAATTCCTGTGTTTCTACACATTGGACAGATTTATGAATCTTTTCTCTTCCTTTTGCTGTATAGCTGGTAATATCTTGTGAGAAATTTATAGGATGTTTGTGATGAACTCCTGTAAGTGGCAGTAGTGGCATTTTGCCTACTGTTATAATTTTGGTTTCTTTCTTGATTCCTACAGTTTTCTGTTGAAATTCATAGGGCGTTTCCGCAAACGGAATTGTACTTCCAATACATGATAATCTGGTTCTAAAGGTTGGTAAGAGAGCGTAATTAACATCCGTTAGATTGTTATATATGTTGGTAGCAATACAGTAATAATTCTGTATCCCTATCACTGCCATGTTATAGGCATTGATTCTACCAACAGTTGTGTGTTTCCTTATATTAATCACTTTTGCCTTTAATTCAGCAGTAACCTTTTTGATGGCTTTATCGCTCATATTAGTTTTAGCAATGTATCCATATCTGGTCTTGCCTTTTGGCAGGACTTTAATTTTGAATCCCAGAAAATCAGAAGAGTTCTTTCGGAGATTAACAACTTTGGACTTCTCCGGACTAATGTCGAGTTTTAATCTTGACTTTAAAAAGTCTATTGTCGCATGATAATATCTTTGTGCATCCGTATAACTTCTGCACATAATTTTAAAATCATCAGCGTAACGCACCACATACCCATCTTTTAGATTTGTATATTTTCGTGCATAACTCAACCAGCCCTTACTTCCTTTCATGTTGCCTTTCTTCACTCCATTTGGTGTAAAAGTCTCCCACTGGCTACTTACCCACCAATCAAGTTCATTCAGCACAATGAGCGAAAGTAGCGGACTAATCAGCCCACCTTGCGGTGTACCCTTGTCCGGTATTCCTTCTCCTTCAATTTCTGATTTTAATATTTTGCTAATGATACATAGCAATCGTTTATCTCGTATACCTAATGTCCATATCTGTTTTAGCAGCTTCCCGTGGTTTACATTATCAAAGAAGCCCTTGATGTCCACATCCACACAATAATAATGTTTATACATATTTACCATGCTTACAACTCTGCTGACCGCATGGTGGGCATCTCTATTTTGCCGGAATCCATAGGAGTGATTATGAAACTTAGGTTCACAAATCGGCTCTAACACCTGTAAGATACACTGTTGTATCAGTCTATCCCAGATACATGGAATCCCTAACGGACGCTTTTTATCGCTTCCGGGCTTAGGAATAAAGACCCTCCTGACTGATTGCGGATGATAATCTGCTAATTGTTTTCTGACAGTTTCAATTACTTCCCTGTCCGATAGACCTTTGATATCCTCGATTGTTTTACCATCTGTACCAGCGGTTTTACTTCCGCTATTGGTTTTTAGGTTTCGGTATGCCAGGCAAATATTCTGCTCTGAACCGATAATTTCTAATAACTTATAAAAGTTGTTACCATTTTTGCTCTGCTGATACAACTCATCGAATGCTTTCTGCATATCGTAATATTCGTTGTACCGGAGCTTAGCTTTCTTTTGTATGGTCTGTAACCTCCTATCTGGGAGTTATTACATCTCTTAGTCTTACTCGAACCCATACCATTTGTAACTTATTTACTCTAATGTATGACTAGTGGCTATCCCTCCACCGCTTGTTATCACGGTTTCATCGGTACTATGCCACCGCTTTCACTGACATTATCTCCCTTATATCATCGCTAATCTCACGATGACTTTCCCGTTCGATACGTTTCATAGACAGTAAAATCTCCACGCTGTCAGCTTACGACGTTCCGAATGCGTTATCTGTTCATATATACCCGTAGGTTCCCATCTCTGAGCCTGCTACCACATCAATGCCTGTAACATTGCACGGATTTTCATAAAGGCAGAAGTCTTACTCACCCGCAGTAGCAACACTAGTTGTGTTACTAAGCATTTCTACTTAGTCCCGATATAGACCCGTACGTTCGAGGGTTCGTCAGTGGATTATGTAACATCCACCATTCTAACCATGGGTATTTTATAGACTCCCGGCATATAGGATACACCATCCACCTCTGGACAGCTTTCGTCAACTACTATTGTTACGGTATCTCTCTGCCGACTTCACCGGGCTTCTGACATTTCAATGTTTACTCATTTCCATGCCAGCCGGAGTATTAGAGTAGCCTTTCAGGGCGTTACCCCTTCATTCGACTATTCACGCATTCAGTTCTCCAACTCGAACTAATTTCATTACAATAAACAATGATTCAGTTGAGATGTGCCAGTCCTTTTCAGACTGGAACGTCTCGCACTACCTTTCGGATCGGTGACGACGTAGGAACTGTGCATTTGCATCAGATTGGGCTTGATGAAAAAGCGCGTTTTTCCCGAACCTGATCCTCCGACTACCAGTACATTTTTATTTCTTGCATTGGCCGGATTTTTGGGCCTTCCGTTTAACATCAGTCCTTCACTTTGGGTAAGAATGATATTGTTTTCCGGCTTTGGGTCCATAAACGGGGCAATATCGGCTTTATTTCCCCAACGGGCTGAACCGTATTCCACATTTTTGCGGTATTTCTTAGCGTCTTTCCCTCTAAGATAGACTGCCAGCCGCATAATGGCTGCACCGCATAAACCGATCAGCCAGTCCATTGCCGCCCCCGGCCACATATTCTGAAACGCAAGGGCAAAGCCTTCGGACAGTCCTAACAGCTTTTGGGAAGCGTCTGCTCCAGGAGCCAGACGCACCGCCTCGCCCAGCTTGGCAAATACCAGAAGAAACAGAAGATACGGAAGATGGAGAATGACCTGTTTTTTCAGTGTTTCTGCATCGATCTTCATCGTTCCGGTCCTCCGTGTTCTTTGTTCTTTACACGGTCACGACCAAGCGACTGTGCCAGTTCTTTGAACTTATGAAGCTGTGTAAGCAGCGACGGTCTGCTGCTGCGTGTAAGGTCTTTCTTTGTATATTCCTTAAAAGCTGCCGTCAGTGCATCCGCCTGGTTTGCCTTGAAATATACCGTCCATTTTGGGGGATCGGTCCCAAGTTCCTTTTCTATATGGTAGCGTACCTGATGTTTTCTGGCATACCGTTCAAAAGAGCGGATTCGCCCTGAAACTTCAATGGTATTGGCTCCGGGGTCTTTATAAGTCAGCCGCTTCATGCTGTTGCGCCCGACTTTTGGCATTGTGTGTTCCTGTTCCATCTTTTGGAGTACCGCAGCAATAGCCGCACGCAGTACCCGCCCTGACAGTTTTGCTGCCTGTATAGAAACAGAAACCGTTCGTTGTTCGAGATCTTCCTGCAAGAGCATCCTCCTTTCTGATAAAATCGGTATTTATAATATGGAAATAACTTTTTACCGGCTTTCCCCAAGAACCTGCTGTCGGGAAGCGTGTTCAAAGGCTTTTGCTGCCTGATCGACCTGAATTTTAGCATGTTTCAAAAGCGTCTTGATGATCGTAGCCGGGCGTTCCTGTTCCTCCAGATGATCGACCATCCCTTTGCACTCATCCGGGAGGTATTCCGCCATATCTTTCAACACATCGGAAAAGTTACCCATAAAGCCCCAGCAGCTATCCGACAGTTCCCCGTTTTTATAAAGCTCAAACCCATAACATTCGCCACGCAGATAGGAATCGTAAGCAGCGACTTCGCTGCGCATCAGTGCGTCTGCTTTCTGACGGATAGCACCGGTCATCTTGTCAGCGTCAAATTCCCTTAGGGCATCTTCTTTGGAAACATAGATCCAGCCGACCTGTCCGCTGTCCCATTCTGCATGAGGAGCCCTGCCTGAGAAACTTTCTGTACTCATGGCAAGACCGGAGTGGTCGTAGAGATAGAGGGGGAGCATCAGATACTTTTCCGAAATTACTTTCTGCATTGCTTCATCGATCGCCCGTTCCTCTGTCTTTGGTCCATGCCGGAAACGGCTGCTTACAATGTTTACCATCCGTTCATAGCGTTTCATGCCGGCTTCATCATGTCCTACGGTATCTAAATACATTTCCCGCAGGAAGTCATCTTTGTCCATATAGTTGTGATGGTCGCCCAGCGCATAGCGGGGATGGAAGCATACCATCGTCCCGAAATGTTCATCTACCTCACGGGGAGAGATCAGAATATCGTCCGGCTGCACCATAAGGGCATAAGGTTCATTTACTGCCATTAACATAATTGGCTCCTTTCTTTCTACAAATCCGGGCCGGAATGGTGCATCATCGGTTTTTCCCTGTGTTCGTTGGTGGCAGGCTGTTTGACTGCAATAATCTCGCCGGCAATCCTTGCAAATTTTTCAGGGTACTTAAACTGCTCCCCGTATTTCTCCATCAGATCCGGGGAAAGGTCTGTAAAATCTTCCTCGCCAAGACCAACGATCAGAAAATTCCCGGACACAATATCATAAACGTGGCCGTCATCATCAAAGAGAGCCCGGTTCAGAGGCAGTCCCATCAGCTTGCCTTCATCATTGCAGATCAGAGCCACCGGGTCCTCATACGGATAGACCGCCTGAATGTCTCCACCCACTGCCGCCTGCAAAGATTTCAGACCGCTTTCAATCTCCGCAGCATAAGGGGACTTGCCCGGCTCTACCATTAACACTTTCATAACTGTATATCCTCCTTCTTTTTCATTGCCATACCGGGAGCGGCTGGCGTTTTTTCCTGGGTTTTTGCCACAGAGAGCTTCCCCAGGACGGAAGGCTTCTCCTGGTTTTGGGGCGTAAAAATACCGTCCTCCGAAACCTCGGCGGCATGTTCCGTTTTGGTCTGTTCCAGTCCTTCAACCGTATAACCAGGTAAGAGAGTGCCGTGAACCATAAAATGACGCTTATATTCTTTCGGAATTGGCGGGGAAATTTCCGTGAATAAATGGGAATAGGCTTTCTTCCGCCCGTCCAAGTATTTTATGGCTGCATTCTTATCTGTATATCGTTTCTGGTTTTGTCCGGCAATCTTTTCTCCATATCCCTGCTTCGGGGAATGAATACGGACTTCCCATGTCACATACCAGGCAACCGGAATACTCTGTTTTGTTTCCCTGTCATATTTCGTATCTTCCCAAATACTGCAGGTCATCTGATAGACCCGGTTGCTGATTTTCTGATCCGCCCTCCAGTTATCGGTGTCTTTCCACTGATTGCCGGTATGTACAATCTCCGGTGTACGAAGATATTCCAAAGCCCGGTTGATCGTCTGTGTCGCCGCTGCCTGCTGTTCCCACTGTTTTGCGGCAGCCACCACGAGTTCATAGGCTTTCTGCTCCCCGTCGATACTTCCTTGGCGCATAGCTTCCAGGCTATCGGTTCCCATTGTGATCAGAGTAGAAATGTCCACATTTTCACAAACTACGCTGTGTTCTATTTTAAGCTCTGATCCCGGCGTCAAGTAGTCGCCATATCGGTAGGCATGGTAATCCCTGTTTTCTTCCAAAATGCTGTTCACCTCCTGCTATATTTCCGGCTCATGGTTTTTTCTGGAAACCGTCTGAGCCGGTGATTTTTTATCTGTCGGTCTGTTTGCCGCAAGCTGATCCATCACGGAAGGACGGCCGACGCCGAACATGGATAGCTGACCGTCCGCTGCCTCACGAAGTTCAGAAACAGAGAGGGGAAGCGTTACATCAGCATGGGTCAATAGCTGTTCCCGTTTCAAATCCTGAATGATCTCGTCAAAAACGGCGTTGATCGCACGGCGTTCTTCCCCCACAGGGAAGGCTTTCAATACCTCCATTTCTCCGTCTTTACCGGAAACCAGGGTAAGGGCACAGTCGGCATGGCCTGCCAGATAATCCGATGTGTAGGGCAGTTTGTCCTTGATATAACAGGCAAAGGCTCTGGCTGTCATTTCCACGTTGCTGTCCCAATAACCGCCGTCTTTTTCACATTCTTTTCCCATGCGTACCGAATTACGGTAAAAATCAGTTTCCGTCCGTCCAATCTGCGGAGCTTCCTGCGCCTGCATCCCGGAAAGCATACGCTCAAAAATTTCCAGCCGTTCCCGTTCACTTTTGGGAATTACCCGGCCGGTAACATTCTTCTTAAATGCGCTGATCTGTTCCACAGAGCCGGGTTCGCCGGACAAAAATGCTTCCCGCAAGACTGCGTAGGTTTCCATCTGTTCCTCATTGCCATACCGTTTCAGGGAGGCAAGAACCGAGGAATCCAGCCAGCTTGCCGCATTTTTCCGGGTGCGTTCTGTTTGTGCTTCCGTGCGCTTTGCTGCCTGTTCCGGTGTTTCCGGTTTATACTTCATGGTGTCAATGAGTTTTTGGAACGGCGCATAGAGGCGGGGCTGTTCTGACAGCATTCCTTTTGCGCCCATCTTTGTACCAAGATAATCGTCAAGTCCATGCCACCATTCATGTGCCAGCGAACCGGCCCCGTGCATTTTCGTAAGATTGATGACTGTACGCAAAGGTTCATAATGAGCCGCAGCATTGCCGCTGCCTCTTGCACCAAAAGCGATAGCAAGCGTTCCCTGATAAGCAATATCTTTATCGCTGATCTTAAGGGCTGACGCCAAATCCTTTAGTGCTTCAAATCCCATGTTAAGGGAGGTCTGACGGTCGTTCTGGTTCATCCAGTTTCCAAACTCGCCGCCGCGGAACCCAAATGTATCAAGATAATGCTGTCCGGTGATCTCCACGCCATTCCGATAATCCGGGCCGGTACGTTTGACATGGGCGAGCTGGGGAGGGACAAACCGGATCTTCCCATTTTTGTTCCTGCCTTTGGCAAGTTCCTGCACCCATTTCAGGGCAGCTTCTTTGGTCTCAAAATTGGTCCGCAGGATCGAATAGCCTTTTGTCACATAGTAGGTACCGGGTTTCCAGTCCTCATTTTTAGAATAGGTATGTTTCCCGTCGTTGAAGTGGATCGCATAACCTTTCGGTATTTTCTGCTCTTTGGAAACACAAAACTGTTCCTTTTTTGCTTTCTGAGTAAAGTTGCGCTCAAAATATTCAGCCGAGCGGATCAGCATGGTATTGGACAATTTGTTTGTGATCACGGGATTGTCCTGTCCCTTTTTCGTTGCCCGGTAATGGATTCCGCTTCCCCAGCCCTGTACCTTTTCTAAATATCCATTGTCAACGAAAAAGCGGTCATAGGCTCTCACAGCATCCTCCGCAGTACGGACATCTGAAAGCACTGCCTGCAATTCCCGAACTGTTTTTATATATTCCTTTTGTCTCGCGGTCCGTTTTTCCGGGGTGTCATCCGTGCGGTAATACTGAGGGGAAGCGTTTAAGCCGTCCCTCGCTTTTTTGATAAAATAGACCACGCCAAGAGGAATCCCTTCCTCCAGTATGGCTGCATAGTCCGGCTTTTTCCAGACATTATCCTTTTTCACAAATTTTTCGGCTTCGCGCTCATTCATGGCTTCCAGATCATCTGCATACAGCCCGCGGTCTTTCCACAGGTCTTTTTTAGCACCGCCGATCTTTTCGCCGAAATCTTCATGCACTCCTGCCAATCTTCATCACCTCCAGTCAGTGTAAAATTCTTATCGCTCCGGGGCAGGGCGACGTTCTTCGTTTTTGTGAAGTTGTGGGAGGTTTCCTGTGAGCCGGTCAGTTTCCCTGCGGATCAGTTTGTCCAGAGCGCCTAAATCCTCCGGTGCAATGGCAAACTCCCGGTAATTTTCATACCACAGGCCCGTAGAGATTGCCGCGATGGGCGCAATTTTCTCCGAACCGGATGGAAGAAGGCGATACACAGGGGCTTCGTCATAAAGAAGCATCTGCTTTGCCGTTCCCTGTGGTATGCGGTACTTATCCATATCCGGGTTCTGGGCTGCCTCCATATATTGCATATTCAGGCGTTCTTCTAAATCCTGGGGCATATAACGAAATGCCTGATCCATCCACTGTCTGAACATCGTGGAATAGTGGTACTGCCATTCCGTAACTTGATTCGGGGCATAAGAAAATCCCCAGCTTTTCAGAGCATCTTTTTCGTAAAGCTCCATTCCAGTCCATTCTTTCAGGCTGACCGTAGCCACTGAACCATCTTTGCGTTCGATATTGACGCCGCAGGGATAGAGGATATTTCGTTTTATATCCTGCCGCAGCGTGTCTAAATCCATCATCAGGACATCTCCGTACAAGTGACCGCCCTCTCTGAGATCCGTATGAAACAGGAAAGCCCTCGCTCCGATAAACTCCGTTGTTAAGATCATTTGATGAAGATCTGCCGTAGAACAATAAGCAAACAAAGCGTCGGAAAGCCACATGTGATTTTTCCCCATGATGGCAATGGAATCAGCCCCGGCATTTGTCGCCAGAGAACGCATATTGAATTCGCATTCCCTGAGAAAATCTCCGGCAAAAATATGGAGCTCATACGCAAAGACGGATAAGTCTGTATCGCGGATCAAATGAATCTGCGGTAGTGGTTCCTGATCCAATCAAATTCCTCCTTTCATGTGAAGCAGCTCTTTGACCTGCTCATTTTCCGCAAACGGCTGGCTATCTGTCCCCGCCATTTAATCAATCCCTCCCATCTGCCGGTAGCTGCCCGCCGGCAATCTTGCCGACAATCTCCGGACCGGTTTCATAAATCTGCATGAGGCGTTTTGCTGTGCCGCAAGGCTGTGCAGCTCCGCTAGTCCAAAGACGCACTGTGGATGGGGCAACATTCATCAAAAGCGCAAAGCCCTTTTCGTTCATGTCCAGCTTTTTCATCAGCGATTTAACCATATCGGGGCCGTAGTCTGGACACCGGGAAGTCTCGGCAATCATCTGCAAAGCGGTATTTTCAATTTTTTTCATTTTCAAATCCTCCTGTTATTTGTTTTCCAGCCTTATGCCGGGGCAAAGCTGATCTGGTTGTGTTTCATCCTTTTGGCAAAATCCGGCAACGAATAATTTACCCCGTCAATTTCTGCATGGGTGTCATCCAGACGATGACAAACAGCAAAGTGCCTGTCCCCGTTTCCATAGAACAGGCAGAGTAAACCATTGTCGGGAATGGAAAACAGCGCTTTTCCGGCGCTGTCTGTAAAGCAGATATGTTGAGATCCATTCATGTTGAAATCCTCCCTAAATTGAAACAGCCGCCTCTTTTGGGCGGCGTTGGTGCTGGCTGGTTTGCAGTTGTTCCCGAACCTCCAGCAATTTTTCATTGTAATCTTTTCCCATCCGGGGAGGGTTGACACTTACCCGGATATGACGGAAACGTTTATCCTCGTGGAGCATGGTCTTGATTTTCCGGGCATTGACAAATCCGGCAAGATCGTGGTCCATATAAAGGGTAACACGCCGGATCTCCGGGTGGCGTTCCAGAAAAGAAGTCAGCGCCACATGGGAAGTACCTCCCAAAGACAAGCGGTAACCATTCCATTTCCATCCCTCCAGCTCTTGAAGCGTTGCATGGGAAAGCGCATCAATAGGAGCTTCAAAGACTGCCACATGCCGGCTACCCGGACTTTGCGGGGGATAACAAAAGTTATATCCTTTGTCGCTGCCATAGACATCCTTTTTGAGATTGCCGCTGATACTGCGCATACAGGCAAACTTCGCTTTCCCGGAATCATCTTTCCCAACAAACACACAAACCGGTTCTCCATGATACCGGGCTTCGTAAAAAATCCCGGCTTGTAAACACTGGCGAATGACTTCTGAGCTGATCCCCCGTTTCTGCAAATAGGAGACCGCAGCGGTCGCGCAACGTCTGGCCCAGGGGAGAGAGAATGCTTTCTTTTCCGGTTCTTTTGATACCTGTATTTCTGCCGTACTTCGGTAAGCCGGTGTATGTCGGATTTCGCCACCTACCAGAGCATGAACCGCATCCACAAGACCATATCCCCGAATCTGGATCAGGTAGTCCAGCGCATTGATACTCCGTCCACGGCTGTTCCAGTACCAGTACCTTTTCCCGGTCACATATACCAGACTGTCATGTTCCTTATGCCGGAAATTAGGTCCATCCCGTTTCAGCACACCGGGTTCATGGAACTGCAGGTAAGTAAACAGATCAGCTTCCCGCGCTGCCTGAATCTGTTCTTTGGTTACGCCGGGCATTGTACCGGCACAGTGATTCTTTTCATCGTGCTTTGCCTCCTTCCTGTGATGGAATGAAAAAAGACACCCAAAGGTGCCTAACAGCCGTACAGATCGTGATTGACCTCGGCACGGTAATAGCTGTCCATTGTAGCCGGGGCATTATACAGCGCCGCCAGCAGATATGCTTTGATATTTCCGACCTTCGTCGTGTTCTTGTCGATACAGTCAAAGACATACTCTAAGTGACCGGAATTGATCTTCAGGAACCGGCTCTTGACGATCTCCCGCGGAAAATCATCTCCGGCGATGCGTATGTAAGGGCGTTTCGACAAAATCACTTCAAGCATAAGTTCAAGGGTTTCGTCCAGACGTTCCCTGCCATACCGTAAGACCAGTAAGTCATATTCGATATTTTCTTTGATGATTTCACGATAGGCTTCTATCAGCTCTATCCGATCCATCCCATCCGTGCGGTTTGCCGCTTCCGGCTCTGCCGGATAGATTGATGGATAAGTTATTGATTTATCTTTTTTTGATTTTTTTGTTCTTAATGGATTAGTATTTAATTGTGCCGGATTTTCCTGTTCAGGTTCCGCCTGTTTAGGTTTTGCCTGTTCTGGTTTTACCTGTCTTGGATTTTCCCGTTTAGGTGAAAGCCCTGTGTTTTCGGTACTTACAGGCTGCTCATGGATCGTATATTCAATGTCTCCCAACTGCCCGTTATCATAGCGGAGGCGCTGTCTGGTGAGATAACCATGCCGCTCCAGTTCCTTCAGGGCAGTAGTGATAGAATCCACACCATCCTTGCAGATATGGGCGAGTCCCTTTGTGGTATAATCCCAATCTTCCGGCAGCGACAACATAAGTGATAAAAGCCCCTTTGCCTTTAAGGACAACTCCGTATTGCGCAGATGGTGATTGCTCATTATCGTAAAGTCCTTTGTTTTCTCTACACGGAATACTGCCATTGTACCGCCTCCTTTCTTCGACTATTCCGTTACAAGGCATGATCCCTGCGGTCATAATGGAGATGACCGTCAGAGACCTTCGCATGGTTTTTCAGTTTCACTTCGCCCCGTTCCTGGCTCTCTAAAAATTTCTGATAGCCGGCATCTGTAAGGAACAAGCGCATCTTATCGCCTTTGTCGCCAACAGGGGAATCGTAAGACAATACATCAAAGACGATCATGTGCCTTACCTCCGGGTCAAAGCGTTCCAGCGCCATGA
>ENA-OPCW01000798-OPCW01000798.1-human-gut-metagenome-genome-assembly--contig:-NODE-798-length-16826-cov-3.799833_pt1 | contig 16826 bp, 14 predicted proteins | sample MGYA00241258_ERZ501496 | MGnify/ENA primary metagenome ERZ501496 (study PRJEB25962, sample SAMEA2042660) | human gut metagenome | biome: human gut; feature: human-associated habitat; material: faeces...
TACTTTAAAGAACGACCGCCGCAGGATAGACAATAGCCGCCGGCAGATAGAAACGGGTAGAGATGTATTCCTTTTCAATACCCGCTTGCAGGCTACACAGCAGGATGCAGATGTAATATCCATGCGCAGGAAAATGGCAGATGATGATGAAATCATCCGTTTGCGTGAAAATATCCGTCGTGCAGCTGAGGCTAAGGTGGAAAACGGGACGCTGACTGTTACCGATATGCTTCGTGAAATAACCAATGAGAACTTGGCGCGTCAAACCAAGGCGTTGCATGAAGTGCAACTGCTGATGAACATCTGGCAACTGAAATATACATTGAATAATTAAGAATTTTCTAATAACAATAAAACCATATAATATGAAATCGTTTAAATTATTTCCGGTTCTGCTTTTTCTTACAGCTTGTGGCAGCGGTATTCCGAAATATGACGCTACGGGAACTTTTGAAGCTACCGATGTGATAGTCTCTGCCGAAGCCACCGGAAAGATACTCACTTTGGATGTGGAAGAAGGTACAACATTGAGGGCCGGACAGGAAGTCGGTGTCATTGATACTGTTCAGCTTTATCTCAAAAAGCTTCAGTTGGAGGCGAATGTCAAATCTGTGGAAGGGCAGCGCCCTGATATTCTGAAACAGGTGGCGGCCACTAAAGAACAGATTGTTCAGGCACAACGTGAACGTGACCGCGTGCACAATCTGCTTCGTGTGGGTGCGGCTAATCAAAAACAGTTGGATGACGCCGAATCGCTGCTTGAGGTACTTCGCAAACAACTCGCAGCTCAGAACTCCACTTTGCAGAACAGTGACCAAAGTCTGACGTGGCAAAGTTCATCGGTAGGCGTTCAGGTGGCACAGATTCAGGACCAACTAAAGAAATGTCATATTACTTCCCCTCTGACGGGAACTGTCCTTGCCAAATATGCGGAAGCAGGAGAACTGGCGGCGCCGGGAACCCCGCTATTCAAGGTTGCCGATATGGAGCAAGTTTATCTGCGTGCCTATATCACTTCCGAACAGCTGTCCGAGGTGAAGCTGGGACAGAAAGTAACGGTCTATTCGGACTATGGCAAGGAGGTCCGGAAAGAATATCCGGGCGTTGTCACTTGGATTTCGGACAGTTCCGAGTTTACTCCGAAAACCATTCTAACGAAGGATGAACGCGCCAATCTGGTATATGCTGTTAAAGTGGCTGTGAAGAATGACGGCATGCTGAAAATAGGAATGTATGGAGGAGTAGAGTTCAAGTGATTGATGCTATGCAGCCGGCGTTGGGGTAAGTCACCGTTTATAATTAAAATTCAATAACAGTATGAGTTCTGCAGTAACTGTCAATAATGTATTTAAACGTTACGGCCGGGTGGAAGCCTTGCAAGGTGTTTCATTGTCTGTCGAGCCGGGTGAGCTTTTCGGCATCATCGGTCCTGACGGTGCGGGGAAGACATCCCTGTTCCGTATTCTCACCACTTTGCTACTTGCCGATGAAGGCACAGCTACGGTTTGCGGACTGGATACGGCGAAGGACTATAAAGCTATTCGCGAGCGGGTAGGATATATGCCCGGACGGTTCTCGCTCTATCAGGATCTGACGGTAGAAGAAAACCTGAATTTCTTTGCTACGGTTTTCCATACCACCATTGAGGAAAATTATGATTTGGTACGCGACATCTACCGGCAGATAGAACCTTTTCGCAATCGTCGTGCGGGGGCTTTGTCCGGTGGTATGAAGCAGAAACTTGCTCTTAGTTGCGCGCTTATCCATAAACCGGATGTTCTTTTTCTGGATGAACCGACTACCGGCGTAGACCCTGTCTCGCGTAAGGAGTTTTGGGAAATGCTTCGCCGTCTCAGGGAACAGGGCATTACCATTATCGCGTCTACTCCGATTATTGACGAGGCATGTCAGTGCGACCGTATCGCTTTCATCAATGAAGGGAGGATACGTGGTATTGATACTCCCGACCGTATTCTGAAACAGTTTGCAGACATCCTTTGTCCTGCGGGACTTATGCACGAAAAAGCGGATAATTGTGAGAGCTACGTAATTGAAGTGGACGGATTGACGAAACGTTTTGGCAGTTTTACAGCTGTCGACCATATTTCTTTTAAAGTGCGTCAAGGTGAAATCTTTGGTTTTTTGGGTGCTAACGGAGCCGGTAAGACCACTGCCATGCGCATGCTCACCGGATTGAGTCATCCCACCGAGGGCAAAGCCAGGGTAGCCGGTTTCAATGTCGCCACCCGGTCCGAGGATGTGAAGAGGAATATCGGCTATATGAGTCAGAAGTTTTCATTATACGAAGATCTCAAAGTGTGGGAGAATATTCGCCTTTTTGCCGGTATATACGGAATTCCCGAACCGGAGATTGCTCCCAGAACAGACGAGTTGTTGCTACGTTTAGGATTGGAAAAAGAACGTGATACATTGGTGAAAAATCTGCCGTTGGGATGGAAACAGAAGCTTGCTTTCTCTGTGTCCATTTTTCATCATCCTAAGATTGTGTTTCTGGATGAGCCGACGGGAGGAGTTGATCCTGCTACTCGCCGCCAGTTTTGGGAACTGATCTATCAGGCTGCCGATCAAGGTATCACCGTTTTTGTCACTACCCATTTTATGGATGAGGCGGAGTATTGCGACCGTATATCTATCATGGTGGATGGAGTGATTCGTGCGCTCGACACGCCCGACAGGCTGAAACGACAGTTCGGAGTTGAGACAATGGATGATGTTTTCCAACAGCTGGCTCGTGAGGCTGTAAGGACGGCGGATTGATATTAGATATAAGACTTAAAAACAGATTGCGATATAACCATGAAACAATTCATAGCTTTTGTCCGAAAAGAATTCTTCCATATCTTCCGCGACCGGCGTACGATGCTGATCCTGCTGGGTATGCCCATTGTGCAGATCATTCTTTTCGGCTTTGCCATTACTACCGAAGTAAAGAATGTGCGTGTTGCCGTTCTCGATCCTTCCAATGATGTCGTAACTCGGCAAATCATCGATCGTGTGGATGCCAGTGAGTACTTTACTGTTATCCGCAGCTTGTATTCTCCCGAAGAAGCGGATCATTTTTTTAGGAAGGGCGATATTGATATGGCAATTGTTTTTAGCGAACATTTCTCGGATCATCTCTATACCGGTGAGGCAGAAGTACAGATAATCTCCGATGCCACCGATCCCAATATGGCTACCATGCAAGCCGGATATGCTGCAAATATCATATCCATGACCGGACAAGAAATGCTTCCGCCCGGAGTACGCACATCTGCAATTGTTCCTCAAGTCAAGTTGCTTTATAATCCGCAGATGAAGAGTGCATATAATTTTGTTCCCGGTGTTATGGGACTTATTCTGATGATGATTTGTGCAATGATGACTTCTATCTCCATTGTGCGTGAGAAGGAGACGGGAACGATGGAAGTGTTGTTGGTTTCCCCGGTAAAGCCCCTGTTTATCATTCTTGCCAAGGCAGTGCCGTACTTCGTGTTGTCGTTTGTCAACCTGATCACGATATTATTGCTTTCGGTCTATGTGCTCCATGTTCCGGTTGCAGGCAGCCTGTTTTGGTTGGTGGTCGTATCGCTGCTTTTCATATTCGTATCACTGGCTTTGGGATTGCTCATCTCTACTGTTACTCACACACAGGTAGCCGCTATGCTGGTGTCCGGACTAATGCTGATGATGCCCACAATGTTGCTTTCGGGTATGATATTCCCTGTTGAGAGCATGCCTGTCATTTTGCAAAGCATTTCCACTGTGATTCCCGCACGTTGGTATATTCAGGCTGTGCGTAAACTGATGATAGAGGGAGTGGATATATCACTGGTGCTGACCGAGATCGGTATACTGGCTGTTATGGCGGTTCTGTTGATAACCGTTAGTTTCAAGAAGTTCAAGAACAGGCTGGAATGAAGTAATTTCAATTATAACAATTAGTAGTAAAGACCTCTATGATTAAGTATTTGATAGAAAAAGAATTCAAGCAGATGCTCCGCAACTCATTCTTGCCAAAGCTGATTTTCATATTTCCATGTATGATTATGATATTGATGCCTTGGGCTGCCAACTTGGAGATAAAGAATATAAATCTGAATATTGTGGATAACGATCATAGCGTTGTATCCCGTCGCCTGGTAGACAAGATTAGAGCTTCTACCTATTTTCGTCTGACAGCGCTTCCGGCTACTTACGATGAGGCTTTGCTCGGTATTGAAGCGGGTACAGCAGATGTCATTTTGGAGATACCCTATGATTTTGAAAAAGATTGGATAAACGGTAAAGCTCCTCGTTTGCTCGTCGCAGCCAATGCGGTGAACGGAACAAAAGGGAGTCTGGGAGGTTCTTATCTGTCTTCCATCATCAGCGATTATTCTCGTGAACTGATGTCGGAAGTACCTGTAAAAGCATTAACAGGCAAGCCGCTTCCCCGTATCAGTGTTTCTACCTTGAACCTCTATAATCCTACTTTGAACTATAAGCTTTTCATGATTCCTGCATTAATGGTTATGTTGCTGACGCTGATTTGCGCCTTTCTTCCCGCACTCAATGTAGTGGGAGAGAAAGAGGCGGGGACTATTGAACAAATCAATGTGACACCGGTCAATAAATTCACATTTATTGCGGCCAAGCTGATACCTTATTGGCTGATAGGCTTTGTTGTGCTTACCATTTGTTTTGTACTCGCTTGGTTGCTATATGGTATTTTACCTGCCGGACATTTTCTTACTATTTATGTTTTTGCACTGGTGTTTCTGCCGGTTGTTTCCGGTTTTGGACTGGTCATATCCAATCATTCGGCAACGTTACAACAAGCCATGTTTGTCATGTGGTTTTTTATGCTCGTCCTTATTTTGATGAGTGGTCTTTTTACTCCTATTCATAGTATGCCCGAATGGGCACAATGGATTACCCGTATAAATCCATTGAGGTATTTTGTTGAGGTGATGCGTACAATATATCTTCGCGGCGGTGGCTTGGCCGAACTGTTTCCTCAATTAGGAGCCTTGCTGATTTTTGCCATAGTTGCTAATATTTGGGCTGTGAGAAGTTACAGGAAAAGTAGCTGATTTTGGAAATTAACTTCGTGTTTGTACGAAGTTAATTTCCTATTGATACGAAGTTAATACTTTGCACTATATAAAGTTAACTTCTTGCATGATTGGATGTTAACTTTGTATTTCCCTTCTATCTTACTTTCTTTACTGTGTTTCCTTTTTCAATTCTTCGCACAAGTAAGAAAATGAGGATGCATTGGTTGAATAGTCGTTACGGTGCGGTTGAATTGCAGGGTAAAATACTTCAAGACAAAAAAAATACTATCTTTGTGGCGTTCTACTAAAAGCATATAAGTGCGGATCGTAAGGTAAATATTTGATTCTCAGTTGTGCTACTATTAGACGTAAATATTTGTACAAAGTTTACTTAACAACAACATGATAATAGACAATCAATTACTGGATCAGGTATCCGGTCAGGCCAAAGAGAGTGAACGGTTGCGTATGAACTTCAATTTGCATGAAACTTTGGATGCCAAAGCACAACGGTTGCTTAATGCGTTGGAAGTAGGGACTGTGCTGCCCATACATCGGCATCGGCATACAGCAGAAACCTATATTCTACTGCGTGGGCACATTAATGTGATGTTCTACAATGCTGATGGGGGAGAGATGGAGCGCTATGAACTGTATCCCGGAAATGGAATTTATGGGGTTCATATTCCGAAAGGGCAGTGGCATACTTTGGAAGTTCTGGAACCTTCCGCTATATTTGAAGTGAAGGATGGACCGTATATGCCTTTAGATAAGGAAGATATTTTAGAGTAACTGTTTGTCCGGTCTTTTTGAAGTACCTCTTTTTTTGTATCTTTGCGTGCTAAATAAACATCTTAATATCTGAATGAACACGCAAAACTCTTATCTTGCCTCGAAACCGCATTATGAAATACTCGATGGGCTTCGTGGTGTAGCAGCAGTCATGGTTGTGATTTTTCATCTTTTTGAAGCACATGCGGGCGGCAATCACTTGGAACAGATTATCAACCATGGTTATTTGGCGGTAGACTTTTTCTTTATGCTTTCCGGCTTTGTTATAGGTTATGCCTATGATGATCGTTGGAACCGGATGAGTACCGTCACTTTCTTCAAACGACGTATTATACGTTTGCATCCGATGGTTATAGTAGGGAGTATCGTAGGGGCGGTATTTTTCTTTTTTCAGGAGTCTCCATGTTTCCCGCCCATCCAAAATACAACGGTAGGAACTATGTTATTGGTTATGCTGCTGGGATGCACTTTACTTCCGCTTCCTTTGAAATGGGACATTCGCGGTTGGGCGGAGATGCATCCGCTGAATGCTCCGGCGTGGTCGCTTTATTTTGAATACATAGGTAATATCCTTTATGCGCTATTTGTTCGTCGATTCAGCAAAACAGCTTTGACTGTTTTAGTCTTGATAGCCGGATGTTTTACGGTACATTATTGCCTCACAGCACCGACAGGAGATATCGTTGGCGGTTGGTCGTTGAATTGGAGGCAGCAATATGTGGGAATTGTTCGATTGATGTATCCATTCTTCGGCGGACTGCTGTTGTTCCGATTGGGATGGTTGGTTCACATTAAAAAACGTGCCTTCTGGTGGTGTAGCCTGATGATTGTAGTGATCTTGTCTTTTCCTCGTTTGGGTGGAGAAAATCACTTCTGGATGAATGGGCTGTACGAGGCTTGCTGCATACTGTTTGTTTTTCCTGTGATTGTCTCTATGGGAGCTGGAGGGAAAATAACCGGTAAACGTTCCACTAAAATGTGCAAGTTCTTGGGAGATATTTCATATCCGGTATATATAACGCACTATCCATTGATATACACTTATACGGCATGGGTATGTAATAATAATGCAACTTTGGCGGAGGGTATACCTTATATGATATTAACCTTTGCCGGATCTTTCATTCTTGCTTATGCTTGCTTGAAACTTTATGATGAGCCTATACGCAGTTGGTTGACAAACCGTTTCCTGAAAGGAAAGAGGAAAGAAGCCAAATGTTGATTATCAATTATGATATTATAAAAATGCCCCGATGCCAATCACATTGCACCGGGGCATTTCCCTAATTACCAGTTACTTTATTTCACGTCAATGAATCTTTTAGCTTTTTCTTTTTCCTGTTCAGTGAATTTCGGCAGATTGATATTCAATACGCCATTTTCTACTTGGGCGGAAATCTTTTCTTTGTCAACATCATCCGGAAGGATCATTGTCTGTTGGAATTTGGAATATGAAAACTCGCGACGCAGATAGCGACCTTCTCTCTTTTCATCTTTATTGCCTTCTTCCTTGCTTTCCGTTTTCTTCTCCATGCTGATGACCAGGTTGTTTTCTTCATCGATATGAACGTTGAAGTCTTCCTTTGTCATGCCGGGAGCTGCCAACTCTACTTTGTATTCTTTTTCTGTTTCAAACACATTGATGGCAGGCGCAGTTGCATTGGCTTTTACCATCCAATCGTTGTCAAAGAAATCGTTAAAGATACTTGGTAACCAATTCTGAGTTCTTCTTACAGGCATCATAATCATAGTCTCCTATCTTTTAAAAGTTATACATTCAGTTTGTTCTGAACTTCGGTTTTCGTTGTTTCCAGATGTCCGTCTTTCGGCTTTTATCATTTGTTTTCCGAACCGTCGTTCACTTGGTATATCGCAAACTGCATGCCAATAGGTTAGTGTTGACTTTATTGACTATTTGTCATAAGGATGCTGACTATTTTACTTATATAATGCCAATATTACTATCTTTTTATTTAATTTTGTTTGATTTTCATACTAATTTAAAACGTATCCGCCAGCGCTTGTTCTCTCCATCCCAATCGTGGCTGATAATTTTGAATGTGCCTATTTCGGATGTATTGGCAACATGCGTGCCGATGCAAAGACATTCATCGTAATCGCCTACTTTTACTACGCGTACAGTCTCTGAAGCGTCTTCCGGCAAGCGTTTCAAGTCGAAACGTCCTTTTGCCTCTTCCTGAGTGATGAATTCGGTAGTAACAGGGAGATGCTGCATTATTATTTGGTTTACCGTATTTTCCAGATTCTTGATTTGTTCTTCTGTGGGGCAAGCTGTCAATCGGTAGTCCAGTTTGCTTTTTTTGCGCTCTATGTGTGCTGAGACAGAGCGTCCACAGCCGAATAGTCTTATCATTGTCTGGTTAATGATGTGTTCGCAGGTATGCATAGGGGGATACTCCTGCTTATTGTGCTCGTTGAGCTGAATAGTTTGTTCCATAAATTACTTGTTTCTTTAGAATGATGCTTCTATTTCTTCTTTTAATATACTGTAAACATGTACATCGGTATACTCTCCCGACGCTAACAATTCACCGGCGCGTTCCGTCCCTTCGAGCCGAAAACCCAATCGAAGAGGGATACCATTGCTTGCCGCATTGCCTGTGGCACAACGGATTTGTATGCGCTTTATTTCTTTTGTCTCAATGGCCCATCGACATAAGCAGCGAACGCACTGGGTCATGATGCCGCGATGTTGATACTCCGGTAGGAGCCAATATCCGATTTCCGTACGATGATTGGCAAAGTCGGAGAAATGAAACCCTATTAATCCGCAGATTTCATTATGCTCGTTCCAGATGCCGAATATAGGTTCGTAGCGGTCATCAGGAGCAGAAAGTACGCCTTTTAGGAACTCCTCTTCGTCGGTCGTAGATTTCAGAGTGTCGACAAATGGCAACCAGATACGCATATAATCCCGATGTGTATCGATGGCGTGATAAATAGCGGCAGCGTCTTCTATCCTCACTTCACGTAGCTGTATATCAGGCAGAATCCTGAATGAAACGGCAGGACGATTGGAAGAGACTTCTTCTTGAGGGCTTTTTTGTATCCTTTCTTTAACCTTTCCCCACGCATGCGTATCGAACAGGCAACTTTCGCGCATTGTGTGGTACATCACTTTGAATCGTGACATCGGAACAGCAAAACTTAATATGTCTGCTTCGAAACAGGGACGGACAGACGGATCGAAGAATCCTAAGAAAGTACGTCTTCCTTGCTTTTGATTTTCGAGAATCGTTTGGGTCACAACAGAACAGCATCCTGAGCCGAATGGAGATGAAACCGTATCCGGTGCATTGTTGTCATAATATGCCCAGGTGGCCAAGCCCGATAGAATGTCAGGAGTAGCGAGGAATAATATGCCTTCCACATCATCAAAAGAGGATATTCGGTCTATGCGTGCAAAATGCAGGTAATTTTTCTTGGCTTTGGGCACTTGGATTTCCCGAATGAAGTCGGTTACCATTTCGGGAGTTCTCTTATATTTTTCTTTTAGGGATACGAAGTTAGGAACATGTTCCGGCATTTCCGTAAATCCGGTGTAGAACTTTCCGCCACCGCAGCCCATTGTCTCTGCATTAAGGCTGACTCTCTTTCCTTCTCTGACTAACTTCATGCATTTGAACAAGCAACCGTTTATTTTCTCTGTTGGAGCTTCCAATCGGTCGGAGTACCAGAATGTGATGGGGAGTTCAGCTTGCATGCCGAATGCTTCCTGATAGTTACTGATGAAAGTGTGTATATCCATTTCTTTTCCTTTCCTTTCTTTTTATTTTAAGGTAAAGATAATGAATATTTCAAGGAATGAAAAGTATAGACATAAAAAAAGGAGTACCGCTGTACTCCAACCTTTGTTAACCTTAAATCTAATACTATGAAAAACACATTGCAAAGATACGGACTCTTGGGATATTTGCAAACTATCCAAGAAAAAAAGTATGTTTTATAACACTTCTTATATATTTTCGTCCTTTGCTATATCTTTTTTAAGAATTTCAGCCTTTAGCTTCCTGATACATGAAGCGTTTGATGCTCTTCTTGGCGGTCTTTTCAAATTCCTCAAAGTGTATCTTCACTTTGGTTATCTGGCTGTATGCCGGCAATAGTAGGTTCAGCTCATTTCGGTTGGCTTCCATTGCTTTTTCTATATCAGCCTGTTGGAGTCCATGAGCGAAAGCATCGTCGAAGTCGGGATATATCAGGGCGACGAGTTTGTCGTGCTGCAATACAATCAAAGACTCCGATACGTAAGGCATGTTGTTCAGTTTACTTTCAATCTCTTCAGGGTATATGTTCTGTCCGCTGGAGGTTAGAAGCATATTTTTGCTACGTCCGCGTACGGTGACGTAGCCGTCTGCATCCATTGTGGCAAGGTCGCCCGTATGCAGCCAGCCGTTGACATCGATGATTTGCGAGGTAGCCTCGGTATTCTTGTAGTATCCCAGCATAAGATTGGTTCCCCGGCAGATAATTTCGCCCGCTACATTTTGAGGATCGGGAGAGTCTATCTTCACCTCCATGCGGGTAGTGGCTTTTCCGCATGAGGCGAGTTTCAGGGTTTCCCAACGGCTGGAACAAATGATAGGGCCACATTCTGTCATACCGTAGGCAATGGTGTAGGGGAAGCCTATCTGCTTGAGGAAGCGTTCCACATCGGCATTGAAAGGAGCGCCGCCAATAATAATTTCGTCAAAATTACCGCCGAAAACATCCATTGCTTTCTTGCGCATATCGGCTTTTATCTTATCGTTGACGATGGGCATGCGCAGCAACAGCTTACCTATTTTGTTGTCGATAAGCGGCAGGATGTTTTTCTTGATAATCTTCTCCACAATAAGAGGCACGCAGGAGATGACACGCGGTTTGATTTCAGAGAATGATTGCGCGATAATCTTCGGCGATGGCATGCGGGTAAGGAAGTAGAGATGTGCGCCTGCCGAGAAGCCGTAAAGAAAGTCGTATACCATGCCGAAAACGTGTCCCAAGGGAAGCATGGAAACGATGTGGTCACCGGGACGCACAGGCAGCATTTCGTGACAATAGGCTATGTTGGACCACAAACTGCGGTAAGGCAGCATTACGCCTTTGGAATAGCCGGTGGTGCCGGAAGTGTAATTGATGACCGCCAATTCTTCAGGAGACTGTTCCTTGCGATAGCAGATATGTTCGGGACGGAAGTTTTTGGGATAGCGTGCGCCATAGATAGCATTACGGTGTTCGAATGCTTCCATGAGTCGTTCGTCCCGGCAAACGACCGGAGTGAAATCCGTCAGCAGTACCACTCCCATTAACAGCGGCATAGCTTCTTCGTTCAGGTTTTCCCAGGCCCGATCGCCCACAAAAAGAAGTTTGGCTTCGGAATGATTGACGATGTTGTGTATGTTGTCTGCCTTGAATTCGTGGAGAATAGGAACAATGACAGCACCATAGGTCACTGTTGCCAGAAAGCACACTGCCCAATGGGCGCTGTTACGACCGCATACGGCTATTTTATCACCGGGCCGGATACCGGCGCTTTCCAATACGATATGAAATTTTGCAATCTTTCGGGCAACATCTTTATATTGTAGGGTGATTCCCTGATAGTCGGTTAGGGCATTTTTATCCCAATTTTGTACGATGCTTCGTTCTATATAGTCAATGAACAGTTGTTCTTGTTCCATTCGTATAATTGCACACTTTAGTTAAAACTGCGCAAATATAGGGCTTATAGTGATGCAAAGCAAGTGGTTTGAAGTTTTTTTCATGGAGACTGTTCTCCTTAATTTCCTATTCTTTGACCTTTTCAGAAATAAGGAGCAACTTGTCTCCTACGTGGAGTTTTAGGGTGCCGTTGGGTATCAGGTACTCATTGCCGCGTTTCACTATCATGACGAGGGTCCCCTGGGGGAGGTTCATGTTTTTGAGAGTGTCGCCTTTTTTGTCGAGCATCTCTTGGGTAACGGTTACATCGCGCAGGTCGGAGTCGATTTCCTCGGGCAGCTCTATTCCGAAGTCATTGCCTGTCTTTTCCATTGGAGTAGAAAGTCCCAGCAGGCGTGCCACCTTTGAGACGGTAGTACCTTGAATGACGAGAGATAGGATTGTGATGAAAAATACAATGTTGAAGATCACGTCGGCGCCGGGTACATCTGCCACTACCGGATAGGTGGCAAAGATAATGGGAACCGCACCACGCAGTCCTACCCAGGAAACGAAGAGCTTGGATGTCGGAGTGATACGTTTTCCGAACGGAAGCAGACAGAGAAATACACTGAGCGGCCGCCCTATAACAATCATAAATACGCCGATGAGCAGTGCTACGACGGCTACTTCCAGTATTTCGTGCGGATTGACAAGCAGACCGAGACAAAGGAACATGATAATTTGGAAAAGCCATGTCAACCCGTCCATAAACGTGTAGATCTCCTTGCGGTGCATAATTTTGTTGTTGCCCACCATCATGCCGGCAATGTAGACGGCCAGGTAGCCGTTGCCTTTCATCAAGTCGGTAACGGAGAATGTGAAGAAGACAAACGACAGCAGCAATATGGGATAGAGCGACTGGTTGTCTATATTCAGCCTGTTCAGCATAAGGATGGCCAATTTGCCCAGCAGGTAACCGGCTGCGGCACCCACAATAAACTGTATCACGAAAGAGAGAGCTATTTGGGAAACGCCCATCCCTGAGGACTGGATGAACTGAATCAGTACGATAGTCAGCATATAAGCCATCGGGTCGTTACTTCCGCTTTCCAACTCCAGCATAGGGCGAAGGTTGTGCTTCAGGTTCATCTTCTGTGAGCGCAGAATGGCGAATACCGATGCCGAGTCGGTAGACGACATGGTGGAAGCCAGCAGCAAGGATGTGATTAGCGGCAGATGAATATTGGTCCAGCTCATACCCGAAAGCCACCATATAAACAGTCCGGTGAACAATGCCGTCAGGAGAACACCCAAAGTGGACAGTACGATACCGGGGGAAAGGATGGGTTTGATTTCAGTAAACTTAGTGTCCATACCGCCCGAAAACAGTATGATACTCAAGGCTACCATACCGATGAATTGCGCTTCTTTTGCATTATGGAATTGCAATCCCAGTCCGTCACTGCCGAAGAGCATGCCCACTACCAGAAAGAGCAATAAAGCGGGAACTCCGAAACGATAACCGGTCTTGCCTACGATGATGCTGACGAAAAGTAAAATAGAACCTACGAGTAGAATGTTTTCTGCTGTAAATAACATAAGTATTGTGTTATAAAGTTTATTATAAATGCTTTTTGTACCTTAGTGTACAAAGGTATTTATAATTAATAACAAATACAATATTTAGTTAGTTCAATTAAATTTCAGTACAAAAGTTGTCTCTTTTCCCGGTCTCAAGGAGAGATTTCCACCGGACAAGCGCATGATTTGCCGGGAGATGCTGAGTCCTATTCCGCTTCCGTTTTCTTTGGTGGTGAAGAAGGGAATAAATATATGTTCGGCAATGTTCGGGGGGATGGCAGGACCATTGTTGGATATTTCAATCAATACAGCTTCGGCTTCATCGCAATAGGCGCGTATATGGATGTGCTTTTCCTCTGCTGGAGAGGAGGACTTCTCAAAAGCCTGCATGGCATTCTTCAGCAGGTTGATGATGACTTGTGAAATGAGGTTCTCGTCTGCATGAAGTATCAGGTCGTTGGGAACGATGGAGGCATGGAAAGTTACGGGGATACCGGGATGCTGATGGCGTGCCAGCTCCACCATGCGGCCGATGAAGCCTTTGAGGTAGAATAAGGTCGGTTCGGGAGTAGGGATATGTGTGAATTTGCGGTAGGAATCGACGAAGGCGAGCAATCCTTTGCTGGTGCTGCTGATTGTTTCCAGACCGTTGCGTATCTCTTCTTTGGATATTTTTTCTTCGGTGAGTTCCAGCAGAGTGTCGCTAAGGGAGGTGATAGGGGTTATGGTGTTCATAATCTCGTGGGTCAGTACACGTGTGAGTCGTATCCATGAGTCTATTTCTTTTTCGTCCAACTCGCTGTTGATGTCGTTCAGGGCGAGGATGCGCAGGTGTTCCTTGCGGACGGTGATGTCGCTGACGCGGACGGAGAGGTTTACTGTGCCGCGTTCGTTGCCGAATGCCACCTGAAATTTGTCACCGGAACGGCAGGTGGTGAGTAAATCCATAAGATGATTGTCCACACGTGACAGTTGGCGGATGTGGGTGAATACTTCCAGTCCGAGCAGATGCAGGGCTTCGTTGTTCTTTTGATAAATGGCTCCGTTGTCGTTCAGCACGACGATGCCGGTATTGACGCAGTCGAGGATAAGCTCGTAGTATTTCTCTTGTTGGGCAGTTTCGCTTTTTACATTATATAAGATGCGGGCTACGCGGTTCAGGGAACGGTTTATGAGACGGCTATCTTCGTTTCCGTCCGTCTCGGAGAAATGAATGGCGGTGTCGTTGTTTTCAATGGCATCAAGCATGAAAAGGACTTTGCGGGTGTGGCGGTGGTACAACCGTTGCTGCCGGCGTATTGCCAGGGGAAGAAGTACGGTGAAGAAGATAGCCCAGAACAGAGGGGCGTTAAAGCCATGCAATGTCGGAGCTTTAAGAAAATACAAAGTCCACATTGCTCCCGCAGCTAAGGCAATGAGCAGGCTGACGGCAGTCTGAAAAACATAATATTGGTTTATATTCTTATACTTCATACTATTTCTGGCTTATGCTTCTTATGTTTTCAGAGCCCGTACTTTTTCATTTTGTTATAAAGCGTTTGCCGGGTAATCCCCAGTTGCGAGGCAACAGCCGAGAGGTTACTGCCACATTTCTCCAGTGTCTGGCGTATCATCTGCTTTTCCATATCTTCAAGGGTGGATACGGGCGTTTCCGGTGCTTCGTTTCTGCGTTGTAACTGGAACGATCCGGCAGAGAGAAATGTGCCGTCGCAGATAATAACAGCCTTTTCAATGGCATGCTCCAGCTCGCGGATATTACCGAACCAGGGATGCAGCGTCAGCTTCTCACGTGCTGAATTGTCCAGACGCAAAGCAGGCTTTTCATATTGCTTGCAGAAGCGTGTGATGACCATCTGGGAGCAGATGCAGTCGGGGCTGGTGCAGTCGCCGCCCGGGCCGTTGACAGCGCAGCCCATAACGGCGATTTTCATTGCATTGCCCGTATCTTCGGGCAGCGCAGCGCGAACCTTTTTGACTATTTCTTCAAGGTTAACGCGGGTGCGCCCGCAAGTCGGGCAGCTCACAACATCCGCCCCGTCCTTACGCAGGCCGACAGCGCGAAGTATCTTCTTTGCTGCCTCAACTTCCTGCAAAACTCCTCCGGTCATCGAAACGCGCACCGTATCACCGATGCCGTCAATAAGCAGGCTGCCGATTCCGATTGCGGATTTCAGCAATGCGGTCTCGCCCATGCCCGCCTCCGTAACACCGATATGGAGCGGATACGGCATAATTTGCGATGCCAGGCGATAGGCGCGTACAGTCGTTACCGGATCCGACGCTTTAAGCGAAACAACAATATCGCCGAAGCCGCAGTTTTCAAGCAGTTCCGCGTGACGCTGTGCGCTTTCAACCATTGCTTCCGCGCATACTCCGTATTTTTGCAAAAGTTCTTTTTCAAGTGAACCGCCGTTCACTCCGATACGTATCGGAACTCCGTATGCCGAGGCGCATTCCGCAAGCTTCCGCACGCCCGCTTCCGAGCCGATGTTTCCCGGATTGATGCGGACTTTGGCAACACCCGCCTTGATTGCACCTATGGCAAGTCTGTAATCAAAATGGATATCCGCAACAAGCGGAATATGTATTTTTGATATTATTTGCGGCAATACTTCAACGCAGCGTTCATCATAGACCGAAGAACGGACGATTTCGCACCCCGCATTCTCAAGCTCCAGAATCTGTTTCACCGTTGCTTCAGCATTGCGCGTATCCGTGTTTGTCATGGACTGAATCGAAATCGGTGCACCGCCGCCAATGCGGACTCCGCCGACATTCACCTGTATTCTACTCATATTCAAACCGCTTCGTGCCCGTTTATTTCTTCCGTTTCGGAGTAAACCGTCCGAAGCTGCCTCCAAACTTTTTTATTGCCCCGTTTGCCGTTTTCGGCATTGTGCGCACGGCAGTGATAAAGCAGGACAAAACAGGATAAATATTGAAACTTTCCCGTTCCGCCTGCACGTGTTTACCTGATATCAATAATATGACTGCAATCCCACTCATGCGGGGTTTTGCTCGTTGCAGCATGACCGACAGAAATTCCGATCATGAATTCGCGTTCCGCTTCAATACCGAGCAATTTTTTATATTTTGCCGCATTCGGGCCATTGATTAATGCTATCCCCGCACTGTCATAACCTCTATATTCCAAGCGTTTTAAGCCTTTTACAAGGACAGGGTAAGCATCTCTCTTACCGATATAGCCTACGATTCCACACATAACTTGATGTTATTCATTAATATTTGTGCAAAGATACAATATTCCCATATTATATCACCAACAAAAAACAAAATAATTTTGAAACTCTTGTCCTGAGTATAACAGTATACCTTATTTATATTAGGAAACTTTTAGCCATATATTCGCTGACATAAAACGATGTTGGTTAAAAACAGCCTAGGCGGAATGTTTTTTGTAATATTTGTATTCAGAGTCGTAAAAATGTAGTACTTTTGCAAAGTATAGTTTGCAAAATATCAAGATTTAGAATTATGTCAATAACAAAAAGCACTTTTCGAGAGATAAACGAAAGTTATACGATTAAGGAAGCTATTGATGAAGCGAAGCGTTGCTTAAATTGCAAAAATCCTTCATGTAAGAAAGGATGTCCGATAGAGAATGACATTCCCGGATTTATTCACCAGTTATCAATGGGAAATATGGGTGATGCGATGAGCATTATCAATGAAAAAAGTAATTTGCCGGCTATTTGTGGCCGTGTTTGTCCGCACGAAAAGCAGTGTCAAGGTCATTGCGTTCTTTAT
>ENA-OPCW01000799-OPCW01000799.1-human-gut-metagenome-genome-assembly--contig:-NODE-799-length-16806-cov-3.964719_pt1 | contig 16806 bp, 8 predicted proteins | sample MGYA00241258_ERZ501496 | MGnify/ENA primary metagenome ERZ501496 (study PRJEB25962, sample SAMEA2042660) | human gut metagenome | biome: human gut; feature: human-associated habitat; material: faeces...
CAGGCGGAATCGTCTCTGCTGCTATTGATGGTGAACGGTGTGCGGAAGGGGTTGCTTCCAACTCCAGATAACCTTCCGTGAAATACAGACCTTCTCTCGCAGTCACTTTTGTTAATGTTCTTCCGTTTACGATAGCTTCTGTATTTTTCCAATGAATTCCCGCCAGCATTACATAAAGCTCTGCTGTTCTTCCTGAAATTTGGAGCTGTATAGTTTCGCCATTTTTTTCCATGCCACAACATGTTTTGGCACCGGATCTCTCATACAATGTTTCTTTTACGATACTGTCATTCTGCGGCACCACGGCCAAAATCATTTCGGTTTCCGATTCGCTCATACTTTCTCCAAGTTTCAGACTTTCATTCAGTCGAAGTGGAAGAAAACTTCCTTCTCGAATGTACACCGGTATTTTATCAATTGGCACCTCAACGCTCCTCTGCACCGGACCGGAAATTTCATCATTTAAATTCCACAGACTAATCCACCGTCCCTTAGGAAAATAAATTTCCCGCTCTTCTGTTTCGTCAGAAACCGGCGCAACCAGAAGATTTTCTCCGAAAAGATATTCGTCCCACACCTTTGTTGCTTCCTGATCTTCTGGATATATCATCGCAAGCGGACGCATCATCGGTATTCCCAATTTATGAGCTTCTGCTGCTACACTTACAATATATGGACGAAGATTTTCCCGCAGCCACGCATAATAACGATAAACTTTCACTGTAAAAGCATCGTATTCCCACGGCTCTCTCGGCTCCGTTCCATGGAAACGCATCAATGGACAAAATGCAGCATACTCTGTCCACCGGAGATATGTTTCCTGATCTGGGAATCCATCATAACCTCCCGCATCAACACCCCAGAATGGAAGTCCAGAAGCAGCTGCAGAAAGGCCTCCTGCAATCGCATATTTCAGTCCCTGGAAGCTGGTCAGCTGATCCCCGCCGAACTGACACGCAAAGTGTTGAGATCCGGGTGCAGCGCCTCTTGTATAAAGAACATGGTCATCTCCATATTTTTGTTCAAATAACTCTCTATAATTTTTCGCATACTGATAGGCATACGCGTTATGCATCTCATCGCCGCGTCTTCCATCATAAAAAACTGCCTCGTCCGGTACAACATCTCCAAAGTCAACCATACTTCCACGAATACCTGCATCCATACGATCCTTCCACTGTGCTGCCAGAAGCTCTTTCGCACGCGGATGGGAGAAATCGATATACACCGGAAGTTTTTCTTCCTCATCATTTTTATTTCTCGTAATCGGAAGCTCCTCCTTCGGGCATTCCGGCAACAATTCCTGCGCCAATTCCTGCGTCATATTAGGGAACTGCCAGGAAAACACCTTGAATCCATGACGTTCTCCAAACGATACAACTTTGTATAATTCCTCTTTTTTATATTCTCCAAAAAAGGTAGCTCCTGCTCCTTCTGCATAAAAGCCGGAATGCGGAATATCGAGTTCATGGAACTTTTTCATTGCCGCCATCTGCTCCAGCGCAATATCCTGTAACGGACCGTTTCTCCATCTTCCGCCGCCACCGCCAGCCCATGGTTCAAATACCCATTCCGGTGGGAAAATCGGAAGCCCTGTGAGCGTTCCGTAAGCAGTCAGCGCCTCACGCGGTGTTCCGCTCCAAATATAAAAATCAAAAACATCTCCAAGTGCTTCCACCGAAAGATAGTCTTGCACAGCATCTCCCACATCCATCCGCATCCGATATGAAGTATTTGCAAAAAAGCTGAAACCATCACTTGTGTGTACCAACGGAATGTTTTTATACGCCTGGTTTCCAATGGATGCAAGACATCCCTCACAAGCATCTCTCTGCCACAGTGCAACGGTTTTTCCATACTGGTTCACGCTGTCAAAACGTTCTCCAAATCCATAAATGGCACTGTTTTCCCGAATTGAAAATCGAATTCGCGAAGCCGAAACACTTTCCTTTTCAAATATAAACGAAATATTTTTCAGATTTGTGATTGCTTTTCTATCAATAGAAATTTCCAGTGTTTCTTTCTGGAGTATCATCTCATGCTCTTTGCTTCTGATTATATATGCATGCTCGGATTCTTCCACAGAAAATGCTTCCGGCTGTCCATCAAAGAAGCCTTTCTTTCCAGAGACCATTCGGAAACCACCGACCACAGGATAAATCATGAGCTCCCATGTTCTCTCTTTTGATTCAACACAAATCGTTACATGATCTTTTGTTTCCAGAACATGTCCAATTTCACTACATGATGTCCATTTTTCCAGATCCTGGTTTCCAAAGCTGTGATCCGCATACCACCATGCACTGCAAGTTCTTAAAAACGTAAGATAACGATCCAGCTCAGCAGCTGCTTCCTCCCATCGGTTTTCTCTTAACCGCTCATTCACTAAACGCTTTTCTACCCATGGGTCCATAGGCTTCCATGGATTTGCAACTTCCTGGTTAAAGAAAAAGTCAAAGCCCTCCAATGTCAGACTGTCCTGCCAGCGCTGTGCAATTCGGATTCTATCTGTCAGATTTTCTCTCGTTGTTGGTTCCACACTCTTTTGTAGCTGATAAATTTCCTTCCGTTCTTCCGTACTAGTTTTTTCCAACACTCCTGGTCTCTGCCAGTGGCAAATTCCGGACGGCATGACAAATACAATGCCGTTCTCCGTTTTCGTTTCCCCCTTTTCTCCAAAAGATACCTCAAGAAAAGTCTCTGGATCATATTCAAATCGATCCGAATAATTCACATTCAGATCTAATGGTGTTGGGCAGAGAACTTCACTTGACTGATGTTTTTTTCGATAGACTTGAAGATCAAAAGACTTCTCTTTCTCCGGCTTTCCGCCAAAAAGCATCCACGGTATTGCAAATAAAGCGTACCATCTGTCCTGCAGAATATCTACTGTTACAGAATACTGCTCTTTCGAAATCGCCGTTTTTTCTCCCTGGTCTTTTCCCTCTCCCAGATATGCCTGATCTCCGCTAAGATATGTCATTCCTTTTTCTACAAAAGCACTGTTGCTGCCATCCCGTTTTGCTGTGAAAACCGCAAAATCTCTTCTTGAAAACTCTTTTCCTGAAAGTGCAACTTCTACTTGATCTTTTCGTTTTACTGTTAACTCTGTAACGGTATTTTCCTCTTTCAAGATATGATGAGCTTTTTCTTCCATGTTTTCAAACAAAACAAACAGTTTTTCTGCTGTATACAGAAACTTACATCTTGTTGGTGTAACAGAGGACGGATTTCCCCCCGCGCGGAAAAAATCCTGTATCGTAGTCGCTTCTCCCCACTCCACAGAATCATATCTCAGATTCTCTGTTTTCTGTTCTTTTCCCAGAACAATTGATGAAACCCCAAATTTCAGTTTCCCCATAAAGAACTCCTTTCCCGCAGTTTTTTCAACTGCAGATTTCTTCTATTATTTCTCCATTTTTTCTGCACACAATGTAAAAATTTCCCTTTGAAATCAAAATTGATCTAGCGTTTTCGACTGTAATCTCTGCTGCGCTATCACCGTCATTTACAAAAATTTCTATTATCTCCTTTTCATTTTCACGCGCAAAACCATATACACGTTCATCCGCCAAAACCGTTGTGAACGAACCGTTTCGTATGGCAGAATGTTTTTTTCGAAACTGAATCAGTTTCTGATAAAAACGAAAACTCTCTTTTTCTTCCGGATTTTCTTGCCACGTCATACACTTTCGACAGTCCGGATCATTTTCTCCGTCGATTTCTACTTCGTCCCCATAATAAATGGACGGCGAACCCGGAAACATCATCTGCACAACAACACCAAGTTTAAAGGAATCTAACCGATGACTACAACTGTTGATAAAACGCTTGGTATCATGTGTGTCCAATGCATTAAACATAGCCATATTAGTTTCATCAGGATGTCGCGACAATGCAGTTTCCAACCGATGGCCAAATGTTTCGGCGTTAATACTCCGTTCTGCAAAAAAGTCCAGCATTGCCTGGCGGAAAGAATAATTCATAATACTGTCCATTTCACATCCGTTCAGCAGTCGTTTTCCCTCTGCCCATGTTTCACCAATCAGAACAAGTTCCGGGTTCAAGCGTTTGAGTCGATCTCTGATTTTGAGAACAAAATTCTCATCAATTTCATCAATCACATCAAAGCGATATCCATCCACTTGTACTTCCCGTACCCAGTATTCCAGTACATTCAAAAGATACTCCTGTACCTTCTCGTTTCCTGTATTCAGTTTTGGCATGCCAGCAAATCCAAAAAAACATTCATAACAGTCTGCCTCTTCCCTTACCGGAAAACGAGTAATATGATACCAGCTCTGATACTCTGATTTTTCTTGCTTTTTTAAAAGATCAGCAAATGCAAAAAAATCTGTTCCAGTATGGTTAAACACAGCGTCTAAAATAACCCTTATATGTTTTTCATGTGCTTCTTTGACCAGAACTCGCAGATCTTCATTGATTCCAAAATGAGGATCTACTTTATAGTAATCCGTCGTATCGTATTTATGATTTGAAGGAGACGTAAACACCGGGTTCAAATAAATACATTCTACTCCAAGCTCTGCCAGATAGCTAAGCGATTTTCGGATTCCATCCAGATTTCCGCCCATAAAGTTGGAAGCTGTCGGTTTACTTCCCCACGCCACACAATCCTCCGGCGCATAAGACGGATTTCCTTTGCGGAAGCGCTCTGGAAATATCTGATAGTAAATCGTTCCCTGACTCCATTTGGGTGGCATATACTCCACAAAACACTTATTGGCATATGCATATTCGAAAAAGCCGGAATCCGGACATTTTTCAACTGTTCCCCACGCATTATACCAACGCGTATCCCCGTTTTTTCCCGTCACTCGAAAATAATATTGAAGATATCTCGCCGGCTTTTGAAAAGAAACCACTGCCGTATATACAACCGATGTTCCTAAATGGTACTGCTCTGACATTCTTTCTTCTTTCGTTGTTTCTTCTCTGTGATTCTTATGAAAATAAACCAACGTACACGTTTCTATGTCCCCACTCGCTGCCCGGAAAGAAAATCTCAGATGAAACCGATCCGGTGCATAAATTTCCGGGTACATCCCGCTGTGATAAAAAGCAGCCAGATTCATACTAACTCCTTTCCGAAAGTTTCAGTACCCGGCATCCATGTGGCGGAAGCATGGTATGAAAGCTCTTCATTTCTCCGAGATCTTCATGCATCCAAAGATCCCTGACACTGGCGGCTCTGCACAACAACACTTGTTTAAAATCAATCTCTACTTCTTTTTCTTCTGCATCTCTATTAAATACGGAAAGAATAATCTCTCCTGTTGCTTCTTTTCCAATCCAGATGGTACTGTCCGGATTTTTGGTATCCGTTGATAATGGGAAGGATAAAATTTCTTTTTTATTCAACGCAAGAAGTTCCTCATTCTGATAAATCCATGCCCGATCTTTGATCGTATCATACTGATCTGCGATATCCAGCGGCGCTCCCGCAATCAGTTCCAGCGATACAGCCGATTTGCACTCCTCATCATTTGCAAAGGTATTCAGGCGAAGCATATCCGCATCCATGATCATGTTGTGGTCAGCAAAAATTTTTGACCAGTAAATCAGGCCTTCAAATGCTGTCGTGCACTGAGACCAATAATCAAAATGCAGTCCTCTGTTTCGATCACTAAAAGTATCCCAGCCTCCCGTACCGGAGTCTTCGTTAATACGCGCCATCTGTCCCATGCCAAACTCATTCTCACCATTGTTTTTCAAATGCGGCATAACAAGACTGATCATTATCTGATCCCCTGCTGCTTCCTTGATCCATTCGAGAACTTTTCGGTAATTTGCTGATCCATGATTTCTGCCAATCTGCTTTCCTTTATCCATTCCATCTTCGTACCAGGAAAGAAAATCAATTCGTAAAAAAGCTACATGGCAGTCAATAAAATACTTTACATATCCTTGCACATACTCTTTTGCTCCAGAACGATCTACATCCACCCAATACAATGCTCGATCTTCTCCATTTGGATAAGAAAAACGATCCCCCGTCATTTTTTTCTCATTTTCTCCATTATAAACATACGACAAATCTGTAATTTCTCGCACCGGAATATTTGTTCCTTTGACCAAAATTTCTTTGTTCTTTACCGCTGCCGGGCTGATCCAGGTCGGATTGTAGTAAACGCCGAGAGCCATTCCTCTCTCATTCAGATAGTCTGCCCAATATTTCCAATCATGTTTCCATGAATCATGATGACGAGTTAGATATCCATTTTCATTGATGCAGAAAGAATCCTCGATCCATCCATCTGTGCATACCATCTCGTATCCATATGGAACAAATTCCTTTGCTACCCAATCAATATTTTCTTTGAACCGTTCTTCTGGCATAAAAGTATTTTCAGTAAACTGTTTCTCATAGGTACACCAGTAAAGGGGTCCTGTTTTTTTATCTAATTTCAATCTCATGTAAAAACCCTCCTGTTTTTTTACCTACGCTCAGAATCCTATTCCAAACGCAGATATATAACAGAAAACACCAATAATTTGTCCAATTCAAATATAATTTCCTGTCTTTGATCATCCCCTAGTTTTACTTTATAATACACTTCTTCTGGCTCCTGAATTTCACCGTCCGGTGTCACAACGTATATTTGTTTCTTTTCTCCCGGAAGTTTTGCCTTCACTTTTATCTTTTCTACACGCTGTGGGAATTCCTCATGTGTTCTATTCCAGTTCATGTCCGAAATTCCCGTAAAATTCACACATCGTATTGAAAATTCTCGTCCTCTCTTATAAATTTGAATCCATACCTTTCCTGCTTCCGGATACGGTGACCAATCAACATTTTCGAATATAAATTCTGAGTTGATTCCTCCTGCATACTGCATCGTCAGATCCGTCCAACTTTCCGGAAATAAAAGTCCGCCGTACGCGGTAATAAAATCATAATATTTTTTCAATGTTTTTCGGAACGAATGTTCCCCAATTCTGCAGTTGTCCGGATAATATGCCTCTGTCAGAACACTTCCTTCCTCGCCCAATAGAAGATGGTATCCGCCAGAAGCGAAAATTGTTGCCATTGCAAGCTGCGCTGTAGATCCCTTCAGATTTCTTTCTGGTTCTGTTTTAAACGGATTCAAATACGCTGCCAGAATCACCCTCTTCTCATCTTTTGTTTCCCGAGCATGCGCAATCAAACGATATAGATCTCTATAAGTATCATTCGGCGACCAGACCTCTATATAAATACAATCTTCGCGACTCTTTTTTACCGAATCTACCGGCCAGTTATTTACTGCATTAAAAATGAGTTGTTTTTCCGGGTATTTTTCTTTTGTTTCATTGATCAAATCACCAAAATCATCTGCCAGATCTCGAATGACATATTTTCCATTTTCCAGAATTAATGCCTCTTTCGGATCTCCGTATTGATCCATATGTACGCCATCAAAACCTTTTTCCAGCGCTTTTCCATATTCCTGTAAAATCCGTTTTCTCCACGCCGTTCCCCTGTGAATATCCATCAACCATATTTTGTCAATGAAAATCATTGGTTCTCCATTATCGTACCGATAGATACATTCCGGATGTTCTTCCTGAAATGATTCTGCACCGTAAACAGCGCCATATGCTATTGCCTTTGCACCGCAAGCGTGCACTCCTTCGATTTTTTTCGCAACAGCAGTCATCGAACCTTTTCTTCCCATGATATCTGTATAAATATCACTCTCCGGATAAAACTCATCATGGCGGTACATCCAGTCATAAAACTGAATCACATTCAAGTGCATTTCCCTGAAAAATTCCTGATACTCTTCTTTTTGTTTATCTTCCTCAGAAAAACTGCTAAGAAATCCATATCTTGGAGCTTCTGTCCAGCAATTCACAACATCAAATGCCGTGTAACAGCTCCCTAGTTTTTCAGTCTTTTGAAAGAATTCTATTTTTACCAGATATCCACCCGTTTTTTCTGAAATGCTTTCCGCAAGTGGAATATACACTCCTTGTTCCAGGGTACATTCCATTTTCAGATTTTCTCCCTGATACGTAAACAACGAAACTTTCACGTGATTTGCTTTCGTCGGCCCTGTTTTTTTTATTTCCAGCCAGACTCTTTCCCCAATTTCATACTGCGTTTTATTAGGTATTACATAAAACCCTGTATTTTCCATCTTCCACCCTCTCTTTCCATGAAATGTTTCGTTTGTTTTTGAGAAAGTCCCCTCTTCGAAATTAAACCGAAGACGGGACTTTCTCTCAAGAATCTTCGCAGGGATCACTTCGTCATTTTGATACTATTGTTCTTTGTAAACTACATGAATTTCTGTTTTTTCCAATTTCGGAACACTGACAACAACTGCTGCATCCTCTCTCCAATACCAACCGGAGCCATAATTCAATGCATTCAAGGATGCACTCTCTGAAAGAGAAACTCCATTCAACTCCAGACTTTCTGGCTTTCTGTCAAAACCAAGAAGAACAATAAATTCTGTCTCGGATGCATGGCGAAGCATAAAGAAATCTTCACCCGTTTGGCCCAAAATATTGTATTCAATTTCTTTTCCATCCGCATACCGTTTGCCTGAGGTTTCATTTAAAGCTCGGCTCATAAGAACTGTATTCTTTTTTTCATATGTCATGCTTTGTCCAAGCTGCAATTCTCCATTCATAACAGACAGAATGCACGCTCCTTCCCGAATATAAACAGGAATTTTGTCAATTGGAACATCCACCTGAAGAATTCGGTTTCCACCAACCATCTTTCTGAAATCCAACAAATTGATCCATCTTCCTGCTGGGAAGTAAATTCTTCTCTGTTCCCCTTCTTGATGAACCGGAGCAGCTAACAGATCTGAACCATAAAAATATTCATCTTCCCAATAGACAGCCTCTTTATCCTTAGGAAATACCATTGGCAACGGTCTCATCATTGGTATGCCTGTTTTATGCGCCTCTTCCGCTGTATGAACCGAATATTTCAGAAGATTTTCTCTTAGCCATGCATAAAATTTATAAACAGATACTGCATATCGACTGTAAGCCCACGGCTCTCTTGGGGTCACTCCATGGAAACGCATAATCGGTGAGAAAGCTGCAAATTCCGTCCAACGGAGATACGTTTCTTCATCTGCAAATCCTGAATAACCTCCTGCATCAACACCCCAGAATGGTAAACCGGAAGCCGCCAGTGTCAGGCCTCCATTCATTGCATAAGTCAGACCTCTAAAACTTGAAAGCTGGTCCCCACCAAACTGGCAGGAATACTTTTGAACACCCGCTGCCGCAGATCTTGAAAACAGCACGTGATCCTCTCCTTTATATTTTTCAAAGAGTTTTCGATACGCTTTTGTATAATCCAGCGCGTAAGCGTTGTGCATTTCATCTCCCGTACGACCATCGTAAAACACTGCTTCATCTGGAATGATTTCTCCAAAATCCACCATAGTTCCATCAAAACCTGCATCCATTCGATCATGCCATTGGTTTTCCAGAAGTTCCTCTGCTCTTGGATGTGAAAAATCAATAGCACATGGAAGAACTTTTTCTCCATGATAACCCGGCGTTCTTGTAATTGGCAGATCTTCTTCCGCACAGTTCGGCAGAAGTTCCTTTGCCTGCTCCATATCCAGATGTGAAAACTGCCACGAAAAAACCCGCATCTTCTGTTGTTTTGTAAACGCAGCAATCTTATAAATTTCTTCTTTGTTGTAATGGTCTTCCCATTTCCAACCAGCACCCTCTGCATACAGGCCAGAATGTGGGATATCAAGATTTTTAAACTTCCGTACAACACCTTCCATCTCCTGGATTACATCGTGCGTCGGTCCGTCCATCCATCTGCCTACCCCACCGCCGGCCCACGGTTCAAACACCCACGCAGGCGGAAGCAGCGGTTTTCCGGTTAAGGCTGTATATTCCTCCATGTTTTCTAAGACGCTTCCCGTAAAAACATAAATATCTGCTTTGGGTCCTGCTGTTGTGATTCGAAGCCCTTTACTGACTCTTCCAATATCTGCTCTAATTCTGTAAAAACTGTTAATAAACAAAGAGTAACCTTTTGTAGAGTGTAAAAATGATACATTTTTGTAGGACTGATTTCCAATAGAACAATTACAACCTTCAAATGCATCTCTGTGCCACAAAGAAAGTACCCGACCTCTCTGGTTTACAGCATCAAATCGTTCGCCGAATCCATACACCATTTCTCTTTCCTGAAGTGGTTGGCACACATCGAAACCTTTGCTTCCTGCATAATCATAGAGCTTGAAGTTATCTGCATCCAATACAAATTTTTCATCTGCACAGATTTTCCAATCATCTCCCACTGTAATCACAATCACAGAATGTGCTGTTTTGATCTGATATTCTCCCTCTATTTCTGAAAATGTATACGAAACTGCTTCGCTGTCAAAATCTCCTTTTTCTCTTGTATAAAAGCGAAAACCACGATTCTGTGGAATCAATACGGCATCGCAGGTGTTCAAACCATATTCGTACTTTAATACGATCTTATTCCCCTGATCTGAAACAGATTTCAGATGTGTGAATCCAATCCAGTTGTCTTCGTCTGCATCTCCAAGTGTGTGATCTGCATACCACCATGCCGTGAGCGTTCGGAAATAGCCAATCAAGACATCCAGTTCTCTGCAGGCTGTCGCAGTATCTCCTTTTCGAAGTGCTTCGTTGCAGAGACGTCTCTGTACCCAAGGATCCACTTTATCAAAAGAGTTTTCACATCTTGCATTTGGGAAGAAATCCATTCCTTCCAACATTAACACATCCTGCCATCTTTGTACGGTTATAATCCGATCTGGCAATTCATCCGGTGTTGTCGATGTCAGCGATTTCTGCAAATGCATAATCTCAGCCCGCTCATTTATAGATGGCCATTCCAGTGTCGCCGGCCGCTGCCAATGCATCGTTCCATCCGGTAGGATCACGCAAGCACTGTTGGAATAGATAACCTGCGGTGTTCCTCCAGGTGTGCACTCAATAAAGCTTTCCGGATCAAAATCAAATCTGGACTCGTAATTTGCATTTAAATCCAACGGATTCAAAGCCAACACTTCACTGGTCTGATTCTTTTTCCGGTAAACCTGAAACTTAAAATATTTTTCCGGAAATCCACCGAACAGCTCCCATGGGATTCCAAACATGACACGCCAACAGTTTTTTTCTACAGCGATTTTGCATGTATATTTCCATGATGGGATTTCTGTTTTTACCGCATCATTTTTTTCGGTAAAGTAATCATTTAAAATTGCTTTATCGCCACCGAAATAGGTCATTCCCTTTTCCGTCCTGGCTCCCGCCTGTTTCTCTGTGTCTGCACAAAATACTGCGTAGTCTCGCTCTCCAAAATTTCCGCTGCTCAATGCAATTTCTATCTTATCTTTGCGAAGCATCCATTCTGTTTTCAGCACATTTTCATCAGACGGACGGGAAACCCTTGCCTCTTTTTCATAGCAAATCAGATACAGATACAGATTTTTCTGATCCCACATCATCCGTAGATTTGTACTTGAAACGGTCTCTCTTCCGCCTGCACTGTAAAATGTGTCCATTAACACCGCATGTTCCCATTCATTTAAATTCACAGGAATGGAAGGTACTGCCGAAACCGGTGCACCAAGTTCAACTGCTGCAATACCAAACGACTGTTTTTTTCTAGTTGTAATCATACTTCACCTCCCGGCTGAAATTTTGCAGAGAATCCGATATTATCCTTTTATGGAACCGTCCGTAATGCCCTGCTGCATAAACTGTTTCTGAAAAATAACAAACAATACAATAATCGGAATAATAACAATAACACTGGCAGCAAACATCAGGCCATAGTTCGTTGTATACTGTCCACGGAACAGTTGCAGTGCAACGGAAAGTGTTCTCTTGTTTGTCGATTTTGTAAAGGTAAGAATATCAAATAGGTTCGACCAGTATCCATTAAACGCCAATACTGCCTGTGTTGCAATTGCCGGTTTACTTAACGGAATAATGCAATGTAACAAGGTCTGAAACCTGGTTGCACCATCAAGGTACATGGACTCTTCCAGCTCTTTCGGCACTGCTTCAAAAAAACCTCTATAGAAGAAGGTGTTTCCTGCCACACAAGTGCCTCCCCACAGCAGCCAAATTCCTTTATAGGTATCAATCAGCTTCAATCCGTTTAAAACAGTGTACTGGGAGATCATAGCCAGCTGTGCCGGAATCATCATTGTGAGCAACAGCAAGTTAAAAATAGGCTCCTTTCCTGGAAACTGGAATCGTGAGAAAGAATATGCCATCGTGATCGAAATTAACAGATTTACGATAAGGCCCACTACAGACACGTATAGTGTGTTGAAAAAGTACGTCTGAAAATGGTTTGCAGTCCACGCTTTTACATAGTTTTCCAGATAAAGTGGAAAATTCGGAAATAAAATTGGCTCGTTCGGCAGAACACCCTTTACCTTCATAAATGAAGTCGAAATCATTGACAAAAAAGGAAGAAGACATATTGCTGTCAACGCTACTAAAATCACATGAATACAGATCTGACTGATTATTTTCTTTTTCTTCATTACTGCTCTCCTCCTTAAAGATTTTCACCATAGCGAAGGAATCTCTTCAGTCCCATGGAAATAGCAAATACAACAATACCCATGACAATACCACAAGCGGCCGCATACCCAAAATCGAAATAGTTGAAAGCCCTCCGGTAAATATAATCCATAACTACATCTGTTGTTCCGAGCGGATCTCCTTTCGTTAACAGGAATACCTGAATAAAGATATTCATTGCACCGTTAATCAGATTAATCAGTAGATAAAGCGTAGTTCCTCTTAATCCAGGAAGTGTAACGTGGAAGAATTTCTGAACCGCATTGGCTCCATCCATCGTTGCAGCTTCATACTGATCTGATGGGATTCCAAGAAGACCGGCGGTGTAAATGATCATAACCCAGCCATAGCCCTTCCAGATTGAGCAGATCCAGATAACAAAGTTTCCTGTCCATGTATTCTTCAACCATGCTACCGGCTCTTTTAAGATTCCGATGGTAGTCAGACAGTAGTTTACAAGACTTCCTTCATCCGGTTGGAAAATATAATCAATGATATTACAGAAAACAACCCAGTCACAAATAACTGCAATATATAAGAGTACTTTATATACATTTTTTCCTGTTTTCAGGTTATGAATCAAAACGGCAACGATCAGGCCAAGAACCAACTGTCCTGGCACAGTAACCAGAACTGCTAAAATATTATTTCGAAATGCAATCCAGAAAAAATAGGCATCAGATCCTTTTGTTGAAATATCTTTGAACATTTTAGCAAAATTACTTATTCCAACAAATGTATTTTCCGAACCTGGCATAATGCTATAATTTGTTAGTGCAATATAAATATTCTTAATTTGTGGATATAATACAAAGACAATAAATAAGGTCATTCCCACTGCAAGGAAGGGCAAAACGGCCAACCATTGTTTCAGACCTTTGGAAAATCTTTCTGATAAAGGTTTTTTCATAACAGATACCTTTCCGGGCTGCTTTTTATCGCCCTATAAACAATTTCCACAGGCAAGAAAGCCTGTGGAAATTTGTTTCATCTTTCTTGAATTATGATGCCTCACCTGCAAGCAATGCATCCAGTTCCGGAGCAATCTTATCGAGTGCGGACTGTGCCGTATCCTCATGAAGAACTGCGCTCTGGAATGCTACAGAGAGTTTATCTGAAATTTTCTCCCATGCCGGAGATGGGGTACGGGATACAGCTCCCTCAAGCTGTTCAATATACGTACTCATATTCGGTACTGCTTGTACTTCTTCAGATTCGGCAATTGTTTTTACAGTCGGGATCAGATGTCCACCGCCTACAGCCTGTGCTGTCTGAGAGAATTCACTCATTAAGAACATTGCAAATACCCAAGATGCTTCTTTCTTATCGCTACTCTCAAACATAACCAGATCCTCGCCACCGTTAACGGTAAGAGATCCGGCTTTGCCAGCCGGCAGAAGTCCTACTTCTACTTTTGCCAGATTTTCTTCATCATCATTTGTGAAGAACCATGGACCCTGATAACTAAACAGATAATTTCCATCGTAAAGACCATTTGCTGCATCCGGCTTTCCACCTGTGAAGCAAGGTCCAATAATTCCTTCATCATACCACTCAACGATAGTCTCCAGTGCCTTTACACTATCTTCACTGTTGATATAACCAGATGCTTTTGTATAATCCTCGTTGGTATAAACACCGCCCAAAGAGTGAAACAATGGAGCCATAGCCCAAGAGTTTGCCCCCTCGCATGCGATCAGATACTGATCTGAGCCAAGCTTGTCCTTCAATGCAACAACTTCATCGTAAGTTGTCGGAATACTGTCAATATTCAGTTCCTCCATCATGGTCTTACTGTAAACGCCTGACAGACAGTTTGTGTTCAATGGCAATCCATAATATTTTCCATTGTAATAATTAGTACTCAGCGGTCCTTCGTACAGATTATCTTTCAGATCTGCAAATCCTTCCAGATCATCAACTGCTGCAAGTGCTCCCATTTCAGCAAGTTCTGGAACCCAGATAATATCCATTCGCATCAGATCCGGGCCTGTTCCACTGGAAAGGCTGGTAATAATCTGTTGCATCAATCCATCGTATGGCATTCTTACAGCATCAACATGAATATTTGGATACTGTTTTTCAAACTCAGGAATAATGGTATCCACAAGAACCTCTTCCTCGGAATCACCATGTGTATGCCAATAGGTAATCGTTACATCGTCTCCATCGTACTGGATACCTGAACCAGAAGCATCTGAGCCTGCGTTGGATGCATCAGATGCGCTGGCGCTGGCACTACCATTGCCAGAAGAACTCTTTGTATCCCCACTTTTGGAATTGCTTCCGCATCCAAAAAGCATGGACGCTGCAAGGATTGCTGATAGTGAAACTGCTAATGTTTTTCTTTTCATCTCTTTTCCTCCTTTAGAAAAGTTCGTTTTTGTTATAATCTATTTTTATACTTTTTCTTATCTTTTCTCAAGACGCTTTCTTATCTAATCTATACAGTATTTTTACTTTATATCACTTTTTTATGGACTTTTTAACGAATTTCGAATAATATGTTATTGTGCAAATTTTATGACATATAATCATTTTTCCTTTTTTATTCATGGTTAATGTACAATTCAAAAGAGGGCAAAACATATGGAAATTATCGAATATGAACCAATCAATTTGTATGACGGACGCTTTTGCAAAGTATTTCATTCTGACTGGATTCAGTTAGAAAAACCAAAAGATGTAAATTTAGCACCGCATTTTCACTGGCATAACAGTTTTGAATTTAACTGTTCTATTTCGGGAACACTGCTCTGTGAAATCGGTTCTACTATGGCTTATGTAAAAGATAATGATTTTCTTTTTGTGAATCCAAATGTTATTCATAAATCACTTGAAAATTCTGCCTCCTTTCTCGGATTTGCAGTGCTTGTTCCTGTTGCTATCCTACAGTTTTTTTTTAACCCGGATGATAAAAACTCCCCTATTATAGAGCAGGATGTTGTGAACAGACATCGAAAAGAAATCATGGGACTTCTTATGGATATCTACCGATATTCGCGATCCGAAAAACCAGTTGATCTCCTTGGGATGAATGCCTGCGTATGCTACGGAATAACTGGCGACGGGGAATCATTTATATCTCCAGAGCTTCGGGGCGCGGGGCAGAGCCCCGCAATCCTCGGGCCATGCTGACCCGAAGTTTGGGCTTACTTTTCCTGTTCGGTTTTCTTCTCCGGCTTTTCATGTTCCTTCTGCTGACCCTTCCAGTCGTCCAGCAGCTTGATGATCTGGTCCTTCATTTCCCTCGGCGTAGTTTCCTTGCCGAAATACTTGCTCAGTTCCGCACCTGTCAAAATCACTTTGTCTACCTCCTTTTTGTCCTCCATCATAATGCCGTCGATCACATCCCCGTTGAGCAGCTTCTTTTCGTCCAGCTCACGCATACGCTTTGCCTGCGCCTGTGAAGGCGAGGACTGCTGGCTGTCAATGGCGACGGCGATATAGTTCTGGTTCTTCTTGCCGATATAGGAAAGCTCCACCGCCGTAGTAAAGCCCAGCTTTTTTTCATCCATCAGCTTCATCAGGTCGGGAACCAGCTCATTGAGCCGGATATACCGCTGCACCTGCTTGACCGCCATCTTATTGCGCTCGGCTACAATTTCGTTGGAGCGTTTTCCTGCGTCCTTCGGGTCAATCTGGCCCGAAGTGCGGGAGCCCTGGTGCTTGATGGCCTCAAGCTGCATTTTCAAGGCTTTGGCCCGCTCACTGGGGAGGATTTCTTCACGCTGGTTGAGATTGTCCTCGACCATCTGCGTGATGGCTTCATCGTCCGTCAGATTGCGAACAATACAGGGCATATCCGCATATCCGGCAAGCTCGCTGGCCTTCTGGCGGCGGTGGCCGGACACGATCTCATAGCCGCCATCCTCACGGGGACGGACGATAGCGGGCTGGGTCACGCCCTTGTCCTTGACGCTGGACACCATAGCCCGCATTTCTTCATCATCCCGAACCTCAAAGGGATGGTTCTTGAAGGCGTGAAGCTCGTTCAGCTTGATATAGACGATCTGTTCCTTGCCCCGGCGTGGTGCATCCTTCGGTTTTTCGGGTTCCTTCGGAGCGGGAGCGGCCTGTACCGTTGGCGCCGTTTTTTTCTCCGGTTCCTTTTTGACCGCATTTTCCGGTTTCTGTGCGGGAGCTTCGGGCTTCGGGGTTGCGGCCTTGTCCTTATCTGCTTTCGGGGGACGGCCCCGGCGCTTCGGCTGTTCCGGCTCTTTGGGTTTTTCC
>ENA-OPCW01000801-OPCW01000801.1-human-gut-metagenome-genome-assembly--contig:-NODE-801-length-16778-cov-4.546074_pt1 | contig 16778 bp, 14 predicted proteins | sample MGYA00241258_ERZ501496 | MGnify/ENA primary metagenome ERZ501496 (study PRJEB25962, sample SAMEA2042660) | human gut metagenome | biome: human gut; feature: human-associated habitat; material: faeces...
ACCGTAGTCAGCCATAACTACAACTTTACCCTTCACGTGGTCGCCAACCTTCAGGTTAGCATCCAGTGCATCCCAAGGATGCGGAGTGAGTTGCTTCAAGCCGAGAGCGATACGCTTCTTCTCATCATCGAAGTCAAGGATAACGACGTTGAGTTTCTGGTCGAGTTCAACCACTTCTTTCGGATCGCTAACACGGCCCCAAGAAAGGTCTGTAATGTGAATCAAACCATCTACGCCACCCAAGTCGATAAATACACCATAGGAAGTGATATTCTTAACGGTACCTTCGAGGACTTGTCCTTTTTCGAGTTTACCGATGATTTCTTTCTTCTGTTGTTCCAGTTCAGCTTCGATAAGAGCCTTGTGAGATACAACGACATTCTTGAATTCCTGATTGATCTTAACAACCTTGAATTCCATAGTTTTGCCAACGAATACATCGTAGTCGCGGATAGGCTTCACGTCGATTTGAGAACCCGGCAAGAAAGCTTCGATGCCGAATACGTCTACAATCATACCACCCTTTGTGCGGCACTTGATGTAACCCTTGATAATTTCTTCGTTTTCCAAAGCTGCGTTTACGCGATCCCAAGAACGGGTAGCACGAGCTTTACGGTGAGACAGAACGAGCTGTCCTTTCTTGTCTTCCTGATTTTCGATGTATACCTCAACAGTATCACCAACCTTCAGCTCAGGATTGTAACGGAATTCACTCATCGGAATGATACCGTCTGATTTGTAACCGATGTTCACAACTACTTCACGCTTGTTCATTGCGATTACGGTTCCATCAACTACCTCGCGGTCGTTAACCTTGTTCAACGTATTGTCATACGCCTTTTCCAGTTCTTCGTGGCTTGCACTGGCTACTGATTCGCCGTTCTCATAAGCATCCCAGTTGAAGTCTTCAATAGGAGCTACATTCTTTAAATTTTCCATTAATAAATAAATTGTTTAACTCGTTAATTAAGTGAGACTTTATGTTGACTCATATTTAAATCGGGCGCAAAGATAGAAGTATTTTCTTGAATGACAAAAAGTTCTCTCTGAAAATATCCGGTATTCAGGTCTGATTTCTAAAGTTTTCACCTTATTATATAGCAGAAATCCCCCATTACACATCATGAGTTCTCTCTGACGTATGCCAAAGCTGCCCCGATAGCCGTACGATATTCTGCATAAGATGGAATGTGAAAGCGCACATGATAAATGCTTTCCATTTTCGGGAACACTTCCCGGCATTGCGGCAACTGAGTGAGATTGCCTATCAGCACGAAATCCCTCACCGGACTGTTCAGTGCGGAAAGCACAGCCGCTCCGCCTATGGTCTGGAGTACGGTATAAATGATGCCGCAAGCTATGTCTTCCTGAGAGGCATTGCTGTCCGCCTTTCCGAACAAGGAAGCGGTGGCAGATACCGGCAAGTCGGGTAATGCGTTGTTACAGATATCACCGATCTGCAGATTTACGCGGGTTACATCGCCTTTTGCAGCCAAATCAGCCACCCGGTGGATATCGTGTGTCTTGAGCAGCAGACGTGAAAGTCCCTGCAACGTACCTCCGCCGATGCCCATACCACCGATATGCTGAATTTCATCTCCGCTGATTTTCACAAAAGATGTCCCCGTCCCCATGCTGACAACTATCAGCTGGTCGATGTCCGTAGCATGGCGGGCCCCCAGCCCGTTGGCTATGAATTCGTCGGTCTTACGGGTGGGAAGTCCGTAAAGCGGACTGTCTACAAACGCGCTGCCTACACCGGTCAGCATCACCTGTTCCACATCGGACAACTGAATTCCATTATCATAAATGTATTTGCCGAACGCTCCAAACAAAGACGTAACCGGATCGGTCGCCGTAATAAACATCGGTGACTGTATCTGCCCTTTATTGATTCCTACGATTTTAGTGGTACTCCCACCGACGTCTATACCTATTACAATTCCCATAATCAAAAAATTTATTGGCAAAGATAAAGCATAAATTCCTATAATTCCCTATTCCGGCTCACCGATTGAAGAGCTCGAACGTAAACTTGACTCCCATCTCCTGATACTTCCAGTTGGCAAAGCTTGCAAAAACGCCAAAGTCGAAAACATGCGTACCAATGCCATAGCCCACTTCAAGATAAGGATTCAAGTGAGGAACAACCAACGCATTCAGATACAGACGCTCATTCAACACGTATTGGGTATACTTTTTCAGATGACGAAGCAGCAGAAAAGGAGCTTCATACGTAAAATGTCCGCGGACATATTCGCGCGAAGAGTTGTACCAACGTCCGTCGAGCAACTGGAACACTCCTCCGATTTCATCATTCCACCCGACAGGAAGATTGGAACGCGCCAGATTGGCAAAGTCCACAAAATAGAGTTCCTTCTGGTTCGTAAAAGCTCCCCAACCTAAACGGTAATAAATATCGCGCATCAATCCCAACGGGATATTATGCTGGAAGTCCACTTCAATGCGCTCATACTTTCCGGTGCTGTGCATAATTCCACTGAGACCGCGCTCCCAGTCCACCGATACGGTGGGATATTTGGAATAGAGATTGATTTTGCGGTCACCACTCATATAGTAATATTGTCCGGGCGTCCATGTCACACGCACACGCGGAGCAAAACTATTATAACTATGGCGAAACTTCTTCAGCACCGAAGGATCGAACCCCGGATAAAGCGGCGGCATGGCTGTCGACATGACACTTGGTCCATCCGGATATACCAGCACAAACTTGGAACGTTCCACCTCCGTACGCCTGTGCAAGGAGAGACCTACATCCAAAGTAAGCCCATTAACAACCTCCCAACTATGGCGTATATGCAAATACAAGTCCTTGAAATAATCCAAATGTATCTGGTCAAAATCAAAGATACTGTCGGGGATGGCTTTCAAATCCTCCAGCACATCACTACTGTAAATACGGTTACCATTACCCACACTGACATGCAAGGCGGCACGCTTGCGGGGCCAATAATCGAAATCGGAATTGATCGACCAATAAAACTCCTTCCGTTTGAAATTATAACCCAGCTTAGGGACGACGCGTAGCAGGCGGTCGCCCGTAAACAGACGGTTATACTTAAACTCCTGACGATAGGAGAAGCCGTTGCTTCCACTGTAACTCAGCAACAAAGGATTGATAAGAGGCGAGCAACGCACACTTCCCATTTTAGCAAAGTCCACTGTGTACCTGCTTACCAGCGCATCGCCTATCTGTCCCCAAAACTCCAGCCTTTTGTTTTTCGGCTTTTTCTTATATAGAAGCGTGTCGCGACGCAAAAAGAAATCTTCATACAAAGTCTGTTCATGCGGTGTCAGCGGGATGGGGCGCAAAGTATTGAAGTAAGCCGTATCACGCTGGTAAGCGTTGGTATCCGTCAGCAGTGTATAGGAGTCGGACAAGTCATATTTACTCTTGAGCCTGTTCCGCCCGGCTGCGGCTGCCGGATCTTTCTGATGAATATCTTTATAGTCAAGCACTGCCGTATAGCTACCGTCTATCACATTGCCAAGCAAACGGAAAGTCGCATCCACATTAAAATGTACGGGCAGAAACTCATCCTTGCTTCCCACCTGTCCCATTCTCACCTGATTATTAAAACGGAGCATCTCGGAACGCCCGGAAAAGCGTATTTCACGTACGCTCCACACATTGTCGCTCACAATCATATAACCGCCTACAAGTTGGAAACTCTTGCTCTTCGGCATAAACCGGATACGGAATTCGCGATTGTGCGCCTCGCCCATTATGGAATCTATATAATAGGTATAGTACTTTTTCGCATTGGCGGCCAGTGGGGAGAGAAGTTTGTCGTACAATAAGGTGGAAGAATAGATGTTGATGTGGAAGTATTCGAGCAAGCGGCCGTCCAACTCCCATAGTTCAGAGGTGGTACCTACGCTTGCTTTCACTTTCTGGTCGTAAATGTCGGGGGCAGTGTAGTGCAGCTCACTATATGTTTCCATCATATACTCCCGCACCCCTTTCTTGATACGGAACATGGAAGGGATAAAACGAAGCAGGTGATTCTTCTTCCGGATATTCGCCCACCCTTTTATATAGAGCTCCGCCTTATATTCATCGACAATACGCTCATAAAAAGGAGCAAAGAAGATAACCCTGTCCATAATGGAATCTGCATAAGCCCTCTGTTCCGCATACGATTGAGGAACAGCCGTAGCACCCGCCTTCTGCAAACCTGCACACAAGAGACAGACTCCTATCCATATGCATATTAGATGTTTCAACCGCGATATCTTCTTACGTGGGAGCAAATATAGAAAAAAAGTAATAACTTCCACCTAAAATCTTTTTTCATTTTCCGAAAGCGAAGGAGAGCACAAAATGCACATTTTAGCAATCAACCCCTACTTTCGAGGGGGTATATCAGCAAAAAACATATAAAATTCCAAGATTACCCCCTAAAAAATAGGGGGTAATTCAGAAAAAACATATAATTTTGCGCCCAGCAACCAATAAAAGAAGAGACAAATATGTCAAAAATGAGATTTTTTGCTTTGCAAGAGCTCGCCAACCGTCGTCCTCTTGAAGTTATCACCCCTTCAAACAAGTTGTCCGATTATTACGGCAGCCATGTTTTCGACCGCAAAAAGATGCAGGAATACCTGCCGAAAGAAGCCTATAAGGCTGTAACAGACGCTATTGAAAAAGGCACTCCCATTAGCCGGGAAATGGCCGATTTAATAGCAAACGGCATGAAAAGCTGGGCAAAATCCCTGAATGTCACCCACTACACGCACTGGTTCCAACCTCTGACGGACGGCACAGCCGAAAAACACGATGGCTTCATCGAATTCGGCGAAGACGGGGATGTCATCGAACGCTTTTCCGGGAAATTGCTCATCCAACAAGAACCGGACGCATCTTCTTTCCCAAACGGCGGTATCCGCAACACATTCGAAGCACGCGGATATACAGCATGGGACGTCTCCTCACCGGCTTTCGTCGTAGAGACTACCTTGTGTATTCCGACAATCTTCATTTCTTACACAGGTGAAGCGCTGGACTACAAAACACCTTTACTCAAAGCACTTGCAGCAGTGGACAAGGCAGCAACAGATGTGTGCCAACTCTTCGACAAGAACATAACACGCGTATATACCAACTTAGGCTGGGAACAGGAATATTTCCTTGTAGACTCCGCGCTCTACAACGCACGCCCTGACTTATGCCTGACAGGACGCACGCTAATGGGACACTCCTCCGCCAAAGACCAGCAACTGGAGGACCACTATTTCGGCTCTATTCCGCCCCGCGTTACGGCTTTTATGAAAGAACTGGAAATAGAATGTCACAAGCTGGGTATTCCCGTCAAGACACGTCATAACGAAGTGGCTCCCAACCAGTTTGAGCTGGCCCCCATATTTGAAAACGCTAACCTTGCCAACGACCACAACCAATTGGTAATGGACCTGATGAAACGTATCGCCCGCAAACACAACTTTGCCGTATTGTTGCACGAGAAGCCATACAGCGGCGTGAACGGTTCGGGCAAACATAACAACTGGTCGCTCTGCACTGATACGGGGATAAATCTTTTTGCTCCGGGGAAAAATCCGAAAGGTAATATGTTATTCCTTACTTTCCTCGTAAATGTGCTGATGATGGTATATAAAAATCAGGACCTACTCCGCGCATCCATTGCAAGCGCAGGAAACAGTTACCGACTGCGATATCACCTAATTCATCACTGCGTTTTGTTACGGAATGATCCAGTGTGGCGTTCAGATTCCCGGAGGCTACCTCCGACAGGAAGCTGTGAATATGGAGTAATACAGCCACGAATCTTCTGGTGTAAAAATAGATGCAGACAGCCACGAGAGCCACAAAACCGATGATCAGCCATGTCAGCGGATAGACATAACGTTGAATGGACTGAGATACGGAGGCACTGGATTTTCCTATAAAAAGCATGCCAACTATGCTGCCGTCCTGATTGCGGACAGGACTATAATAGGAAAAATAAGTCTTTCCATTGATCAGAGTGTTGATATAAAAATGATCTTCACCGGTATTCAGGACATCACGGATCACCACATCCGGAGCACCGGAGCCGACAATGCGGTCACCCTGGGCGTTATACAGAGTCGTCAGAATGCGGGTATCCTGGTAGAACAGGGTGATGTCCAGTCCGGTATCCTCTTTGAATTGATCAAATAGAGAATATTCACGGGTGATATCTACATCGCCCTTATACAGAAGGTAGGCAACATCACCTTCCAGCCGGTAATCGCCGGGATAGGCAGCGTTCAGAAGTGTAGTGGCACTTTTTGTGGCATCATACAATTCACGTTCCACTTCCTGATACATAGTTTTTGTGAACCATTGGGAAGTGAAAAATAACATGACGATCCCCAGCGCCAGCAGGGGAATCAGGCCGATCGCCTGCAGAGTATATGATATTTTACCGCCGCTTCTTTTCGGCGTATTTTGCGTATTTTCCATAGAATTCCCTGCCCTTTCCGGTAAGATCGGTACACATATCAGTCTTAAAATAATTATATGAAATAAATGTCGGAAAGCCTTCTGGGCGTTGGCATACATCTGGTCAGCACCCACATCGGGCATTCCGTTCGTGCCGTAGTTGATGGAGCCGCTGGCGGCATCAAGCCACCCATAGCCTTTGATGAGTCCGATACAGTCTGCTGTGCGGCGGCCCAGCCAGTTGGCGCGGATAAAGTCCTCATATTTCCCGACGCCCTCCGGATACTGCTGAAGCTTGTAGTTGAACAGGGCTTCCGTCAGGACATTTCCATAGGTACCCCAGCAATAGCCCCAGTTGTTTTCCCACGCCTGCATGGCGTAGGCGGCAAGGTCTACGTTATTCTTGGTGGAGGGGCTGACAAAGCCGGACGTATCAATGGTATCGCCGTAGCTGCCGCCATGCTCATAGTCTCCGGTATAGCCGGTGTCGCCGCTGTAATTGGGGCGGTATGGCGCGTAGTATTCCGCGTATTCCTCCAGCGCGTCGCTCTCGGTCAACACCTCATACAGCGCACCTGCCCATGTGCGGGCATCTTCCTCAAAGGAGAGCTGATCCATAAATGCCTCCGGGTCAAGGTGGTCAATTTTGATGACCAGCGTTCGCTTGAGCAGGCCGCCGAACTCGAAGATGTTCAGTGTCGGCTCATAGCGGAGCCGGGAGGTCGCCAGTGATAGCACGGCCTCCGTGGTCATTACCTCCAAGTCCTGCTGATAGGCCACAGAGCTGATAGCAATGAATCGGCGCAGGTCATCCTCATCAAAGTCGCTGTTGATCTCCACCCCGTCGATCTCTATGCCCTCCTCTTCATATTGCTGGATAAGGCTTGTCACGATGGCGTCGATCTGCGTATTCTCAAAGTCCTCCAGATCCATATAGAACCCGCCCAACGTCATGGCTTGCCCTGTCATGCGGGCAACGGATGCCGTCCCGGAGGAGGAAAAGCCAAAGAAGATATTGGGGAGATAGGCGAAAATCAGCATAGGCAGCGCGATCAATGCCACCAGTACCCAAATTGCCAGCTTGGCGAGAAACGGCGCAGCCTCCTTTGCCGCCGCCACGGCGGCACCGTGGACACCGCCCGCTGCGGCTGCCTTGGCGATCCTCGCGGCACTGACAATGCGCCGTGCCATGTCGATGCCGCTGTGCTGACGCTGATTATCCTGCATGGCTATCGTCCTTCTTCTTGCCAGCCCGCTTGCTGCTCTTGGCGTCCTTCGGGACAGCGCGGCCCGATACGGTGGGCTGTTTCACCGGCGTGGGGATATGCGGCGTCTGCTTGGGCGCACCTTGGGTATTCTTCGTGGGGCTGACGGTCGGCCTGCGGGTGCTGTGGCTCATTCCTGCGGTATCGGGACGAACTCCACTGCGCTGACCTGTGACCGATGTAGTGCGGGCGGCACTCCGTTCCTGCGGTATCGTGCTGGTGCGTGGCGCCTTGGTTGGAGCATTGGCGGACGCGGGAGCTGGACGCACGGTTTTCCCCGCCACGGTGGGACGGGCGGGGCCGGTATTCCTGCTGTATCGGCTCTCAAAAGCAGAGGTAGCCGTATGATGCTGGGCAGCAGAAGCGGTATGCTGCTGCGCACCCGCCTGCACATGGCTGCTGCGGCTGACGGTATGGCCTGCTTTTCCTGCGGTATCGGAGGGGGCGATCTTCTGCTCACCGGGAACGTGGCTTACAGGACGGCGTGTACCGGGCATGACAAAGCTGCGGTCTGCCGCTGCGGACGCCGGCTGTGCTGTCGGTTCCGTACCGGCTGTTCGCGGCTCAGTCTGACGAGGTGAGCTGCCGGACTTCTGCTCGGAACGTCTGCTGTCGGCAAAGGTGTTGACTGTGTTGACGCCGCCATAATAGCGTCCGCCGCTGGCGGGCTTGCTCCCGGGCTTGCTGCCGGATTTGGTCTGCGTCTGTGCGCCGGTTTTTCCTGCGGCAGTGTTCTTTCCTGCGGTCTGCACAACACGGGAGGCCATCGTTCGCGCCACCGTATAGGTCAGCACGCCGGGGAAGGAACGCCCCAGAGAGTCGCCGGTGATGGCGGGGTTTAGCCCGATCCGTGTGATGATGGCATCGCTCTTCTTGGCTACCTTGACTACGGTAAGCACCATCACGATCCATGGCAGAACCGCTAACCCACTGGGGTGGAAGGACAGGATCGACAGCAGCATTTTGACGAACACCACGTTCATCACCATCAACAGGCACATGGAGCCGTACATACGGCACCAGCCAGAGAAAATATCCGAGGTGCTGCGGCTGCCGCCTACGCCAAAGGCCAGCGGCGCCGTAATGGTCAGCACCGCCAGAATGAAATACCTCTCCGCCATCTCAAAAAACAGTTTACAGGTCTGAAACATGACGATGAGACCGAAAACGATGACCAGCAGCCACGAAGCGGTCAGATCAACGAAAAATCCTTCATCCGGCAGCTTGATGGCCGCGGCGTCCGGCATCTGCACCATGTCGATGATAACCGAGGTCATATTCAGGCAGATGTCGCAGATTTGCGGACTGGCCACCAGCAGGAAAGAAAAGACAAAGGTACGGGTGAACAGCAGCTTGGGGTCGTCGGCCTCGAAGCCAACACCGGCCATCATGCTGCGGGTGGCCTGAAACACCAGATTGCCCAGCAGCAGCGCCCAGCCCACACCCAGCATGATCTGCCGGATGGTCGTGATGATGGGCATGTATGTTTCCAGATAGGCAAAGTCGAGGCTCATCAGGTCAAAGAGCACCGAGGAGAAGTATTCCCAACACTCTAATATCAGCCCGTATATCCATTCAAAAAAGCCCCGAAAGAGCAGCTCAAGCATAGTCGGTCACCCCTCCCATCCGAGGAATGTGATATTTCACGGCTCCAGCGTGGCAAGTCCCTGAAACAGCGGGACAACATAGGCGATAAATGCGCCGATGCCGTTGATGATGGCCCACGCCAGCCAGATGCGCTTCAGCCAGTCCCATGCCTGATCCGACTTCTGCTGGGTGTTGGACATCTTTGCGCCAATCACGGCGATGGCGGTCATAAGACCTGCCAGCACCGTGCTGACTGAGGCGATGTGGGTATAGATGTCCTTGATGATCCGGCTGGCCGCTGTCCACATATCCTCCACGGCGTAGACGGGAACCAATAAAAAAAGCCCTGTCAAAAACAGGACACAGCAAAAGAGATAGACCTTGTATGCGGTTTTCATGTTCATTCAGTTTCCTCCATAGTGGCAGATGGTTCGTTTTCTTGCAGGATATCTGATAAATGCGCGGCAAAGGCACGCATGAAAATGGGGAGGATGTCCTTGCTGCCTGACAGCCACCAGATGGGGTCAGGCAGACCGCGGCGCATGGCGTCATAGGACATGGATAGTGCCAGCAGTGCTTGGCGGGGCCGGTTTTCTCCTTCCTCGTTGATGATGTGCTGGCAGACGCCGGACGCGCTCTCATGGCTCTCTACGGAGTCGCAGAGCTGGTCGTAATAGAGACCGGCGCTGACATAGGCCAGCGGTTGGATAATGCGTTCATCCGGCGTACCATCCGGTGTGAGCAGCCCCATCCGCCGCAGCCGCATGGCGGCGGAATCATCAAAGGGCGTGGTAATATGCGGCGGCATTCGTTGTGCGTGCATGGTGATCCTCCTCGTGTGTGTAATAGAGAAGACCCGATACCTTGCGGTATCGAGCCTTTTATAATAATTGATATTTAATTTGGAACGATTGGCAAAGGCTATCAAAAAAACCTGACGATAACTTAAGTGGTACCACCCAAGTTACCACCCAAGCTACCAGAACTGCTTTTATCTAGAGAGAGTTGCACGCTTATGTGCCGTTTCCTTCAGAAACTCCAGAAACATCTCCTCCAATTCCGCCTCGCTGCCGATTTGCTCTAAATACGGTGCAAACTTTCTGCGGTCAAAAGTTATCTTCTTGGATGGTGCGGAACGCTTCTTATCCGCGGCGGTGCGGGCTTCCCGCCATGCGGCGTAGATGGCCTGCTTATCCGCTGTGGGCGGCGGACATTTCTGTGTGATGTGGTTCAGGGTGGCCTTGTTCAGCCGGTATCCTTCAATGCGGCACATCTCCACGAACGCCTCCTGTGAGGCTGCATCGTAGTCGGCAATCATATCCGCGCAGCTCAGCGGCAAGTTCCGGGGATCGTTTTCCAGAATATCCGCCAGCGGCGGAATCAGTCCGGCCAGCTTGACAGCCTTGCGGATCTCATATTCTGTAACGCCGAAAAAATCTGCTACGATTTCTCTTGTTAGGAACTTCTGGCGATTTTCACCAGAAGTTCCTAAGTCCGTCCGCTCACCTTGACGCCGCTTAGCTTCCAGCATAGCTTTGTATGCCTTACCGCGTTCGATGATGGTCAGTTCCTTCCGCCGCAGTAAATTGGTGGCTGTGGCGATGATAATGGCGCGGGCATCGTTGGCCACAACCACCTCAGCGGGAATTGTGTCATGCCCGGCCATCCGCCACGCGGCGGTACGATTGTGTCCGGCCAGAATCTCATATTCATCGCTGCCGGGGATACTCCTGACGATGATACGCTCCAGCAAGCCCTGCTCAAGAAGCTGCTTGGAAAACGCCCGCAGTTTTTCCGGGGAATATGGGTGAAATCCAATATCGGTGGTGAAAAAGGGACGCAGTTTGTCTACCGGAAGCTCGCGGATCGTAGAAGCTGCCACGGGAAGCGGGTCGATAAGGCTCTCGTAGGCCCTGTTGCCGATCTCCATTTCCGAGACTTGCTGGGCAGCGCTCATGCGCTGCTTCAGCAAATCTTTCATGTTGTTGCTTTTAGCCAAGCGACAACACCTCCCGCGCCAGACTGCGGTAGGACTCCGCAGCGGGGTTCTTCGGCGCGTAGTCCAGAATACTCATACCGGCGGCAGGGCATTCCGCCACCTTGATGGTGTGCTCAATGGGACGTTCAAACACATGGAACGCCTCGCCGTAGACCTCGCTGACTGTCGCCCGAACGCTCTGGCAGAGCTGTGGGCGGGATTGATACATGGTCAGCAGGATACCGGCGATTTTCAGCGAGGGATTGAAGTGGGCCTGCACCGTGCGCACCAACTCCAGTACGTCGGGGATGCCTTCACTGGCAAGGTAGTGAGCCTGCACGGGGATGATGCAGTAGTCTGCGGCGGTCAGCGCGTTGACCGTCAGTAACTCATGTTTCAACCCGCAGTCGATGATGATGTAGCGATAGGTGTCGCGCAAGGCGTCTGTGATATGCTTGAGCATTGCTTCGCAGCTGCGGCCGCTATCGCCGTAGGGCTGATACTGGGATAGCTGCATGATTTGCAGCCGGGCCGCAGCATCTGCCAGCCTGCGATTGGCGGGAACGATGTCCATGCCGGTATCGCTATGTAGGATAGCCTTTTGCAGATGCTGTGCAATGTCCTCCGGATAGTCAATGGCGGCCAGCAGCAGAGAAGCCAGTGTGTGCTTCATCTCGCCGGCGGTATATCCCAGTGCCGCAGTCAGATTGCCCTGTGGGTCGTTGTCAATGAGCAAGACTTTCTGCCCTTCGGCGGTCAGCGCGGCACCAAGGTTCAAGGCCGTCGTCGTTTTCCCCACGCCGCCCTTGGAATTTGTAATGGCAATAATCATCACGTTTTCTCCTGTATTTATTCAGATTTAAGGGGCGTATCACAAGGCGTTTTTTGCGGTAATTTGCCATAGTTTAACAAGTGCTCACAGCACGTCTTGCGGAATTTGTTGCAAATTTTTTGGTAAAAAGGACGTTCTATCCCTTATGCCACAACGGATTGCGGATTTTTACCACAGATGCTTCACACGCAGGAGGTCACTGGTTCGAGTCCAGCAGTCTCCACCAAGAGAAAACCTTGGAAACCTTGTGTTTCCAAGGTTTTTCTCGTTTTTGATGGAATTTTCAATGTCTGCGTGTGACGGACACTTTGCTGACTTGTGTTTTCAAATGTTGCCTTGTTTTAGGTCTCAAGCTGTATTAAGCTGTACGGCTTTTGGGTCCTGAGAGCCTTACAAATACTTGAGATTCACAGTCATGTCCTCCGACAACATCGGGTCGATCTGCTGCAGCTGTGCCCTGACGGCTTCTGCGCTGCGCTTCGGCGTGTAGGTGCCGTCCATCAACTGCTGCGAGGCGGTATCCACAGCGGCGGCAACGTCGGCGAATACCTCCGGCACCACATGAGTATAGATTCCCAGCGTGGTGGATACGTCCCGGTGACCCAACAGCTTCTGGACGATCTTGGGATTGATCTCCTGCTCCAAAAGCATGGAGGCATAGGTGTGGCGATACCGATGGAGATTCAAGCCCTCGCCAGAAAAGCCGTTGCGATCCAGGAAGTGACGATAGCTGGCGCGGAAGCCACTGTATGTTCGCATGGACATGGTGCGTGTGCTGATGAAAATGAAACCCTCCGGTGTCAGCACCTCCAGACCTTTCGGCAGTGTCGCCACATAGCGCATCCATTCCCGCAGCCGTGTCAGCACCAACTCCGGTGCCTGAATGACGCGATGGGACGTGCGGGTCTTAGTGGAGCCCAGCGCATCGGTCATATCTATTGTTTTCCCGGTCTCATCAAAAGTCAGCTCCCGTGTCACGGACTGAGCAATGGTGATGGTGTGGGCCGCAAAGTTGATATGCTTCCATTGGAGTGCCAGCAGCTCACCGATACGCATGCCGGTGAACAGCAGCGTGGTGATGATGGGGCGCATGATAGGATCCTTCTGCGCCGCGGCCAGCACCGCTTCACGTTGAGCGATAGGGATAACTTTCTCCTCCGCTTCCGGACGCTGCGGCTGTCGGGGCAGCTTTGTGCTGCGGACAGGATTGATCGGTGCCAGAGACATTTCTACGGCATAGTCGTACAGCTGGATCAGGATACTGCGCACCAAAGAAGTGGTGCGGCGGGAGAGCTGCTTTTCCGCTTGCAGATAATAGAGGAACGTCTGGATGCGGGAGGCTGTCAACTCGGCCACAGGGATGTCTCCCAACGCGGGAACGATATGTAACCGTTCGCAGGAATAATACAGCTCCATGGTACGGCTGCAAACCTCATAGGTTTTGAACGTGGTCAGCCAGCGGTGCAGAAAGTCCTTCAGCAGCAATTCGGATGCCAGCGAAGGAGCGGCCTTGGATGTTTCGGAAACCAGCGTCAGGGCGATCCAGTGCGCCGCTTCCTCACGAGTGTTGGCGTAGGTGTATTTGCGGATGGGCTTGCCGGTATCGGGGTGATAGCCTACGGTCACCTGACCGACCCATTTGCCGTCCTTGCGGCGATAGACGCTGCCTTCGTTCTTTCCGCGGCGTGTGGTTTTGGGCTTGCTTGGTTTACGCGGCATGAATGATTCCCTCCTTTTGCCGCGCAGGGAAGATCATAATACTATTATACGACAGCAGGAGATCATCCTGCAAATTTTTTCTTTGCGGCACTGTCATTTAAATTATCCTCCCATCCAAAAACTCCAGCAGGGCCTCTCTTGGAATACGAATCTGCCTACCGATACGGACGCTTCGTATCTGGCCGCTGCGGATCAGCTCGTAGGCGGTGTTGCGGCCGATGTCAAGAATCGGCATCAGTTCCTCCACCCGCAGCGTCATAGGCAGGTCATGAAGGTCGTGGAAGCTATTCTCCATGGGACGCGCCTCCTTTCACGGGCGCCAGGTAGATGTCCGTCACATCCGGCCGTTCATGTCCCAGCAGACGGGACACGGTGAAGTGGGCGTCCAAAGGCATCATGCCGCCATTGACGAGAGATGTGTACTTTTCGGCGGCGTAGGTATGGCGCAGCCCATGGAAAGTAATGCGTCTGTCCGCTGCGGTGGAGTCACAGATAGTGTCACGGTGGCGGAGGATAAACTGTTGCATGCCGTTGATGGCACGGTCGGTGGGGACGCCGTCCGGCACCAGCAGCTTGTGGCCGCGTTCCGTTTTCTCCAGCAGCCGTTGCAGCATCATGGTGATGCGGTCGTCCTCGATGGGAACGATACGCACCTTACCGCCCTTACCTTTCACGGTGAGGGCGTTTTCACGCAGCGCACGCTCCGCCGCGGCGGTGTCCATGCGGAAGCACTCATGGATGCGCAGACCGGCGTAGCGAGCCAGATACAGGGCAAGGATGTAGTCCTCCCGCTCCTCCGCCATGGCGCTGCCGATCAGCTTGCCGAACTCCGAGTTCGTCCATGTGCGATCCTGCTGCCCGAAGAGTTGGGCGTTCCAAGGCAACGCCCAACTCTTCATTGCCCGGTAGCGCATAACGAGGCTGGGACATCTTATCGTGGAAAAATCGGATAGCGGAGAGGTCGGTCTTGATGGTGCTGGCGGACTTGCCCTGCGCCTGCAAATAGAGGACGTAGCTCACCAGATGCTTGCCGCTGATGTTCTCCAGCTTTTGCAGATGGTAGTGGACAGCGAGATAGGCGCAGAACCGCTTGACCGCCTCATAGTAGCGATCCTTCGTGCGGAAGCTGCCCTGCCGGTTATGCCGCGCCAGCTTGTCCAACTGGGTAACGAGAGTAATGTAAATACCTTTTGCGGTCATATCAAAAAAATCTCCTTGTAATCGTAGTCGTGTTCAGATGGGCGCACTTTACCCGTTGGCAAGGAGAGCCGTTTCCGGCGTATCTCCGCAGAAATGATAGACTGCCGCAGGCGGAAAGCCTTGGCGCTGCGCGCTTTTCGCGGTCTGCCCGTATGTCTGTCTCTCTTTACTTGTACCAGGTCAGTACGCTGCCACATGGGGCAAATATGCCCTGCTCCGATAGAACGGTGGCGGACACCAGGCCGCTGAACTCGGCTGCGGAAGGCTCCGCCGGTGTCCTGTGATCCACCCGGCGACGGATCGAGGGGTGCGCGATACCCCGTATGACCGGCGCCGCACTCTGACTGCGGCATACAGGGCGGGAGCTTGCCTCTCCCTTGACGATTTTCCTGCCGTATCGTCCCAACGGCTTTTACAAAGCTTATTTCTTGACCTGCGCCGAATTGATTTCGGCGCTCCTTCTTTTCCTGCGGTATCGTGGCGATAGCAAGTGCCGCGGCAAAATAGTAAGCAAAAACGCAGGAAGAATCTTCCTGCCGTTTCGGCTTCTTACGATCCTTCCTGCGTTTGCAGTATTGTTCAATTCTGATGGCCGCCCCGTTTTTCGGGAGGCGCATTTTGACATACTTCGAGTTCTTAGTCAGAGTGAAAAGCTGTTGATAGCCTTCCACCCGTGCCTGCTCTGCTCCGACCTAAATGCTTGATGCCTTAAGTACAGGCACATCATAGCACGGCGGCAAAGCGGCGTACAGGTGGAAAATGCCGCGAGAAAACTTCTCGCAGCATAGTCATTGAAATATAAGGGCGCAGCGGCCCTGATCTCAGACGGGAGCATGGTGCTCCTCAAGTACAAGCTTAACAACGTGTGCGATGCAGATCACAGACCTGCAAATGGTGCACAAACAACTGAATAATTCTTATATACCACAATATATTGTGGTTGTCAATATGATAATGTACAATAACTTGCGCAAATTGAAAAGAGCATAAAAGAAGACATAGCTTGCAGGCTCTGGTAGAATGAAGTCACGACACACCATTCTGAAAGGAGACAGCAAACTATGCCCGAGAAAATTGTACAGCTAAACGAGGAAGTAATCAAGGGCCAAATCAAGGAATTGGTTCGCGGCAGCGTGGAGGAAACCCTGAACGAGCTGCTGGAAAAGGAGGCGGAGTCGCTGACGCAGGCGGCCCGCTATGAGCGCAGCGAGGCCCGTCAGGGCTACCGCAGCGGCCACTATGACCGCAGCCTTACCACCACTTCCGGTGACGTCACGCTCCATGTACCCCGGCTCAAGGGCGTATCCTTCGAGACTGCCATCATCGAGCGGTATCGCCGCCGGGAGAGCAGCGTGGAGGAGGCCCTCATTGAGATGTACCTGGCGGGTGTCTCCGTGCGCCGGGTAGAGGACATCACGGAGGCACTGTGGGGCAGCAAGGTCTCGCCCGCTACCATCAGCGAGCTGAACAAGAAAGCCTACGTCCACATCGAGGACTGGCGAAACCGCCCGTTACAGGGCGGGCGCTATACGTCTATGTGGACGGCATCTACCTGCGCCGCAACTGGGGTGGAGAGTACGAAAATGTAGCTGTTTTGGTGGCGATTGCCGTGAATGAGGACGGTTTTCGTGAGGTTTTGGGCGCTGCCGAGGGCATGAAGGAGGACAAGGCCAGCTGGGTCAGTTTCTTCCAGTGGCTCCGCGGGCGCGGCTTGGATGGCGAGAGACTCATCGTCGGTGACAAGTGCAT
>ENA-OPCW01000807-OPCW01000807.1-human-gut-metagenome-genome-assembly--contig:-NODE-807-length-16709-cov-4.424523_pt1 | contig 16709 bp, 9 predicted proteins | sample MGYA00241258_ERZ501496 | MGnify/ENA primary metagenome ERZ501496 (study PRJEB25962, sample SAMEA2042660) | human gut metagenome | biome: human gut; feature: human-associated habitat; material: faeces...
CTGCTCATTGACAAAGACAATACCGGACATGATCAGTGCTTTGGCGCGCTCCCGGCTTTGGGCATAGCCGTTTTGGCAAAGGTATTGATCCAGACGAATTTTCATTGATGAACAACCTTTCGGTTCACTTATTTCAGTTACGAGTCAACACGTCCTGGGCCAGAGTATGAGCATCCAAGCCCTGGTCCCGGCGCAGCTGCGGCACTGTGGCGTGCAGCAGATGGGTGTTATCTACCCCGCGCAGGATAAAGCGGCCCTGCCAACCTTCTGCCTGCAGGGCAGTGCAAAGCTGCTGGCCAATACCGCCCGTTGCCACGGATTCCTCTGCAAACAGGATGGTTTTATAGTTGGAAAGCTGGCGGCAGAGACCATCAGGCAAGGGATAAACCTGCACCAGCTTACAGCAGTCCGCTGCCATTCCCTGGTGGCGCAGCAGTTCCGCCGCGGCAAGAATCTCCTCGGTTTCAGCGCCATAACTGACAAGAACGGTATCGGCCTTGTCCGCTGCTTTACAGTCACAGTCACCGTCAGGCTACCCAAAGTAAAAGAAATATGGCCTTCGCGCGCTCCCAAAGGATTGGGAGAGACGGTAAACTTGAAAATCTTGTCTTCCATGGCACGGGTATTGACTGCCTTTATCCAAGAAACATCGGAAACGGCTTGTACGTCACCATTGGTTTCCACCACTACAGAAACATCTCCTCCCGCAGCTGGCAGGTCGAAAGAGGTAGAGTTGGATATGATTAATCCGTCCGCAGCCGTTTGTTTCACTGTGAAGCTCCCTACTTCGCTGCCTCCGGCTTTCACCGTTACCTTGGCTTCACGGTCACTCGTGTCCGTATTGGCTTCTGCCATAACGGTATACTTCAAAATACTACTCGAAGCAGAACTTTCGGCAGTAACCTTACACCACTCCGGTGCACTGCTGGTAACTTCCAATGCAACGTTCGACTTGATGTTCAGCGTACTTGTTCCTCCGGTCTTGGAGAAAGTCATTCCATCCGTCAGAATGTTCGCGGGAATCGTTATTTCCGGAGTCACAGTATCATCATTGCCGGAACATGCGGCAACGAAAGAAGAGAAAAGCAGTGCCGACAGCACCAGGCAAATTTGGAATTTTTCAATGATATTCTTCATCATGTCTTTACGTATTAAAAATAATGGTTAAATCAGTGAGAGCAAAAGTAGCGGAAAAGGCGGAAAACACACCGATGCCATGTTATCTGCAACGGTATCATTTGTTTCCGAATAGGGTTCAAAAGTTATCATTGAATGACATCAGACACATCCGGCTTGCTTGAACCGAAAGAATACTTTATTTTTGTATATAAACACTTCCTTCAACTACCCTGATTCATATATCTGATAAACTATTTAAAATACAATGTATTTATGAGAAAGATGATGTTACTTTTAGGACTGGCGCTCAGCCTGTCCTGCTTTTCACAAAACCGGCAAGGTTATCAAAATCCCGTTATTCCCGGTTTCCATCCCGACCCGAGTATCTGCCGCGCAGGAGATGACTTTTATCTGGTCAACAGTAGTTTCCAATATTTCCCGGGCGTACCGTTGTTCCACAGCAAAGACCTCATCAACTGGGAACAAATCGGACACTGCCTGACGCGCCCCTCACAACTGCCGCTTCACGACGCCGGCCCATGGGGAGGAATCTATGCACCTACCATCCGCTACAACAGCGGTACATTCTACATGATTACCACCAACGTGTCCGACAAAGGCAACTTCCTTGTACACACTACCGACCCGCGTGGCGAATGGTCAGAACCCGTATGGCTCAAGCAAGGCGGTATAGACCCGTCCCTCTATTTTGAAGACGGCAAGTGTTACCTCGTCAGCAATCCGGGCGTAGGTATCTATCTGTGCGAAATCAACCCCAAAACCGGCGAACAACTCAACGAGTCCAAACGCATCTGGAACGGCACGGGCGGACGGCACCCTGAAGGACCGCACATTTACAAGAAAGACGGCTGGTATTACCTGCTGATTTCCGAAGGCGGCACGGAATACGGGCACAAAGTGACAATAGCCCGTAGCCGCGATATAGACGGCCCGTACGAAGAGAACCCCGCCAATCCCATCCTGACCCACATCAACAAGAATGCACAAAACAGCCCGATACAAGGAACCGGCCATGCCGACCTGATACAAGCCCCTGACGGTTCGTGGTGGATGGTGTGTCTCGCTTTCCGTCCGCAAAGCGGCAGCCATCACCTGCTGGGACGCGAAACGTACCTTGCTCCCGTGCGCTGGGACAAGAATGCCTGGCCGGTAGTAAACGGAGATGGCACAATAGCCCTGCAAATGGATGTGCCAACCCTACCGCAACATCCTCTTGCCCCCAAGCCTGCACGCACCGATTTCAAAAACGGCAAATTAGGTCCCGAATGGGTTCATATCAGAAACTATCATCCGGAAAACTATACCTTTGCTTCCGGTAACCTCCGTCTGAAAGCAACCCCCGTAAACCTGAACAACGGGAAAGGCAGTCCTACTTTTGCCGGCCGCCGGCAAGAACATATCGACTTCACAGCCACCACTTCCATGCAACTGAAAAAAGCCGCCAGTGGCGACGAAGCCGGCCTGACGGTCTACATGTTCGAATCGTCCCATTACGATTTATTAGTCAAGCAATTGGCAGACGGGAAACAAGCTGTAGTATTGCGCTACCAATTGAATGAATTGACCCATACGGAAAAGGAAGTTATTCTGCCCCAGGGGAAAGTACAACTCCGTGTAAAAGGCAGCAACGAAATCTATTCGTTCGAGTATGCCACAAACGGAAAGGACTTCAAAGAACTGGGCCGAATGAATACGCGCTATATCAGTACAGAAACTGCCGGTGGCTTTACGGGAATCATGCTGGGATTGTATGCCGTCTCCGGTTCTCAAACCTCAAAAGCATATGCAGACTTTGAATACTTTGATTACGAAGGAAAATAGCAGCCAATCTTAGAGAAAGCCCCTGCTTTTCTCCGCTTCCGCCCTTTTGTCTGTCCGGTTCAGTACAAAGATTCATGAACGGCCCACTTAGGTGAACAAGTTTGTTCACCTAAGTGGGCTGATTTGTTCACTACTATGAACAAGGCGGACCACTTTAGTGGAGATACCATAAAATCACTATGTTTATCGCAATAAGTACCCATCCCGTCCGAACAAAGTACAAGGCAAAGAGCTATCAAAGCGCCGCCTTACGGACCACCTCCTTTATTTTATTCTCTCTATGGTTCTTCAATCTATATCAGAACGATGCACACCGGTGAGGGCAAAACAAAAAATCCGGGATGGCCTGCATCCCGGATTTCCTATCTAACCAGTATATTTCCGTCTATCCCTCTTACCATTCAGGAACAGAGAAAAGAGTGTGGAACGTGAACTTCACTTCCATAGAACTGCTGAAACCAAGTTCCTTGATAACATCACCATCAGGAGTACCGAAAGCGCACCCTTTATCCTTTGTTGTCCCATAGCAATTCCAAAGTTCCAGACGATACTTCGGGGATTCATTGGCATCGAGCACTTTGGATGCATCAAATGTCACTTCCTTGCCATCCAGATAGAGGTTGTCAAGTGTGGCATGTAAACCGGGGAAATACTTGTAAATGTCAGCCACTTCAACGAAGGTCATGATGGAACCTGCCGCATAGTCGGCAGATTCGTACTTAATGTCGAACTGAGAAGCCACAAGGCTGTACTGGAAGTTCTCGTATTTCACCTCGAACGTAGCTCCTGCGTTATATCCCCATGCACTTCCCCAATCCGGATTGACAGTAACCAGATTGGGCGTATAAATACCTGCACCGGTACCGTCGGTAATGACGGTGCAGACAATCTCAAGCTTCTCCTTGAAATGGATGGCAGGCTCGGTACCTTGATTTTCTACATTGCTGAACGGACTGAGAGGAACAGCATTGCCTACAGAACCCGCCCCATAAGCATTGAACAACTGAACACGGTACTTGCCGTTTCCTTCAATGTCGCCATAATAGAAGCGGTTGGCATCAAACCGGATGGAAGTACCGTCCAGCTTGATGTCGTCAATGCGTACAAACGAATTGGGATAGCGCTTCGCCATACCGGCAAAGTCAAGCGTAAACACCATAGCATCGGTACAAGTTCCCTCGAAAACAAACGTGTGCTGTCCAGCCAAGTCTTCGGGTGAAATGGCTACAAGCAGTGCATCCCAACTTCCTGCCCATGATGAATCGGCGATATTGAGCAATACCGAAATCTGCGCATCGGCATCGGCCTTGGCCTGGCTGTAATAGTTCAACGAATAGCCATAGTCGCCATCGGGCAGGGCAATCTGCAAGCCGTCGGCAGTCAACGACAGAATGTTCAGCTTACCACTCTTCGTGCCAATCCAAGTATTGGCACAAAGCACATCTATGTCGATGTCAATCACTTTATTCGCCTCGTCAATCGTAAACTTACCGGTTTCATCGGTCACGGTGCCGTCTTCGGCAATGCGATGAATGTTCACCGTACCGTCTTCCTTGAGTTCCATATAGCCGTAGTCCTTTCCGTAGGTATAACCTATCCAGCCATTATCTGTACCCATCTCCCAATGAATCTGCTGTTCAATGTTGGGTTGTCCGTTGGAAACTGTGCTCCAGTTGTCCGTAACACCCCACTGCGTGAAAGGTCCTTCAAACACGTGCTGCTTACCGTCCTGGCCATTGTCAAGATACCACTTCTGATAGAGCAGAGCCTTGTTGAACGGTACGTTCTTGGCTGTGGAAACAGCGCGTACAGCCATACCTTGATAAACTGCGGCAGTGATACGGTGATTGACAGAAGCTGCAAACTGGTAACCTACCGCAAATTCTGTATTGGAAGAGTTGACAGTACCGGTGAGGTAATATCCTTCAGTACCCAGCGCTGTCACATCGTTTGCCACACGCGTACCGGCTGCAGGCAGGAAGATGGAATTACCATTAGGACCGGTGAACTTGAAACCTGTCACTCCATTCTGCTCAGTCCACTCTTTCTGGCACAACGTGAAGAGTTCCTCGAAATCATCGGCAGTAGGCAGTGTGGCACGCCCTTGAAATGCACGGAAAGCCAAGTCGGAAGCCGTTTTATAAGTATCGGCCGAAGCATAGTCGGCAGGGTCGATGCTATTGTTGCATCCGGTCAGGTCACCGAATCCGAAAAGGCCACCCAGTCCAGTCTCGCTCTTGGCACCCACATTGAAGCGAGCCCACTTCACGGAGAGTCCCAGGTCGACAAGGTCATTGTCGAGATCGAAGTCATAGGCAGGAGTAGTGAAGCTCTTCACCTCACCATACACAATGCCGCTACCCAGATTGAGGTAAGCCGCATAATAGTATTGCGTTTCGGGCACCAACCCTTCATGGACGAATGAATAGCTGTCCTTAAGTTCCTCACTCTTCACTATAAGGCCTGCACGAACCGCTTCTACATCGGATGAAGTAGAGATAACAACACCACAAGTAGCATCGGCCGTAGCATCGGTCAATGTCCCACCCAATACAGCCGAGGCGAAGTCGACAGATGCGGCATCGGCAGTAGCCACCTTGGCATCGGTGGTGAGCAAGCTTTTCACCTCACCTTTGTAATACACCTTACCCTGCAAGCATACATAAGCCTGATAATAGAGCGTAGAGTTATTGTTCAACCCGTTCAACTGAGCACTGAAGGCGCTGCCGTCATAAGCAGCCTGCACGTCCTCGGGCAGGTTGTCTTGCGCAAAACCATAGAAGAAGCCGGTCTTATAGCTTCCGGCATCCATGCCATCCAACCCGGAGAGCGTGGCATGGAGCGTAGCGGTAGTGGCGGTCACATCGGACGACCCCGTCACCACCGACGATTCGTTCAGAATCGGGGTGGTGTGGATAGTATAGTCGTCATCTTCACTGCACGAAGCCAGCGAAAGACCCAGTACAAATGAAAGTATTCCTAAATATATCTTTGTCTTCATATATACTAAATTCATTTAAGTGGTTATTCAATGGTCATCGAAATTATCTCAACCTTCACATCCGGCTGTCCGTCTTCGGTGGCAGCCACAGTAGCAAGTCCCTTATTCTGGATACCGATACAGATACAACTGCTTCCTTCGTAAGTCACAGTGGCACCGGTGGTATTGGTCACGGACACAGTCTGTACAGCTCCTTCGGCAGTATCAAAGGCCACGGCATGAGCCAGGTTGTAGCAGTCATCTTCCCAAGCATTTCCGATGTTATTGTCCATAATCACGGTCTTAGGAGTCGCGCCCTCGTTCCAAGTGATTCCACTCAGCACTTTGTACTGTATCTTCAGCGTCTGGTTCTTTTTCAACTTCACCTTCGTGATGTCGATCGGCCATCCCGCGTCACCACCGCCCCAAGGATTGTAGAACTGCAAGCGCAAACGATCGGGATTTCCGTCACCGAAAAGAATTTGTACCTTGCTGTTGTCTACCTTGATTTCAGTAGGCCCGGTAGGTCCGGTAGCGATAGGTTTGTAGTTGAGGTTGGCACAAAGATAAGAATCCACGGCTCCCTTGTCATTGGTCGTTGCAGGCACACCCATCTGGAAAGAGCTGGTGACATCGCAAGCCATTACGGTAAACTCGCTTCCCTTCACTTCCACCGTGCGCTTATCACCGGTAGCGGTGAGGACGGTTATCTCAACCGGATTGCCGTCGGCATCCATAAATTTCAATTTGCCGTCTTCAATGGCAAGCTTACCGGCATTGGTACCGTCATCCCATTTGTAGCCATCGGCCGTGCTGCTCAATACCAGCTCATAGTCGGCAATGGAAGCATCGGCCACAGGTGCCCATGAAGAACCGTACTGTCCCTTCACTACGCTTTCCCAAGCAGCAGAGCCACCATTCCACCATGTCCAGTCATAAGGTTCTTCATCATTGATGAGGAAGCGTGCCTCATTGCCCACATAGGTGACACCGTTGATTTCAGTAGTGAACAGTTTGGTTGCCAAATCTTCAATGGCAGGCTGTTGTACTTCGGCAGGCTGAAGCAAACCCGGATCTTCAGTCGGTATGATACTGGGGTCATTATAAGCCTCTTCGGAAATGAAGTTCCACACCAGCCACCACGGACCTTCGCTATTGGTACGCATCGTAGCTACCTGCAGCAGATAAGGAGTACATTCTATAATCTTGATGTCGTTGGTATAGTTGGAACAGACATCATCAAAACCCTCGTTATGCAATGAATAGGTACCGCCATAGAAAGATATGACAGGGCGTTTCGGGTCAGACACATTCAAGTTGAAAGTTCCGGTGGCATCCGTCGTGCCCGAAGCAGCCACCCGATGAAGTTCCACCGTACAGCCTTTCACAGCATCCAGGCCGAAAGTGATGTACGACTGGAAATAGGGGTCGTCTGCCGGAATGAGCCACGATTGGATACCCGGATCCCAGTTGGGAGCCCAATTGGCGCTACCAATCATAAGGTCGGTAATATTGCTTCCATCATTTTTCACATCAGTGTGGCTCATGTACATCACCGGTCCCGAACAACGGCCAATACCAAAGTTCTTGTCAATGGGAACCCACTTACGGCTCTTGCCCACTCCACCTGCAAGGTTAGCCCAGATAGGGTCTTCGAGCATGGCAAAGTTATTGGTCTCTACCTTGAAGGTATATGGTTCGCCATATACCGGACCTGCCGGTGTGGAAGCGCCGAAAGTCACGCTATATTCTCCGGCAAAAGGAAGTGCCAAGTCAAGAGTGGTCTTTTGAGAAGGACCGCTTGGAGTGACCCACAAGGGAGTGGCTCCCTTGATGAGCGAAGTCAGATGAATCGTATTAGGATCATTGGCATCAGGGGTCACCGTATAGGCGATACCTTCCACCAAATCATCGGAAACATAGGTTTTTGCCCCCATCTCGTACTCTTCGGGCGAGCAAGCGGAAAATATCAAAGCCGCTCCTGCCAATATGGAAAAGAATGATTTAAGTCTCATATCTTATTGTTTTTATTTTTTATTTACTCTATTAATGGTACTCACCATCCGGGATTCTGCACAAGTACACTCTGTGAAAGGTTAATTTGATTATAAGGAATCTGGCTCAAGCCTTTGGTGGCTTTCACACGGTCGACCCGTATGGTTATTGCATCATCAGCGCCTCCACTCTTCACCTTGACACCATTCAAGGCGAGCTTCTCGGCTGCCACGTCTATACCTTGACGCAGGAGATCCCAATAATTAATGCTTTCAAAAGCAAATTCAAGACGACGTTCTTCCATAATAGCTTGTTGAGACACACTCTTAGCTTGATAGTTGGCCGATACTGTTCCGTTGTCATCAACCTGATAAGCACGCTTACGCACTTGGTCGAAATAAGTTTGCGCATTGGGGCTACCCAGTTCTGCGGCCATCAACAATACGTCGGCATAACGGATAATAACGTAGTCTTGGCGGTTCTGTGTCTGGAAGTCACCGCTACCATCCTGCTTACCGGCATGGCTTCCATCGGCATAGCAAAGGGGAGCATACTTCTTCACAGCATAGCCGGTATATTCACGCCAGTCATTAAAACTGGTGGTAAAGTCGGCCGAACCGGTGATTCCTTCCCCTACCAAATCAATGATAGAAGCCGAACGGCGGAGGTCACCAGTGGGAAACGCTTCCACAAAATCAGGATTTACCGTCAATGCGCCCCATCCCTTGCAATAGGGAGCAGCATTAAGCTGGCGCATACCCAACATCACCTGCCAACGGTTGGAGTCATTATTCCCGTTATAATCCTGAGTAGCGGTAAATTTCAACGCAAGAATGGTTTCCTTGTTTCCATCACCGGCATATGTACCCTTCAAAGTTTCATAGTCTCCTTTTTCGGCCACTTTTGCAGAAGAAGCCGGCCATAAATTCTTGAATTGCGGTACCAAACCATATTCTCCTGAAGCGATTACGTCTTCTACAGCAGCCAAAGCTTCGGCACGAGTCACCTCTGCAGGTTCTTCACCGTAATATCCGGTATAGAAAAGATAGGCACGTGCCAGCAAAGCCTCGGCGGCATATTTTGTAATATGTCCGTCGTTCTTGGTATAGTCGGCCTTGGGATAAGCGTCACCGGGAATATTCTCGATAGCATATTTTAAGTCAGTAAATATGGCACTGAACACCTCTTTGGCAGGTGAAGGAGCGCGATTTTCGTTTACCGGTTCCAGAAAGAGTGGGATATTCCCCCATAAACGAACCATATCCAGATAAAGCAATGCACGCAACGTACGACATTCGCCCATATAGATACCACGTTTGCTATCCGATTCATTCCATACAATCTGCTCTTCATGAGCTATCAGCTCGTTGCAACGATAGACGCCCGCATAATAATTTTTCCAGTCACCTTCGTATAGGTTGAGGTCAGCCGGCGATTGGGAGATGTCAAAACGGTCAATGGCCTGATAGCCACGTCCATCGGCATTTCCGGTAGCGCCAAAACACTCGGCACTCATCACCTCGGAAGCCATATAAAACCCTACCATCATGGCTGATGAAGTCTGGCGCCAACCATCATAACAACCTATCAGAGCACGATAAGCATCTTTTTCAGTCTTATAGAATGTACCGGTTGAAGATTCAGTCTTCGACGTAACATCGAGAAAACTGTCGGTACACGAAGCCAGTCCCAAACTCAGGAGCAGGACACTTGCCATAAATATATTTTTGTTTTTCTTCATATCAGTCTATATTTTAAAATTTCAAGTTAACACCAAACAATACGGTACGGGGACGGGGGTAATAACCTAAATCAACGCCCGATACCCAACCTTGTCCGTTATCTCCTTCGGGACCATAACCTATTTCCGGATCCATGCCGTCATATTTGGTAAATGTGAACGCATTCTGTACCTGAGCATAGATACGGCACTGGCTGATGACCTTACATCTCAGTAGCTTGGCAAAGTCGTAGCCCAAAGTAATGTTACTGATTCGCAGGTAATCACCATCCTGCACATAGAGGTCTGAGAACTGCCAGTTGAGATTCTGGTCTGTGACACGAGGTATGCGATTGCTGGTTCCCTCTCCTGTCCAACGTCCTAAAATTGCAGTAGTATAATTGGCTTGCTTGGAGGTATGGTTACGATAGCTCTGGACAATCTGCTGTCCGAAAGCACCGTTGGCCACTACAGAGAAATCAAGTCCTTTCCAGTTGAAACCGAGATTGAAGCCCATAGTGAAATCAGGAATACCGTTACCAAGATCGGTCTTGTCAAGCTCGTTCACCCGTCCGTCATGGTTGATGTCCACAAACTTCACGTCACCTGGTTGTACGTCAGCTTGCAGCACACCGTTACCAGCCTTAATCCAATCCTCTATTTCTTGATTGTTTTGGAATATGCCTGCTGTCTTGAAACCATAGAAATAACCGATAGGCTTACCATTCTCGGCACGATAGAATTCAGGAGTATTGTCATACAACTGGTTGGTAGAGCCATGAATGATACCATCGTCGTTAGGAATCTCTCCGACCTTATTCTTATTGTAGGCACCGTTGATACCGATATTGTAACTAAAGTCTTTGCCTATTTGGTCATTCCAAGTAAGATTGAGTTCCACACCGGTGTTTTTCACTCCACCGCCATTAATATAAGGAGCACCTGCTCCGGCAGTAGCAAGAATAGGAGCCACCACGAGCCAGTCTTTAGTATCTTTAATGTAGAAATCGAAATTAACACCCAGGCGACTGTTGAGGAATCGGGCATCAAGACCGATATTGGTCTGCTGTGAAGTCTCCCACTTGATGTCAGCATTAGCCAGACGACTAGGGTAAGCTCCCCAGTTGGTTCCGAGCTGTGCCGCAGCATCCGAGTCGCCGTAACCGCTGCCGAAAAGATAGTGTGTATTGGTACTCTTGATAGGAGCCAGATATTGGAATGCGTCAATGTTGGCATTACCCACTTGTCCCCAGCTGGCACGTATTTTCAGGAAGTCGAGCCAGTTTTGCGTACTTTCCATGAATTTTTCGTTAGTAATGGTCCATCCTGCCGATACCGAAGGGAAGTAACCAAAACGGTTGCCTTTGGCAAAGTTGCTCGAACCGTCTGCACGCAAAGTAGCATTGACCATATAAGTTTCTTTCCAGTTCCAACCCAATCGGCCGAAATAGGACACCTTGCGGCTCTCGGTATGCGGATTGCCACTGGCACCCAAGCCGTTGGTCGAATCGGAGGCCGTTCCGTTGCCCACAAAAGCATGCTCCCAATCATCAAAACCTTCTTTCAACATACCATTTTTAGCTTCGATATAAGTGCCCTCGTAACGATAGGCTTCCATACCCAGCAAGGCGTTGAACGAATGTTCTCCCATAGTCCAGTCATAAGAAGCCGTATTGGTCCATGTCATACCCAAAGAGTGATTGGCATTTTGAGATACGGTAGTACGTTCTTCATTATATATATATTGGCTGAACTTGTAGAGAGGCTTGAAACTACGGTATTCGCTGGAACCATAAACCACACCGAATACAGACTTTATCTTCAAATTCTTGACAGGCTGCAATTCAGCATAAACATTACCGGAAAAAGTAGCCGTTTTGTTCTCATTGTTGCTGTCGGTCATCATTAAACCATAAGGGTTTCCATCACCTTTATTCCAGTCACTGGTACTGGTGTCATTGTAAGGCGAATCATAAAGATTATTATCGCTATAGACAGGAGCGATAGGCGATGTTCCGAATGCACCGCGTAAGGTATTATTATATTGGTTGCCTACACTGATACCGTTATTCATCTTATATACAAAACTCACCTGCTCGCCCACTTTCAAAATATCCTTGAAAAGTTTGTGCTCGCTGTTCACACGGAAATTGTAACGCGAATAGTTAGACACATCCGAACCGCCGACAATACCTTCCTGACTCATATATCCTAACGAAAGGGCATAAGTGGAAGTTGCGCTTCCACCAGTGACACCCAGCGTATAGCTCTCCGTTGTGGCATTATCTTTGAACATAGTATCTACCCAATCCGTATCATACACATTGCCATTGGCATCGTAAATAGACTGGTATTGGCTCCAATCGTAAGCCGAAAGTCCGCTATTCAAAGCCTGCTCATCCATAATGGCCATATACTCTTTTGCATTCAGCATATTAGCCTTACGAGCTACATTCTGTATTCCATAATAAGCATCGAAACTAATCTGCGCTTTACCTTCGCGCCCTTGCTTGGTAGTAATAAGCACTACACCATTAGCACCGGCCGAACCGTAGATAGCCGCACTAGCCGCATCTTTCAGTACATCTATACTTTCAATATCGGCAGGATTCAAAGTAGAAATATCACCACCCACACCATCAATCAGATAAAGAGGAGCACTATTTCCCACGGTACCAAGACCACGGATACTCACTTTCATGTCAGCACCCGGTTGACCGGAAGTCGAAGCAATACTTACACCCGGTGTCTGTCCCTGCATAGCCTGCAAGGGATTGGTTGTATTCATCTTGGCTATTTCGTCACCCTTCACCTGAACAGTGGCACCCGTCACCAATTTCTTCTTCTGGACACCATAGCCCACTACAACCACTTCATCCAACATTTCCGTGTCCTCCTTCAGCACCACATTGATGACGGAAGAAGTACCTACCTTGATTTCCTGTGATTGATAACCGATGTAAGAAAACACCAGTGTCTGTCCTTGTTGGGCACTTACCGAATACCGGCCATCAATGTCGGTAATTCCACCCGTAGCGGTTTCTCTCACCTGCACGCTGACACCTATCAACGGCTCACTATCCGTAGCCGATGTCACAACACCCGAAATGGTCTTGTTTTGAGAAGGATTAGCCTGCAGGCTACTGATTGCAGGTACAAGAAACAAAAGTACCAATGCAACACGGCATAAACGCAGATTTATGCACTTTTCCAAGAATGTTTTTCTCATTGTACATTATTTAATGGTTAATATCAAAGATTCATTGTGTTCTTCAATTAATACCAAAGAACTCGGATGCAAATGTATGGAGGAACAAGAAAAGAATGTCGAGAAATTGTTACGAAGAGTATATGATTTCGTTAATCAAGGCTTCTAAAATGTTACTAAAAAAGGTATAATTTGTTTTCCGTCCCTTCTCTAAGCCTTTTGAAGAGGGGCTATTCTTCCCATTCCCCTCAATACCGGAATTGGTTTCACCTCACTTTTCCATCCCCAATATACTTTCTCCGGAGTACAAAGAACCATTTCTTTCTAAAAACGTTCTCAAGGAAGAACAACCTAAAGCTTAACAGATAATGAAAAAATTAGTAGTATTTGCAGTACTTGCCGCAATCGTGGCAAGCTGCGCCGATGACAATCCGCCCCAGATAGAAAAAAGCAGTGAGTTGGTATCACCACGACTTTTGATGGACGTGTCCACAGAAAGCGGACAAAGCCCGCTGACCGGCATACTGACCATCATGCCCTGCAAGGCGGGCACCTCTATTTATTATGGAAACTACATAAACCGGAAGCTGACACCTTTTTACGGTTACTACCAAGTTAAAGACGGAGCTTTCTATAACGATGGCGTCAATCGAGAGTTATCCTTACCCGCAGGTCTCTATAACATGATTTATTGGGGAACCCCTAAATACGAGGAGCCGATTTATGCACATCCTCTCATGAGGGACCCGGTCTACATCTTAGGCGAAGACATGTCCCGGCAACACTTCTCCCTATTCAAAATGGAAGCGGACACAACCTATTATCCGGTATTCGACCTGGTACACGCCGTCCAGCCTGCCAACATTGGAAGTGAGGACCTGAAAGCATCTCTCAAACGGGTAGTGACCGGGCTGAAAGTAATCATCAAGGACAAGAACAACGGCATCCTCAGTTCGAGCATCGACAGCATGGTGGTGCGCATCACCAATATTGCTGGAGAACTGAATTTCTACACCGCCGCTCCTCAAGGAAGCCCACGCACAGTAGCCTTCCCTCTGGTCCGTTCCGTCGACGGTACACAAATGAGCAACGCCACCGTCATGCTCTTCCCTTCTTTCGGGAAACCGGAATTCCAGATGAGCATCATACTGAAAAATGGAAACGTGAAAAGTTTCAAGCAAACATTGAACGGACCTTTGGAAGCAAACTCCAAACTGACCCTGACCCTCACTCTGGGAGACATCTTTTCCGAAGAATCATCCGGAGAATTCACCCTTGACAACTGGAACGAGGAAAGCCAGACAATCGATGTCCCTTCATTGGATTGAGCTTGCAGCATCAAGGAAAGATAGAACGGTGCGCGTCCATCTTATAAAAAGGTAACGTGAACCAGAAAGTGGAGCCCTTGCTCAACTGTGACTCCACCCCTATCTCTCCTTTCAGTTCCTTCACAATGTTTTGCGAAATGGCCAGTCCCAGTCCGGTACCTTGCTTAAAGGAATCCAGCTTCACAAAGCGGTTAAAAATCCCCTGCGCATTCTCAGATGATATCCCCGTCCCGGTATCGGTGACATAAAAACGGATATAGCTATTTTCGGGCATTCCGTAACCAATGGTAATGCTACCGGCAGCAGTAAACTTCAGCGCATTACTGATGAAGTTATTGAATACCTGAGTAATTCTGCGCTGATCGGTATACAGCAGCAAACCGGGCAATGGCGTAACCGTGACCAGACGCACGTCTTTATTGGTCAGCCTGATACTTGTAGCCTGCTCTATCTCGGACACCATTTTATTGATATCCACGTTAGCATAGACATACTCCAATGTACCGGCTTCTATCTTCGACAAATCCAGAATGTCATTGATGAGCTGCAACAGCAGTTCATTATTCCGCTCTATAATATCGAGATACTCCACCCGTTCTTCCTCAGACACTTCCGTGGCCAAAATACTCGAAAAACCAACTATTGCATTGAGCGGAGTACGTATCTCATGACTCATATTGGCCAGGAAAGCCGATTTTATCCGGTTGGACTCCTCAGCCTCCTCTTTGGCCAGACGTAGCTTGCGCTCCATGATTTTCAAATCAGTAATGTCCCAAGCAGTATAAACAATCCACTTGCGACCATCAGAAAGCTTTATAAAATTATTGTTCTGGAAGGTAAACCGCTCCTCGTTCTTCTTGGTAAAAAAACGTCGTATACCTTCTTGTGGAATCCCCGTCTTGACCAACTCTTCATCCTCCTTCCTAATTAAAGCCGCAGCCTCTGGCATTGTTTCAAAATCCGTCTTGCCTATAGCCTCTCTGGCCGAACATTCAAAGAGTTCCTCTGCCTTTTTATTCCAAAAAGTATAGCGCATCCCATCATTCACATCCTTCACTTTTGCCGCAATGGGAAGATTATCAAGAATGCCTTCCAACAGTTGCAGATACCTCTCCCGGTCCCTTTCCCTCAATTTCTTCATCTGCCTCTGCATGAAGAAAAAGAAGAGGCACAGCACCAATGTACCTAAAAGAATGGAAATATAGACCATCTCTCTTTGAACAAACCCGTCGGGAATATCAAGCCTTTCCTGCAAGGTGAAAGCAGTATCGAAAAGTTCGGGGCTTTCAGCCATTTTGTCAGCCAATGCCGGATGAACAAAGATTATACAAAAAGAGAAGAATATCGTCAGTAACCGAATACTTCCGAGAGGTAAAAAAAGAGGAACATGTTTTGTCATAATTGGCAAACATTTAATAATTAAATAGTTAGATAAGATTCCAGCTACTGCAAATTTAGAAAAAAATAAATGCGAAAACAGTATCTACGAAATAAATTTGCATTTTACACCCATTATTTTGTATTTAATGCCGAGAAGAGAATATTTTGAGAATAACCCAATACAAAAGGATGATACAGCACAATCAGCTAATGCCTATATGAGCTTATCAGGAAGGAATCGTCGCTTTTCAAAACATGAGATTAAAACCTTTTTTACGTCCAGTATTGTATTTCTCAATCTCTGACGCAAATGATTTTTTCAGCTGCGCTGCCATAAAGTCCAAGAAAGGCTGACTGTTCTCATCTTCTTGCGACTGCCGCAAAGAAAGAATATAGTCGCCCCTATCTTCTTTAAAGATTTTCGTCGGAAAAAGATGATGGCAGAACTGGATATAGTTCATCAACAAACGAGCCGTTCTCCCATTGCCATCTACCCACGGATGAACGGTTACCAAATTGAGATGAGCATTGAAACTCAATTCATATCGTTCCCGAAATGTTTCCATATTCTTTTGCTTTTCTCTCAATATAGAACAAAGTTCTTCTACTTTAGCGGGAACTTTAGGATAGCTCATATAAGAACACCCGCCCACCCCAGCAGTAACGCCGCACAAACGAAATTCACCTTTAGAAGAATCAAAAGAACCGCCCATTACATTATATACACTCCCAGTAGTACGCATTAGAGCAGCATTCAATTTTTGTAAGAAAACAGGCGTAATTTCCGCATTTTGTGCACTTTCTTCTTTGGCGAGTTCGTATGCCTTCTTCAAATCCTCATTCATCAGATGATAGACCAACGGCTTTCCTTTAGCTGTTACCCCCTCATCAAAAAGCAACTGGGTATCCAATTCGGTAAGTGTAGAGCCCTCAATAGCAGTAGAATGGGTAATAAGCGAATAGAGGTAGTACTTTTCATAGTCTACCGACTGACTGATACCAAGCCTCACAAATTCTTGATTCAGTACTTCTATCTCTTGCCAGATATCTGTTCCCATGAGCAAAGGGCATAAAAGATAAGTACCTTAATTCCGCAACACTTTAGTTTAACATTATTTATAATATCCTGAGCAACAA
>ENA-OPCW01000814-OPCW01000814.1-human-gut-metagenome-genome-assembly--contig:-NODE-814-length-16618-cov-2.921995_pt1 | contig 16618 bp, 15 predicted proteins | sample MGYA00241258_ERZ501496 | MGnify/ENA primary metagenome ERZ501496 (study PRJEB25962, sample SAMEA2042660) | human gut metagenome | biome: human gut; feature: human-associated habitat; material: faeces...
CACATACGAAGGTGTATAATATCTGTGCCCCACGACCATCCAGCTGATTACTTCATACAACTCGTCCACCTTCCTATTATACATTGTATCCGCTACAGAGATTACCTTTTCCATATTCTTCAGTAGCCTTGGTAAGCTCATTGATAGGCTTGTGAATATGTATGAAATATAGCACCAGCATAGAAAGTGAAAGCAGCATAGCAATCACCAGTGTAAGATAGTTGGTGTTAAATGTATCATATACCCTGTCAGTTATGACAGTTTCAGGCATATTGATGACAACATAGCCTTTCATTGTGAAATTGCTGGCAATAGGAAAATATGCACTTACAACAGTTTCGTCAAATACACCATAGAAATCACCTGTCTGTGTGTGTGCACCTTTAAGCCTGCCATAATCAAAATCCTTAAGTTCATATAGATAACCATTAAAATCTGCTGTTCCAGAAAATCCAGTATCTAACATAACATCACCGAATGGGCTTACGAACATAATTCTTGTGTGGTTGAGTTCAGATACTATTTTAAGGTCAGCTTCTATGTCTGAAAGATATTCTGGCGTTAATGTATCTTTTGCAAATGTGCCGGCAATTTCGTTAGCCTGCTGGTAAAGCACTTCAGAATAATAGTCATATACTTTATTATAATCGTGCCTGAAACATATTGTTGTTACAGCTATAAATCCTACAACAGCAATTATTATATATAGAGTTATCTGTTTGGTAAGCATATTATATTTCATATTGAGTCCGTTCCTGCTTATTTAGTCACAAATTTGTAGCCAATTCCCCATACGGTTTCAATCGACCATTTATCGTGGTCTTTAATCTTTTCACGAATTCGTTTGATGTGCACATCGACAGTACGGGTATCGCCGATGTAATCATAGCCCCAGATATTGTCAAGAAGCTGTTCTCGTGTGAACACCTGATTAGGTGCAGATGCAAGGAAGTATAAAAGTTCAAGTTCTTTAGGCGGCATTTCTACAGCCTTTTTATCATAAGTAACTGAGTAATTGTCAAGATTGACAATTAAGTCAGGATACGTTACACATCTTGCATTTTCTGATGGTGCAACGGTAGTCTGTGGAAGATGATAACGTCTTAATACAGCTTTAACACGTGCGACAAGTTCTTTTGTTTCAAATGGCTTGATAATATAATCATCAGCACCAAGCTCCAGACCTAATACCTTGTCAAATGTTTCGCCCTTAGCTGAAAGCATAATTATTGGCGTATTATTATTCTTCCTGATTTCACGGCATACCTGATATCCGTCAATACCAGGAAGCATAAGGTCTAACAGAATGAGGTTAGGCTTGAATGTAGAAAGGTTATCAAGTGCACTTTCGCCGTCATATACAATCTTAGTTTCAAAACATTCTTTTGTAAGATAGAGTGAGATGAGTTCAGCTATATTCTCATCATCATCTACGATTAAAATTCGTTGTTTAGCAACCATATGTGCCTCCATATACAATATTTATAGTTAATCTTTAAATGTTACAATTGTAACACCTTCTGCACCTTCGCCAATCTGTCCAAGGCGGAATTCTTTAATATAAGGAACCCCGTGCAGATAAGAAGTTATACCAGAGCGTAGAGCACCTGTTCCTTTGCCGTGAACAATTCGTACCTGTGGAATTCTGGCAATATAGGCATCATCAAGATATTTGTCAAGAACTGCAATAGCTTCATCAACAGTGTATCCAAGAAGATTAATCTCAGAAGATACAGAAGATGATTTTGACATCTTGATTTTACCTGAGCCACCAGCGCCCTTAGGCTTAGAACTTGTTTCAGCAGGATCCTTATAGCCTTTAAGTATGGCAAGATTTTTAATATCCATTTTAGTGCTTAAGCTTCCTACAAGTACAGTAACCTGGTTTTTGTTCTTATGAATCTGGGATACAGTACCTATGACGTTCATTGTAAGAACCTTAACGTGCATACCAACCTTGAATTCAGATATATCGTGAGCCTTATGCTCGCTTATGTTGTTGGCAGGTTCAATCTTTAACTTTTCCTGACGTTTATTCATTTTCTCACGGATAGCACTGCGGTGTTTCTCAAGCTCTTTTACAGTCATACCATGCTTGTTCATAGCATTAATTGTCTTATCAGCATACTCTTTCGCATCTTTAAGTATGCGTGCAGCTTCTTCGTTAGCTTTTCTTATAATATTGTCAGTACGTTCATCAAGACGTTCAGTCTTTTTGGTAAGTTCAGACTTTAACTGGGCAATCTGTGCTTTGTACTCATTTAATTCCTCACGCTCACGTTCAATTGTAACACGGCTTTGTTCAAGATCAGTTACAAGGTCTTCAAATTTGATATCTTCAGAGTCAAGACGGCGTGAAGCATCATTAATTATATTGTCAGAAAGTCCAAGCTTTTTGGAAATGGCAAATGCATTACTCTTTCCCGGAATACCGATCAGATCCAATTGTTCTCTTTAAAAATTTCATCTTTTCCTTCTTTCATTCTTTATCTGTCACATTATTTTGCTGTTTTAAAGTTCTTCTTTCTCCATTTTCCGTAAGTTGTACCGTTTGAAGTCTTTACATAACCTCTAACTCTTACGTAATATTTTTTATTTGCCTTTAACTTTTTAAATTTATAGCTAACTTTCTTAGTTGTCTTTGTTACTGCCTTCTTGAATTTTGAAGATCTAGACAACTGAAGCTGATATCCTGATACTTTTGCAATCTTTTTATAAATTACCTTGGCACTCTTCTTAGTTTTTACGATCTTTGTTATCCTTGTATTCCCAACGCTAACTTTCTGTGCTGTAGGTTTCTGAGTTGTTGTTACCTTTGCAGTTGTAGTTGGTGTTGGTGCAACTGTAGTTGTCTTTGCTGTTGTTGTAGTTGTTTCTACTGCTGCTGATGTTGTTGTCTCTACTACTACAGGTGTAGTTGTTTCTACTACTGCAGGTGTAGTTGTTTCTGCTGCTGCAGGTGTAGTTGTTTCTGCCGCTGCAGGTGTAGTTGTTTCTACTGCCACTGGTGTGGTTGTCTCTGCCGCTGCTGTTGTAGTTGTTTCTGCCGCTGCTGTTGTAGTTGGTTCCTTGTATTCTGAATATGCAGGATCTGCAAGTTCTGCAGGTGTTTTTCCTGTGAGTCCAGGGTCTGCCTTAATTGACACAGTTTTCTTTAATCCAAATGATTCTACATTGTTACTTGTATACTGTGATCTTACTTCTACTTCATATGTACCTGTCGCAAGTCTGTTTTCATAGTAACTTGCCACATTCCCATTGATTCCTACCTTGATACAAACACCATCTACAAAAAGATTCAATCTCTGACCTGTTAAATCTGCCACATCAGACCATGCAATAGTAAATCCATAGCTTATACCTTCTGTTAAAATTGAAAGTCCAAGTGGTAAATTTGGCTGATTTGGTTTGTCAAATGACTGTGCATTATCTATAACCTGACCTTTAACAGTAACCTTTGATGACTGACCAAATGATGTTGCTGCCAAAGCTGACTCTCTGCCTTCTGCATCCACTGCTGATAAATATGCCAGATATTCACCTGCCGATACACTTTCCAATATAACATTTGAATTGGTAATTCCGTCTACATATACACGTCTGTAAGGTGTACCTGTCTTTGCATCAAATAAATATAAATTGTAACCTACAACTGATGAATCTGCTGATGGAATACTTGCTTCTGATGATGGTGCCCATGCAACACCTAATTTATTGTCTGCCTGCGCAGGATTGTCAGCAGGAACTTCCGGATTTCCTGTAATATAACTTAATCCCGCCGGTGTTTTTGGACCTATGCAATTAACAGGATATGTGTAATTAAGAGTTGCTCCTGTTACTGTAAAGCTAACTGTTTCTGATAATGGTCCCTCACCCATGCTGTTTACATTTGCAGCCTGCGCTGTATATGAACCTGCTGAAAGTCCACCTACTACACCGCCTTTTGTAGCATTGCCGATCTTTGTAACTAACTTTCCATCCTTGTAAATATAAATGACTGTTGCTGTAACTGTTGGATCATATCCATCTACATTTGCTGTGTCATCGGCTCCTGCCCATGCAAACATAATTGCATTTTCAATTGTATCCGAACCACTTTTGCTAACAGCAGCAAGTCCTAATACTTTCTTAGGTAATGATGTTGCTGTTTTTGCTGCACTTACATTGCTTGTTGGATAGTATGTAATCGAAGATACTATCATTGCAATGGCACAAATAATCGCACCAAATTTCTTTAATCTTTTCATTTCATAAACCTCTCTTTCATTTGATTAAACATTCATTGCGATTATACACTTTTAAAGAGCTATTTGCTAGTATCCTATTTTTATATATGGGATTAATTTTTTAGGAAAGTGTTTTAATTTTAAGATTTTCCATATATATGTACAAACACAAAAAACTCCTAAAAATGTAAAAAAAAAGCGCGAGACGGGGATCGAACCCGCGACCCCCTCCTTGTGCTCCACCACTGAGCCACTCGCGCATTGTACGTGTGCGTCACACGCAAGAAAAATGATATCATAGCTTTACACATCTGTCAATATATTTTTTTAATATTATTTTATAATTTTTTATCACTACTTCTACAATAATTCTTTATAATCATTAATGCTATACTTTGATATACTCTTGATTTTTTCCCAGTTATGTTTCGACTTTTCATCGAAGACTGCCACAACATTAAACTCTCCAAGTGATGCTCCTGTTACACCCGCTAGAATATCCTCAAACACAAGGCATTTATGTGGATTAACTTTTATTCGTCTTGCAGCTTCCTCATATATATCAGGATAACCTTTTCCACGTTCAACTTCATCCACTGTCACTATTTTCTGAAAATATTTTAATATTCCTTCACGCTCCAATGTTTTCATAAAAAGTTCTCTGTCTGAGGATGTTGCCACTGCCATCTTTATATTAAGTTTATGTAGTTCTTCAAGAAATTCTTTCGCATAAGGCTTGCATACAACCTCTGTTGCATATTCCTTTTTTGCCATTTCAATCCATTCCCTTACAATATCATCTTTGTCTTCGTTTAAGCCAAATCGTTCTATTGTATAAACTGCTGCTCTCTCAGCGCCAAGAGGAGAAATCTCATCTACATAATCATCCGGAACCTGAAAGCCTCTGTCACCTAAAAATTTTTCATCTACCTTTTCCCATACCCATGAGCTATCGAGAAGGGTACCATCTAAATCAAAAACAGCACCTTCAATATTTTTTAGCCAGTTTTCTCTGTTCATTAACACTCCCATTCTTATAAAAATTTATTTTTTATTTATTTTTTCTTTTCTTTTTTCAATAATCATTTATTTTTATTTACTATATTTTCGTATAAAATTAGAATAATACAGTCTTGTTTTTTTAACAAGTACAAATTCATCAAACTAAACATATGTTGTCTTTCCAAATATTTGTGCCAAAGAAAGGATTATATATTATGATAAACTAATGCTTAAAACTTTTCATATAGTAAAATCAAGACAGGGCGTATATATGTTTTCGTAATAATAAAGCAACTTATTATGCATTAGTATCTATGGATAAAAAAGATTGTTCCATTTGGTCTAATAATTCTTTAAATAATTCCAGTGCTTTTTCTATTGGTTCTTTTGTTGTCATATCCACTCCTGCTAATTTAAGCAAATCGATTGGATCCTTTGAGCCGCCGCCTGTTAAGAATTTCATGTAGTCCTTAACTCCTGCTTCGCCCTGTTCCATTATTTTCTTAGATAATGCTATTGCAGCAGAAATTCCTGTTGCATACTGGTATACATAAAATGGATTGTAGAAATGTGGAATTCTTGCCCATTCCAAAGCAATTTCTTCGTCTAATACCATATCTTCGCCAAAATATTGCTTATTTAAATCATAATATACTTTGCAAAGAATGTCGCTTGTAAGAGTTTCACCTTCTTCAACCATCTTATGAGTTATTTTTTCAAATTCTGCAAACATAGTCTGGCGATATAATGTCCCCTTAAACTGTTCAAGAAAATGATTTATTAAGTAAGCTTTTTCAGCCTTGTTATCAGTATTTTTTAGCAAATAGTGTATTAATAATGACTCATTGCATGTTGATGCCACTTCTGCCACAAATATCTTATATCCGGCATTGATATAGCTCTGGTTTGAATCTGAATAATATGAGTGAAGGGCGTGACCCATTTCATGTGCCAAAGTAAATACATGATCTAATGTTCCCTGATAATTTAAAAGAACATAAGGATGTATCCCGTAGGCTCCCCATGAATATGCCCCACTTCTTTTTCCTTCATTTTCATAAATATCTATCCAACGATTGTCAAAACCTTCCTGAAGTTTGTTAATATAGTCTTTGCCCAGTGGTGCAAGACCTGCCTTAACCATTTCTTTAGCCTTTTCAAAAGTAATTTTTTTATCAGGAGTTTCAACTATAGGTGCATAAACATCATACATATGAAGTTGATCAACACCTAAAGCTTTCTTTCTAAGCGACACATATCTGTGCATTAAGTCCATATGTTCATGAACAACTTCAATTAAGTTGTCATAGACTTCCTCCGGAATATTGCTTTCATCCAAATACATTGCTCTAGTTGAAGGATAATTTCTTACATCAGCATAAAAACAAGCCTGCTCCACATTGGCATTATATGTTGCCGCAATAGTATTTTTCATTTTTCCATATGTGCCATATAAAGCCTTAAACGCATCTTTTCTAAGCTGTCTGTCAGTGCCACTTAAAATCGGCACAAAATTGCCATGTGTTATCTTTATTTCATTGCCATCCTTATCCTTAACTGTTGGGAAATCAATGTCTGCTCCATTATACATAGCATAAATATTGTCAGCAGCACTTGCCATACGTTTACTTTTTGCAAGAATTTCTTCCGTCTTCTTATCTAATGTATGAGCCTTTGCTCTTAGTATTTCACTAATATATCTTCTATAATCGGCAAATTCCTTATTTTCCAACCATTCCTTTAAAACATTCTCATCCATTTCAAGAATTTCCGGTTCAAAAAATGCTGTTGCACTACCAAGCTCTACAACTAATTTTTGAGCTTTACCAGAATATGTCTGATACTTAGAATTTGTCATATTTTCATGATATTTCTGATTGGAATATACATAAACTTTTTCTGCTATAAGGTTTATTTCATCATTAAATTTCAAATATTCTAATAATGTCTCCTTATTCTTCGAAACATTATCTTTATATTTGTTATATTCTGATATCATTTTTAAGGCTTTGTCTAAATCATTTTCCATAGCCTGATCAGAAGAATACATATCTTCCATTTTCCATGTATTTTCTATTTTTTGTTCTTCTCTTTTCATTTCAATACCACATAATTCCTAAATGAATTACCTTTCTTTTTCTTTTAAACAAGTCCTATTGCTCTTAAAATATAGATAATTGCCGTAATTGTGAATGCTGAACACATTGTTGTCAAAACAATAACACTGCTTGTTAGAGTTCCTTCGCTGTGCATACTTCTTGACATTATGTAACAACTTGGTGTTGCTGGTGAGGCGAGCATAATTACTATTGCCATTAATTTTGCGTCCCTATATCCAAGCCATATTGCAATTGGAAGGAATACTAAAGCCCAGCCAACAAGCTTCATTGCAGTTGCTATAACTGCCGGTTTAATCTTTTGAAGTGCCTTGCCAAACTCAAAACTTCCACCTATTGCAATAAGTGCAAGTGGTGTTGCCATCTTTGAAAAATTAGAAATGGTGTTATCAAGCATTTTAGGAAAATGTACATTAAGCACTGACAAAATAACCCCTGCAACAATACTTAAAATAATAGGGTTTGTAGCTATTCCCTTTAACGTTGATGACAAAGTTTTTGACTGACCTGCACCTTTTTGTGGACATTCAACTGTAAGAATTATTACAGCAAATATGTTGTAAAGTGGAACTGCACCGATTATCATCAGCGGAACCATTCCCGTATCTGAATAAATATTTAAGATAAATGCCGCTCCAAGTACTGCAGCGCTGCTTCTGTAGGAAGCCTGTACAAACTCTCCTATAATTGATTTATCTTTCATAAAAATTCTTGCAAGAAACCACATTGTAAGTATGCTTATTGTTGTTGCAACGGCACAAAAAATAACATAACCTAATTCAAATTTTTCCATAAAGTTATTGTTTACCATGTCCTGTATTAAAAGTGCCGGCAAAGTAACTTTAAAATTTATTTTATTGGATGCCTCAATAAATCCCTGATTTATCCATCCTATTCTTTTAAGTAAATATCCAACTACAATAACCACAAAAACGGGTACTGTAGCATTTAAGCTATAAATTAAACTGTCCATAATACTATCTGCCATTTTGCAGGATTTCATTCTGCAAGTTAGTATTAAACTCTCCTTTCTTAATCATTTCTATTTCAAACTTATATGGTGCATAAGATTTTTTGCTGTTTTCCGGATCTTTAACATAAGGTGTTTCAAGAATCTTTGGAATATTTTCAAACTGTTCCATATAAATTATTTGTCTTAAAGTGTCATATCCAATGTTTCCAAAACCTATATTTTCGTGTCGGTCTTTTCCTGCACCAAGCACGTTCTTGCTATCATTAATATGAAAAACACCAATCTGGTCTGTTCCGATAACTTTATCAAACTTCTCAAAAACTCCGCTTAAATCGTTAACAAGGTCATACCCGGCATCATTAACATGACATGTATCAAAACAAACTCTAAGCTTGTCATTGTAAACTACTCCATCATATATTCTTGCAAGTTCTTCAAAATTTCTTCCTATTTCGCTGCCCTTTCCTGCCATTGTTTCAAGGGCAATACATGCCTTACTATCCTTAGTTAGCACATTGTTAATGCCTTTCACTATCTGATTAATTCCTGCATCAACTCCTGCTCCAACATGTGAACCCGGATGAAGAACCATAATTCTGCTTCCCATTGCCTCTGTTCTTTCCAATTCTGTTGCCAAAAACTTTTCTGCTATTTCGTAAGTTTCCGGTTTTATTGTATTGGCAAGATTAATAATATATGGTGCGTGAATCACTATTTCATCTATATTATGATGTGCCATATACTCCCATGCTTCTTTTATTTTTAATTCACTTATTTCTTTTCTGCGCGTATTTTGTGGAGCACCTGTATACGCCATAAAGACATTTGCTCCATATGAATAAGCTTCCTTAGCTGAACCTAAAAGCATATCCTTTCCACTCATTCCAACATGAGAACCTATTTTTAATTTCATATGCTATACCTTTTTTAACTTTCTGTCCTTTAATATTATTCTATATCTAATAATCTCATTATTTGATTTTACTTAAAACAATATACCACATATGATAAGGTTTTACTATTTTTGTTGGATTATTTTTGGCTTTATGATACTCTAATTAAGTAATTTTTATTGAAAGCGGAGACTAATAATATGAACTATGATTTTAAAACAGATTGTGATTCTAATAATAATTGTAATTCTAATGCAAAAAATAGCTCTGAAATAGATTTAGATAATCTTACGTTTGAATTTATATCTGAAATAAATGACAAACTTTATGAATATCTGTCTAATATTGCTAATATATGTAATAAATTTGATAATGTTAAGAATACATTTTTTATTGATAACGAGGATTGTGAAACAACTATTGATAATGAACCGAATGAAAATATAAAAGATAATAATACTTTAGAAGATGATTATTCAAAAGTCATTATTGCAAAAAAAGATAAAACAATTATAGGTTTTATTTCCATCTATCTCATAGATGAATCAACTGCAGAAATTTGTGGCTTTGTATTGCCCGAATATCGCAATAATAACATTGGCAATTATCTTATGGAGAAGCTTTCTTATGAAATGGAAGATTTCTATATTTCCATTCCTGTTGCAAAAGATAATAAGACAGCTCCAAATTTTCTTAAAACCAATGGTTATTATCCAAGTACCACTGAATGTTCAATGGTTATTAACACAGACAACATTGTCGAAAAGCCTTCATCCTTTGACTGTTCAATTGATTTTAAGAAAACAGAAAATGAAGATGAAATTATATTTGAGATTTTTAAAGATAATAACAACATTGGTTCCTGTTTCGTAAGCATTTTTGAAACCTGTGGATGTATTCATAATGTTGAAATTAATGAAGCTTTTCGTGGCAATGGTTACAGCAAACTTCTTTTACAATATTCTTTATATGATATAAAAAATATATGCCAAAATATTATACTTCACGTTACAAAAGAAAACGTTCCGGCATATAATCTTTATAAGAAACTTAACTTTATTACCACATCAGAAATTATTTATTATGATAATCTATAAAAATTCAACTTTTATACTATTCCACAAAACATTAAATGGGCCACTATCTTTGCAATTTTTTTTACAAAGATAGTAGCCCATTCTCACTTACTATACATTTTTTAGTACAACTATTTTTTATGTTTATTCTTCATCTGTACAACTTTCAGTTTCCTCTACCTTTGTAGTTGTTTCCACTTCTGTAGTATTAGGAACTTGTGTCGTTGTTTCTATTTCAACAGTTGAACTTTCTTCTTTAGTTGTTGTTTCCTGATTTAATCGTTTAATATCTTTCTTTGTTGATACAACTGCTGTTTTCTCTTTATCTTTATCCTTGTCTTTTTTTACTGACTTTCCACTTAAAATTCGTCTTGCGGCACAAGGATTGCCAAGTCTTGAAATTATTACACCCTGAGTCTTGTTTGCAGAATGAAGAATCTTCCCGTCGCCAATATAAATAGCAACATGACTTATTCTATTCTTGTTTTTTCTGTCTGTATGATAAAATACTAAATCTCCCGGTTTAAGCTTGTTACTTTTTACTGCTTTGCCATTGTAAGCCTGCTCTGCTGCCGTTCTGCTTAAACTATATCCAAATTTTTTAAACAAAGACATTGTAAAACCTGAACAGTCTGCTCCGCTTGTAAGACTTGTTCCACCCCAAACATATCTGTTTCCAAGGAATTGTGTTGCATATTTCAAAAACTCTGCTGCTTCGCCTTCTTTGGGAAGAGAAGTTTCTTCCAAAGTATATGTAATGGCATTAGCTGCCCATTCCTGCTCAAGCATATCATCATATTCTTCCGGGGTATACAAATATTCCTTGTGAATCTTTACAGTAACATCTTTAGTCTTAACCCATCCTGACATTGTGGATGTTTTCTCTACTTTAATCCACTTCTTGTCCTTGCTTATATCTGTTATTGGATATTCTGCCTTCTCCTGTAGATTAGACAAAACTTTTGATTTCTTATTATCTTCGCTTCTAAGTTCTGTTTTCTTCGCTTTAACCTTTACAATAACGTCCTTGGCTTCAATTAAAACTTCCTTAGCATTCTTGCCTGTTACTACATTTTCTTTCTTAACATATCCTGTAATCTTTTTAGATTTAATCTGATAAAATTTCTTTCCCTTTTTTAGAATCTTAACGTAACTGCCATCTACACCAATTCCTACAACTTTAGACTTTTCATCGTCCTTCTCGTATATTTCAACCATCTCATCTGAATCATCTTCAGACTTGACTTTCTTCTTTTCAATCTTTATTGCACTTACATTCTTATACTTTTCAGGAAAAATCAAATCAACCTTTTTCTTAGTTTCTACAGGTGCCTTTGTCTCATGTTGCACTGCCGTAGTTGTTTCCTGAATTGTTGTTTTCTGTACAATCTTCGTCTCCGCTCCGCTTGTGTGATGTCCTCCTGAAACAGATTTAATTCCTATAATTCCGCCAATTAAGGCTACTGTAAACACTGATGCCACTATAATTTTCTTTTTCATTCTCTTATGTTGCTCGTCCTTTTTTCATTTATTATGTTATTATAACATTTTCATTACAAAATAACACAATTTGAAATATTTTTATTATATATTTTTTACATTTTTATGTAGAAATTGCATATTAGAAAGACAACATGTACAAATTTTGTGACAAGTTGTTTAGTTTGTCTTGTTTTTGTACAAAAGTAAAAGGTATATCACTTACTTGCGATATACCTTCTTTGTTTCTTATTTCGTTCTGACTTAGTCATACTTGGCTGTTTCCAGCATTCCCTTGACTTTCCATGGCCAATATACAAACTCTGCCTTTGCAATTATCTTTGACTTGCTTACATAGTTTGTTGTTGTCCAAAGTCTTGAATCCTTAGAATTGTTTCTGTTGTCACCTAAGACGAAATAACTGTCTTCTGGCACTTGATATACAAGCTCTCCACCGGATTCCTCTGAACCATTTTCCCAGTACCAATCCTCTTTTAAGTATGTTTCTTTTAATGGCTCTTTTGAGTCATTAATATAAATCTTTGAATCTTTAATTGTTACCTTTTCTCCCGGCAAACCGATTACTCTCTTTACAAAGTTTTCTGATTCATCATCAGGATATTTGAAAATTATGATTTCACCTCTCTGTGGTTCCTTGAACCAATAAGCTGTTCTAAGTCCAATCATTCTTGAACCTGTCATAATTGTATTCTCCATTGAGCCTGATGGTACGTTGGCATTAATTATAAGAAAATTATTAATGCACAATGCCAAAGCAATGGCTACAACAAAAATTCTTACCCAACTGAAAAATTCCTTCTTGAGATCAACTTTCTCTTTTTCTTTCTTGTCTGAAGCATTATGTAAATCCTTGTTCTCTGCTTCATTGTCAATAATAGTCTGGTCTTTCATAAGATCTCCTTTCGCTATCCGTTTTTAAGTTAGCACTTACCCTTAGTCAGTACTCTACCATTCTTTCTTTTAAATCAGATAAATATTTTGTAACAGTTTTATTAACGGATGAAATTAGTCTTAACTGGATCTTCCGGCTGTGGATGTTCAATTCCATTTTCTTTTCCAACCTGAATACACTTCAAAATCCAAGCCATATTTCGTCCAATATTTCTTACTATCTGAAGACCTTCTTCATCTTTTCTTACATCATCAGGTGTGCTTCCGTGAACCATTGGCCAATAATTTCCGTTAATTAATGGCATATGGAAAAACTCAGGTATCTTTGCAATTTCATCAAGAGCACTTGTTGTTCCTGCTCTTCTTGCACTTACAACCATAGCTGCCGGTTTATATTTTAAATCTTTTCCTGCACTCCATGATAATCTGTGAAGAAATCCCATCATATTTCCACTAATTGATGCATAATGAACAGGGCTTCCAAAAACGACTCCGTCAGCTTCTTTAAGCTTCTTTGCTGCTTCAACTACTTCTCCACCATACACACATTCACCTGTTTTTGAGCAACCGCCACAGCCCATACAACTTCCCTGTGGGTGTGCTCCTACGTGCATAATCTCTGTTTCAATGCCTTCTTCATTTAAGACTTTAGCCATCTCTTCCAATGCTGTATATGTACAGCCCTTAGCTTTAGGGCTTCCGTTAAACATTAATACTTTCATATTATCCTCCAAAAATAAATCACTTGAACTAAAGTATTATACCACAATAGCTTATATTCAGCCAAACACTTTCTTTAAAACTTCATCTTCATAGAGAACTTTTTTTGCCAGCTCCCTATATTTTTTCTCATGGAGATAAGTATGTCTGTGTGGTTTTATTGACGGCGCAATATCAATTGCCCTTGCATAATCCTCACGTTTCAGTCCAAGGGTGCTTACATAATCCCAGAAACCTGTATCTTCAAAAATCTTATTTACACGAATATATCTGTGGTTCTGAACCTTGCTCATTATATAAGTTGCAATTCCAACCTGAATTCCATGAAGTTGCGGATGCTCCAATGTTTTATCTAAAGCATGAGAAATAAGATGTTCGCTTCCACTTGCAGGAGAACTGTTTCCTGCTATTTCATTGGCAATTCCACTCATTGCAAGAGAATCAAGAAGTTCTCTTAAGAACAGGTCATCTTTTATACTCTCAAAAGGAGTTCTCACAAAACTATTTACTGCTTTTTTTGCAATCATCATGGCAAAATCGTTTAACACCGCATATCCGTGTTCGTCCTCAAATACCCAATCGTAAAGAGCTGTAATTTTTGATACCAAATCACCAATACCTGAATACAAAAACTTTTCCGGAGCACTTTTTATAACATCAGTGTCTGCAATAATTCCATATGCAAGTTTTGCCGGCACAGAAGTTCTTCTTCCCTTAACAAGTAATGACGCACTGGCACTGGAAAAGCCGTCACTGGATGCAGATGTAGGCACACTAATGAAAGGTAATTTTCTTAAATAAGCTGCATATTTTGCAGCATCAATAACCTTTCCACCACCAATTCCAACAATAATCTGTGCCTTGCTGTCAATTGAAAAAGCCAAATCTATTATATCTTCTATTTTAATAGAATCCAGTTCCTTATATTCCAAAACATTAATATTTTCCTTTTGAAATGATTGAAGAACAGTATCTCCAAACATATCAACCAGACCATTTCCAAAATAAACTACAGCATTTTCAATTCTGCTGTCCTTAATGTAACTTCCTATATCTTTTAAAGTGCCTTTTCCTACCTTAAGAATGGTTGGAATGGCAATGTGACTTCCATTCATAAGCTGCCTCCTTTTACTTACTACACAATTCCTCTCAACCAGTCTCTAACCTTCATTTTGTTAAGGCTACGAACTATAACCAAACGACTGATTATAGAAATTATAATAACAATAATTAAATTATACAATATTATTAACACTTCCCTGTCAAGTTTCTTCAAAGCTTCACTTACCTTGCTATCCTTAAAATTAAAAATATCAATATTATTTTTTGCTTCTATAAAAATGTCATCATACCCACTAATAATACTTTTAATACTAGTATTACTTTTTGGTGCAACTATAGTTATTAAACCTTCACGTGATACATTAGAATTATTATACCCTTGATTTACTATTTTACTTATATGTATAGACTGCTTATTAAATGAATATTTATGTTCGCCATCTTTTCAAAATGATATTTGACACCTTTTGTCTTTCCATAATTTTTGTTGTAATTTTAAGCATAATAGTCTGTCCTTTTAAGTTTTTTGTTTTTGATTTCGAATACTGTATCCATTCTTTTAATCATTGTTGTAACTTCATTCCATACATATCACAATCCTTAAGGATTAACACTCCGCTGTTAGGCTGCTCGATTCCCTCTAATTGTTTTGAATCTGATAAAGAATAAATCATAAACGGTTTCCCAACTGCTATATTTTTCAGTTCTTCCGAATTAATACCAACCTCCTCGCTATAATATGTGGTTATCTTCTTTATATTACTAAAGTCGTTCTCTATAACTGATTTACTTTTATTTTCTATCTTTTGTGTTATTTCCGTACATATCTGATTTGTTTCATCTTCTGTGATTGTTCTCGCATTTACTTCTTCGTTAAATGTAATTCCATACATAATTAATGCAATAACAAAAAGTGTTCTCAATAGTTTTGTTTTAGTTCTTTTCATAGTGTTTCCTCCTTTTCCGTACTGATAGTGTTCCTTTTCATTATTTCAAGATATGAACACTTCAATCTTTGTTAACGTTCCCTCTGTATATGTTCCACTTATACAACAATATATTCCATGTTTTTACCTTAATATGCTTTCATTTTTTAATCAAATATTTTATAATTGATTTACCAAAAGTAGGTCGGTTATTTAAGGAGGTAAATTATATGAAAAGAAGATTTATGTTTATTTTTGTTACTATGATGATGCTAAGCAGTTTTTGTTTGTTTAATAGCACTAGTGTTTCGGCTAAACAACAGACTCCAAAGTTATCTTCAACTAAGATTTCATTAGAAACAGGTTCAAAGAAAACACTTAAGATTAAAAAGCTTAGTAAAAATGCGAAAATATCTTGGAAGTCTAATAATTCTAAAATTGTAAAGGTTTCCAAAAAAGGAATTGTTTCTGCAAAGAAAGTAGGTTCAACAGTTGTAAAAGCCACTGTTAAACAAAATGGCAAGAAATATGTATTAAAGTGCAAGGTAACAGTAAATAAATCAGTAACTACACCAACAGTTGCCAATAAGTGCCCACTGCCACCAACTGAGGGCTACAAGAAAAACAACTTATTTGATACTTATATTTCAGGAGGCGTTTCAAAAATAAGTTACTACATTAATGATGTCCCTTATGAAACAAGTGACCAAAATAGAATTTCTGCTATTCTTTCCTACATGTCTATGCTGGATGTTGAAAAAATGGACAATCCAATGTTATCTGGAGGTTTTAAAATAACTTTAGGATTATCTGACAATCATTCTGCAAGCATAGGATTGGGAGATACTATTTTCAACCTGAACGGACAATATTACAAAATTAAAAATTCTAATATTTCAATAACAACTGTTATTAAGTACTTCTTAGCAATTTAATTTGTTATTGTAAATACTCAAAAGAGCTATGCCTATTAGATTTCTTACATCTTCTCAATGGTAAGATTTTTTTCTAAGCATAGCTCTTTGTTTATTCTAAATCTAACTAGACAAACTTCATATCTGTACCATATATGATAATTTTTGCTCATATGGTACATATTTATTAGAAATCTAACTAGACAAACTTCATATCTGTACCATATATGATAATTTTTGCTCATATGGTACATATTTATTAGAAATCTAACTAGACAAACTTCATATCTGTACCATATATGATAATTTTTGCTCATA
>ENA-OPCW01000823-OPCW01000823.1-human-gut-metagenome-genome-assembly--contig:-NODE-823-length-16478-cov-2.945686_pt1 | contig 16478 bp, 15 predicted proteins | sample MGYA00241258_ERZ501496 | MGnify/ENA primary metagenome ERZ501496 (study PRJEB25962, sample SAMEA2042660) | human gut metagenome | biome: human gut; feature: human-associated habitat; material: faeces...
AGCAGGACGAAGTAACAAACATTACAGTTCTGAAAAAGGGAATGACAAATCGATCCTTTTTATTCTCCTGCAAAGATAAAAAATACATTATGCGTATCCCGGGAGAGGGAACAGATCAGCTGATCAACCGCCGCCAGGAAGCAGCCGTCTATCAGACGATCGCCGGCCGCAGGATCTGTGATGAGATTGCCTATATTAACCCGGAGAACGGCTACAAAATCACAGAATATCTCGAAGGTGCGCGGGTCTGCGATGCAGAAAAGGAAGAAGATCTTCAGAAATGCATGAAGAAACTGCGGGAGTTTCACGGGCAGAAATTAAGAGTAGACCATTCCTTCGACCTGTTCGGACAGATGGAATACTATGAAAGCCTCTGGGAAGGAACTCCGTCAGCATATAAAGATTACGAAAAGACGAAAGCGCATGTGCTTCAGTTAAAGGATTACATCGAAGCAAATGCCGGAGAGCGGGTGCTCACCCACATTGATGCCGTGCCGGACAATTTTCTGTTTGTGGAAGAAAACGGAAAAGAGGAGATCCGCCTGATCGACTGGGAATACGCCGGAATGCAGGATCCGCATGTGGATATCGCAATGTTCTGTATCTATTCTCTCTACAAAAAAGAGCAGGTGGACCATCTGATTGATCTTTATTTTGAGGGAAGCTGCGATGATAAAACACGCATCAAAATCTACTGTTATATCGCAGTCTGCGGTCTGCTCTGGAGCAACTGGTGCGAATATAAACGGAAATTAGGCGTGGAATTCGGAGAATATTCCCTGCGGCAGTACCGTTACGCAAAAGATTATTACAAAATTGTCCAGCAGGAACTGGGAGAGGAAGGAAAAGAAATATGTACAAAGCAACCGCCCGTTGACACGGAGGTTCTCGAAACGGATGTCTTTTATCTTCCGTTCCTCGTTATATCCCTCAATCACCGAGACCTCCGCACGGTCTCCGGTATAGGAAATATCCTTGAATAGCACATTCTCTATGCCGCGTCCCGGTGCCGTACAATACTTCTTATTATAGAAGATACGCAGGTTGACCAACTGCCCCTGCCGGAAATCCTCCACACGGATATTTTCGAAGCGGACGTTACGAATCAAGTTGTTATCTCCTGCATTGATAGCCATACATCCCTGATAATTCAACTGTTTTTCTTTATGGTCCAGGATGTCTATATTGACATAGTTCAAGTCTTCCAGTATCTCCGGTTCTTTCGAGTTACCGTGAATGCCGATAAATATCGGATGAGCCACATCCGCCCACAAGGTAGAATTCTGCATCGTGATGTTCCTGCAACCGCCTTCGAATCCCAGACCGTACACCGTCGTACAATCGTCCGAATTACGGCAGAACACGCCATCGAACAACACATTATTGCTGGCAAAGACATTCATCCCGTCTCCCCATCCATAATAGCTGATGCTCTTTACGTTGCGGATCGTCACACCATCCGAGCCCCCCGTAGCGCACTGGGTCGTGACAACGCCTTCGACCAGTACGTTACGGGAGTTGGCTATACGGATGCCTCCTTTTACCTTATAATCAATAATACCTCTTCCTCTCAAATTCACATCGTGTACGCCTTCCATAATGACACGCCCGGCCAATACAGCTCCGCCGGCCAGATAGACGGTCTTTCCCGAAGGAACTTTCAGCTCCCCGTTCTCCGGCGTATGCAAGCCCGGGCCATAATATAATACATCCGGGTCGTTTTTATCCGGTACATCCGTCTCCAACGGATTGGCAAACAAATGCAAGTTGTGGAAAATGTCCCCGTTCACTTCCACCGAAACATTGCAGGGACGCGTCAATTCGAAACAAACGGCATTCCCCTCCACCCTGCACGGTATGTCGTAAGAAAGCGGACGGACACGAGCCGTGTTCACCTTACCTTTATTATATACGGCTTTCACGTCAACCTTTCCGGAAAAGTCGAAAATGGCCATCGAAGCGTCCTCCACGCAGTGTTTGGTATCCCTCACCTCATCCACCTTCACCAAGTAGGACGACAAGGTTTTCCATTCTCCCCCGTCTTGACGTACCTGTACCGTAAAAACATCATTCAAATCCACACCCTCAGGAGCCGGATAAGTCACCAAAGAAGACGAGGCCATACAAACCGCGCGTCCCGTCCCAACCAATAGCATAAGCAAAAGCCAGTGTTTTATTTTCATCTCGATTTCATTATTGAATTCCGAATGCAAAAATAATGCAACCGAAAAGAATAGAATGGGACAAATTGAAACAAAAATAGGGCTTAAAATCCCCAAATGGAGATTTAAGCCCTTAGATTGTCATAAAAAACGTCCCTTACGACATTTTATCAATGAAACCATCCCACGAAACCTCCCCCGGCACGCAAGTGGACTTTCAATGTTTCTTTTTTAGACACTTTCCTATCTTCACGCGCAACGGAAGCCAAAATCTTATCATCATCATGCAGCAAGACTGCATCCATACTCTTTTTCAAGAAATCCAAAGGTATCTCAATTTCCCGTTCCTTATCTCCATTCATCACTCCTACCCACCAATCATTCCCTTTACGGCGGGCATAAGCCACGACTTCGCCCATCTTGCTTCTATTCCGTTGACTGTCGCTTTCTTTGCAAAGCCGGGAATACGGATCTGCAGACAGGTTTCGGCAGGCTTGTCCGAGCTCAGTTCAATCACTGCATTGTCACGGAACGGGTACTTAGAAACAATATGTACCTGAACAGTTCCGTTGGGTGTTTCCGCCTGTGCACAGCAGGGCACAAGGCTCTGTACAACCGGACCGCGTTCATTTTTCATCACTGCGGAAATTGCAAATTTCGGCCACGCCTGATTAAAGTTTGCGGTACAGCAGCCAAAGTGAGGCTCCAGCCCGAACATGTTCGCTTCGTTATTATTGGAATTATACGGATTCTCTGCATCCGGAATTCGCGCTGCCGAAATCTGGTTTGTCATCTGAAGGTACTGATGCGCCCACATATCCGCTACGGTGGAGGAGCAGGCAAATGTCTGTCTTGCTCTCTTGAAAGGGTATAGTGCCTCGTTCATTGACCATGGTGAAAAACAGCAGCATGTGCAGGAGGTATTGAGGCGTTGCTGGGATACCCTTGATATCCTTCCTTCCTCTTTGTTGAAACTCCGTTTGCTTACGGCTTGTTATGGAGAGGTTTTCGATGAGCCTTTGGCCGACGAGGGCCGTTCTATCATTGCTTCTTGGAGTGTTGCATCACTGACTGCCGAGCAGCAGGAAGCAGTTGATGAGTTTCAGAATGTGGTGGATAATCCTTATCCGTGGGAAGAACTGGAGGAGTGAAAGCATAAGGTTGAAGAAAGACAGAAATATGAGAAACTTTGAAGATTTGCAAATAGCAGTTGCTGGTACCGGTTATGTAGGTTTGAGCATTGCTACTTTGTTGTCACAGCATCACAAGGTGACAGCCGTTGATGTGATACCTGAAAAGGTGGAAAAGATTAACAATCGTATATCTCCGATTCAGGATGAATATATAGAGAAGTATTTTGCGGAGAAGGAACTGAACCTCACTGCAACTCTTGATGGGGCATCTGCTTATAAGGATGCAGACTTTGTGGTTATTGCAGCTCCTACAAACTACGATCCGGCTAAGAACTTCTTCGATACACATCATATAGAAGACGTTATTGACCTTGTACTATCAGTGAATCCTGAAGCAACAATGGTTATCAAGTCAACCATTCCAGTTGGCTACTGTCGTTCCCTTTATGTGAAGTATGCTCAGAAGTTTGCTCAGATGGTACCATTGCCAGATGGAAAACGTCGTGAATTCCGCCTTTTGTTTTCTCCTGAGTTCCTTCGTGAATCGAAAGCCCTTGAAGACAATCTCTATCCTTCACGTATTATCGTGGGTTATCCAAAGATGATGTCTGCTGAATGGGAGGAGGAGAACGAGGCAATCCGCAAGATTCAAGGTAATCACATGAAAGAGTCTGCTGAGATATTCGCTAAGCTTCTTCAGGAAGGTGCCATTAAAGAAAACATTGATACTCTCTTTATGGGACTGAAAGAAGCCGAAGCAGTCAAACTCTTTGCCAATACTTATCTTGCCCTTCGTGTAAGTTACTTCAATGAGCTTGATACCTATGCCGAAGTAAAAGGTTTGGATTCAGCTGCCATCATTCAGGGAATTGGTCTCGATCCTCGTATTGGCACTCACTACAATAACCCATCATTTGGTTATGGTGGCTACTGCTTACCAAAAGATACTAAACAGCTCCTTGCAAATTATGAGAGCGTACCCCAAAATATGATGACAGCGATTGTGGAATCAAATCGTACCCGTAAGGATTATATAGCAGATGCTGTTCTTCGCAAGGCTGGATGGTATGACTACTATAGCAATAACCAGTATGATGGCTCAAAAGAATCTGTTACTATTGGTGTTTATCGCTTGACAATGAAGAGTAATTCTGACAACTTTCGCCAGTCGGCAATCCAAGGCATCATGAAACGGATTAAAGCTAAAGGTGCTACCATTATTATCTATGAACCAACTCTTGCAGATGGCGAATCATTCTTCGGTTCATTGGTAGTGAATAATTTAGTAAAGTTCAAAGTTTTATCGAATGTGATTATTGCTAACCGCTTCGATGATTGCTTGAGTGATATAGAAAACAAGGTTTATACGCGTGATATCTTTAGATGTGATTAATCAATTTAAATGATGGAAAATTTTATTGAACATTTTATGACTCCCTTTTCCTAGGGCGAGAAAATCGAACGTATACAAGTCTTCCTGCACATCGACAAACCATGTTTTGCCAAGAGATTCACATGAGCTCCTGTACGTATTAGAAGATAAAAAAATCCAATAAAAACCGAGTACGTATTGCGAGTTCTTGATTATCTGTAAGATGCCATGATGGAAGAAGAGTTCCACGGGTTTGGAATGGGGCTGGCGGGCAGATGAGTTGCTTAGGCTTTAAAATCAGACTCGTCTTTTGAAATCTTTTAGGGGAAAGCTTGTAGGGGGCTTTCCCTATGAGATATCTCAAAATTGGATGCTCACGGAATTTCAAAATCAGATGCTAACAATTTGAGTATTTACTCATGTCACAATCGTCTATAAAGAAAAATTTTGCTTATAAGAGTATACTGACTATTTCTACTTATTTGATCAGTTTCATCACATTTCCATATGTAGCTCGGGTATTGGGTGTTGAACATATAGGTTTGGTCAATTTTGTGGATAATACGGTGAATTATTTTTTATTATTCGCAACGATGGGAATTGGATTATTGGGTGTCCGCGAAATAGCAGCAGTGAAAGAAAATAAGAAATCTCTGGAGCAGATTTATTCAAACATATTGGCATTGAATTTATTATTTACTATGGTATCGCTGGGTATATATTTGTTTTGTATAGCGGCAATACCAAAATTGCGCCAATATGACGAATTGTTTTATATAGGAACGGGCAAGATACTTTTTACAGCGTTTCTAGTGGAATGGTTTTTTACGGGAATAGAGAATTTCCGGTATATCACATTGAGAAGTATCCTTATAAAAGTCTTTTATGTAATCAGTGTTTTCATATTTGTAAGAGATACATCAGACTATCGGCTTTATTTTATACTTACGGTAGGAGTGGTTGTGCTGAATGCTTTTATTAATCAGTTATATATTCGAAAATTTGTCAGGATTAGGTGGTGTAATATACAGTTATTCAAGTATATTAAGCCAAACATTACATTGGGTATTTATACGTTGATGAGCTCGATGTATCTTACCTTTAATGTAATGTATTTAGGATTGGTGTCTGATAATACGGAAGTAGGCTATTATACGACAGCGTTTAAGCTATACTCTGTGCTCTTAGGTTTCTTTACTGCATTTACGAGTGTAATGTTACCTCGGATGAGTTCCTTGTTGGCAAACGGTGAAAATGCCCGCTTTCAAGAATTAGTGGATCGTTCGTGCTCTGTAGTAGCTACTTTCTGTATACCTTTAATTTTATACGGCATAATTCTAGCTCCTCAGATTATATACACCCTATCTGGTCCTGAATATGAAGGAGCGATATTTCCGATGCGAATCATCATGCCAGCAGCGTTTGCGGTAGGTATGGCCCAGGTATTAGCGATTCAGATATTGATGCCAATGAAAAAAGACAGGGTGTTATTGATGGCATCAATCATCGGTGCAATTGTCAGTTTATTAATCAATTTGCTGGTAGTTCCATATGTGGCAAGCGTAGGTTCTGCTGTCGTATTGTTATGTTCAGAAATGGTAGTAGCTGCGACATATGTGGTGTATGTACTGTCGCATAGGTTAGCACGAATTCCTATTAGGATTGTATGGGAAAATATTTGCTATTCTTTGCCTGGCGCATTGGTTTGCTGGGGATGTAGCAGGTGGATAGAAAATGAGTTTGTGGTAGTGGTATGTGCGGTGATATTGGCGGGGACTGTATGGATAATAGTGCAAGTAATAGCAAAGACTTCTGTGGGAGAACGAATGAAAAGTCTTCTTTTATTACGGCGGTGATGCCAGTGTTGAAATGGTGGCTACTTATTATAGTGCGACTGGAACGTTGAAGTTGTATGGCAGTTCTATTTGAACTTCATTGGTACTTTTTCAAAAATGTTTTTAATGGGTGTGTAGGGATTATGCTAACATGGTTCCTGGCAAAATGACTTTGGCTACCAGCCAATGTTAAATTCAATGCTAATTAATTAACAAAACTCGGTTTAGGGTACACTAATGTGCTCTTTCAAAGGGGGATGCCTTAAATAGAGTGCTTGCATATTTTTTATATGGATGTATCAGTTATTATAGTGAATTATAAAACATGTGAATTAACTTTACAGTGCCTTCGTTCGCTTTTTAAGTATACGCATGGTGTGAAGATGGAGGTTATTGTAGTTGACAATGCATCTCAGGACGATACGCCCTATTCTATACGCCGGGAGTTTCCGCAGGTACGTGTGGTGGAAAGTCAGGAAAATTTAGGATTTGGAAAGGCTAACAATCTGGGTAATACTTATGCAATAGGTAAGTACCTTTTTCTGCTTAATAGTGACACAATCGTTATCCATAACATTGTTCGGCAGTTTTTCGAATTTATGGAAACACATCCGGAGTATGTTTCATGTGGTGGAAACTTGTTGGACAGAGATGGGGTAAACTGCAATGTAGGGGGGGATTTCCCTTCGGTAATGCAGGAGTTTCTGAGTATTGGGTTTCATAGGTTAGTGCCTCGTTGGTTTAAAAATCGATATACTTTGAGTAAGTCTGTAGCTGATAGTGGGATGGACGATATTTGTTACGTGATAGGTGCTGATATGTTTATTTATAAAGAAATATTTGACCGCTTTCAGGGTTTCGACCCTGCCATTTTTATGTACTACGAAGAAACAGATCTTTATTACCGGATGCATTTGGAAGGATTACGTTCGTGTATATTGCCTTATGCGCCTTTGATACATCTGGAGGGAGGGTCGTTTGGTTCTCATAGTCGTTTCTTTAATTTGAGAAAGACAGAAATGTTATTATGTAGCAAATGTTATTTTTTTCGTAAACACTATTCACACAAAGCTGTGATGGCTATGAAATGTTGTGTGGCTATTGGAGCTATTATTCGTCCACATCGCTATAAATGTAACTTATTGGGCTTCCTTAAAAAGGTTATTAAAGAATAACATCTGGCTTGCCTAACTATTTCACAAATTGTCTGATTTTAATAGGTTATTCTTATGCCTTTATTTAAATTATTTGTAACAATATTAAATATCCCACGAATTATTCCATCGTTTATCTTGTTTTGTTTAAAAATTAATGATTGTGAAGATGATGTTAAGCAAGCCCTTATTCATCGGCACTTTAATTCTAATATTTTTATTGGTTTTTGTTATTTAATGGTTTTTGATAAAACTTTTAGGAATATCTTTTATAAACGTATCGGTAAACTTAAATATTTTGTATATTATTTTATGCTTCCACATGATAGCTTCGTTATTGCTACATACATGGATTGTGGAAAAGGTTTTTTGGGAATTCATCCAATCACAACTTTTGTAAATGCTGATAAGGTTGGTGAAAATTTCACTGTAAGAAACAATGTAACAATCGGTGCAAGCAAAACCGGACGTCCAACAATTGGAAATAATGTTATTGTAAATGCAAATTCTCTTATTGCAGGCAAAGTAAATATCGGAAATAATGTAGTTGTAGGGGGGGGGACAATTGTAATGAAAGACATACCCGACAATTGTGTTGTTGTAGGAAATCCCGCTTATATTTTATACCAAAATGACGTAAGGGTAAATAGACCTCTATGAGTAAATAAAAAATTGATTAGTAATTAAATTAAAAAGTAATATGTCAATTTTCAAAGACAAAACCTTGATGATTACTGGTGGTACCGGTAGCTTTGGTAATGCAGTCTTGAATCGTTTCCTTCGTACTGATATTGGTGAAATCCGCATTTTCTCACGCGATGAGAAGAAGCAAGATGACATGCGTCATGAGTATCAAGCTAATTATCCAGATGTAGCAAATAAGATTAAGTTCTTTATTGGCGACGTCCGTGACCTTCAGTCTTGTCGCAATGCCATGCCAGGAGTTGACTACATCTTCCATGCAGCAGCATTGAAGCAGGTTCCTTCTTGTGAATTCTTCCCTATGGAAGCTGTTAAGACTAATGTTATTGGTACTGATAACGTTCTCACAGCTGCTATTGAGTTTAAGGTTGGTGCGGTGATTTGTTTGTCAACAGATAAAGCAGCTTATCCAATTAATGCAATGGGTATCACCAAGGCCATTGAGGAGAAGATTGCGGTGGCAAAGTCTCGTTATTCTGGCGATACCAAGATTTGCTGCACACGTTATGGTAACGTAATGTGTTCTCGTGGTTCTGTTATTCCTTTGTGGATAGATCAGATTCGCAATGGCAATCCTATCACATTGACCGAACCTAAGATGACTCGTTTTATCATGAGTCTTGAAGAGGCTGTTGATTTGGTACTCTTTGCATTTGAAAATGGGCAGAATGGTGATATCCTTGTTCAGAAAGCACCTGCTTGTACTATTCAAACACAGGCAGAGGCTGTTTGCGAGCTCTTCGGAGGCAAAAAAGAAGAAATCAAAGTTATTGGTATACGTCATGGTGAGAAAATCTATGAAACATTGCTCACCAATGAGGAGTGCGCTAAAGCAGAAGATATGGGTGATTTCTACCGCGTACCAGCTGACAATCGTGGTTTGAACTATGATAAATATTTCATAAAAGGTGAAACCGAGAGAAATCTTTTGAGTGAGTTTAATTCTGACAATACTAGGCGACTAACATTGGAAGAAACTAAAGCAAAGATTGCTTCTCTTGAGTACATTCAGAAAGAGTTGAATGGAGAAGGGAATTTCGTTCAATAATAACATATATGAAGATACTAGTCTTTGGTGCTAGCGGTATGGCTGGTCACATCATTACACTTTATTTCAGGGAGCAGGGATATGATGTGACTGGTTTTAGCCGTAGACCTATAACGTATTGCAAGAACATTCTTGGTGATGCTACAAATCCTACAGATGTAAAGGAAGCTCTTGAGAAGGATGACTTTGATATTGTAATTAATGCCATCGGTATCCTCAATCTGTTTGCAGAGGAAAATAAATCAATGGCTGTGATGCTTAATGGTTATTTACCTCACTTTATTGCTGACTGTTTGAAAGACAAGAAGACTCGTCTCATCCACATGAGTACCGATTGCGTTTTCGCAGGTAATACTGGTCCTTATTATGAGGATAATTTCCCTGATGGCAAGAGTTTCTATGACAGAAGTAAAGCTATTGGTGAAATCAATGACGAGAAGAATCTTACTTTCCGTAATTCAATTGTAGGACCGGATCCTAATGAAAAGGGTATTGGCCTTTTCAATTGGTTTATGAAGCAGGACGGTTCTATCGAAGGTTACACAGATGCCATTTGGACAGGTGTTACCACATTGACACTTGCCAGGGCAATGGAGTCTGCCATTAAGGAGAATCTGACAGGACTTTATAATTTGGTGAACAACGAAAGTATCAATAAGTTTGACCTTCTTGGTTTGTTCAACAAGTATTTCCGTAATGGCAAAATCATTATTAATTCTAATGATAAATTAAAACAGGACAAGAGCCTTCGGCACAAACGTACTGATTTTTCTTTCCAAGTGCCAAGTTATGAGCAGCAGGTAAAGGAAATGGCAGACTGGGTAAACAGTCACAAAGATTTCTATCCTCATTATTTCAATAAATAATTATAGATATGAAGAAATTAAAGTTGATGACCATTGTTGGTACTCGTCCTGAGATTATCAAGATGAGTGCTATCATCAAGAAAGCAGATAAATATTTAGATCATGTGCTTGTTCACACTGGTCAAAACTACGATTACAACCTCAATGAAGTGTTCTTTAAAGATTTAGGTCTTCGCGAACCTGATTACTACTTAGGTGTAGTTGGTAAGAATATTGGTGAAACGATGGGTAATGTCATTTCAAAGGCATACGACCTTATGGTTGAGATAAAGCCTGATGCCGTTATCGTACTTGGCGATACCAACAGTTGTTTGAGCATTATTGCTGCAAAGCGTCTTAAAATTCCCATTTTCCACATGGAGGCAGGTAATCGTTGTAAGGATGAAAACCTACCCGAGGAGGTAATCCGTAGAATTGTTGATATTACATCTGATGTTAACATGTGCTATTCTGAGCACGCCCGCAGGTACATCCTTGAATCAGGTGTAAAGCCTGAATATACTTATGTTGTAGGTTCTCCTATGGCTGAGGTCCTTTCTAAAGTATTACCACAGATTGAAGCTTCAAATGTATTGAAAAATCTCAAGCTCGAGCCTAAAAAATACATCCTTCTTTCTGCCCACCGTGAGGAGAATATTGATATAGAGACCAACTTCTTCTCATTGATGAATGCGGTGAATGCAATGGCAGAAACATACGATATACCTATTCTTTATAGTTGCCATCCTCGTAGTCAAAAAATGATTGAGAAGAGAGGCTTCAAGTTTGATTCACGCGTCATCCAGCATGCACCTCTTGGCTTCTTCGATTACAACAAATTGCAGCAAAATGCTTTCTGTGTCGTTTCAGATTCCGGGACAGTACCAGAGGAAAGTGCCTTTTTCCATTTCCCTGCAGTAAGTGTACGTACGTCTACTGAGCGTCCAGAGGCTATGGATAAGGGTGTATTCACAATTGGATCTATCACATCAGAGGCTGTATGCCAGGCAGTAGATTTGGCGGTAACTATGCACGCTAATGGTGATGATGCATGTGATGTACCTGCTTATGTGGATGAGAATGTATCTACCAAGGTAATCAAGCTTATTCAGAGCTATGTAGGTATTATCAATAAGATGGTTTGGAGAAAGAAATAAATATTTGGACTAGCCGTGCATATTATTGTATGGTTAGATAAGCCTATAAGTAATTGTGTTAATGGGAGGGTATGTAATCATTCTTTTTTATTGCATTACTTGTATAGTTTCTGCACTATATATGCTAAATACCGGTATGTATGGTGGAGAGGCATATTCTGTAGGTAGAGTTCATTTTAGTTTTATCGAAATAATAATCCATTTACTTATTGTTGTATTTGGTTATTTCTATATATATCATTTTTATAATCGAACAAAGGATAAAAAGACGAAATACAAGATAAGATGCAATGTTAAACGATTGGATAAGTTGTATTTTATATTTCTAATAATATCGTGGGTTTTGTTTGTAACAGCTGGAGTTGGTAGTGTAGTTGGAGGAGGTAAATCAAGCCTAAGTTTTATTGGAGCTATTTTAAATGTACGAACTCTTTTTCCCTTTTATTACATACTTGCAAGAAGAAAAGGTTTGTTTTATCCATTAAATATTTTACTTTTTTGTGGATTGCGATTATCACAAGGCTGGACTGGTTTTTTTTGGGATTTGATGTTGATGGAAGTCCTGATTAGATTCCAGAACTTTAGATTCAATAGAATAAGAATAGGATATGCTATTATTATTCCTTTTGTTATTATATATGGAGGAGGGCTCGTGTATTCGCTCATCTATCCAATCAAACAATATATCCGCTTTAAGCAAATTACCTTTGAAACATTAACAATTGAAGAAGGTGTAAATAAATTATTAGATAGAATAACGTTTTTCTCACAGTCCCTTGCTTCTATCCAAACTGTAGATTTAACAGCAAGAGTATATCAGACCTATTCACATACTTTTGGTGAAGTTAAGGCCATTTTTCGGCCTTTAATCCCTGGCTTTATGATGGATAAAGACTTCGCAAGTCTTTCGTTATGTATTAAACAGTCATTTGTTGATTATGAAGCTGAAGGCACATCTTTAAATGTAGGCATATTTTCGTATGGTTATAATTTAATGAAGAGTGATTTTTTAAGTTTTATAATATGGATTATATTAATGGTGATTTTGTTTAAAATATTCTCGCTAATAATCAGAAGTTTAGACAGCAAGCATAAGCACGTTCTATATTTTATTCTAGTTCTAAATGTCTATAATCTAGGTTCCATTGAGACAATTTATTCTTATATGTATTTGACTTTACTATACATGTGTCCCATATTCTTGGTAACAAGAACGGTTAAAATAGTCAAATTAGCAAATTAATAGACATGAAAGTTCTTATTATAACTGAAGGATATTTTCCTGGTAATAATTATGGAGGCCCACCTGTAAGTATAAATAATCTTTGCAGGCTTCTCAAAGACAAGGCTGATTTTTTTATTATAACAAAGGATCACGATTTCAAAAATAGGAAAAGGTATGATAATATAACAGACGGATGGAATAAGAGCCCCGAGGCATCTATACTATATTGCAATGATTCAAAATATAACTATAATACTTTTGTAGATTCAATTATCAAAATTTCACCGGATTTTATATACTTGCAAAGTATTTTTCAAAGTTGTGTTCTACCCGTTCTTTTTGCAGCTAAAAAATATAATATTAAGGTATTGTTGGCGCCAAGAGGTGAATTGTGTTCGGGAGCATTTAAAAAGAAATACAAGAAAATACCATATATTTATTTTATAAAGTGTCTCCACTTAAATAAAAATGTCATTTTCCAATCAACTTCAGATGAGGAAACAGATGGTATAAAAAAATATTTCTCTAATAATAGGATTGTTTCTTTAAATAATGTACCAACATTAACTAAAATACGCAAGGATTACTCAATAAAAAAAACTGGTGAGGCAAAATTTGTTTTTGTATCTAGAATAGTTTGGAAAAAAAATCTTCTTTTTGCATTGCAAGTTATTAATCGTGTTAATGATGGAAGTTTGCAATTTGATATTTATGGCTCAATAGAAGAACCGCAATATTGGGAAGAATGTCTGAAAATCATCAACAATTTTAACAACAAAATCAAAATTAATTATTGCGGGGTTTGCAAGCATGATGATATACCAATTATCTTGTCAAGTTATGATGCTTTGTTTTTTCCTACATTTAGTGAGAATTATGGGCACATTATTGCTGAATCGTTGTCGGTAGGTCTTCCAATTATTATTAGCGATCAAACTCCTTGGTCTAACATTAATAGTACAAAGGGAGGATGGGCAATTCCGTTAAAAGATGAAGATATGTATCTAAAAGCTGTTGAATCAATTATAGGATGTAGTTCAACGGAAATGAGGTATCGTGTAGAGGATTCTATAGCATTTTTTCGAAAATTTACAAATATTGATTTACTACGCGATGATTATTTAAAGTCATTTAGTTCTTTAAAATGAAAAAGATTTTATTCTATCCACAAAAGACCTTAAATGAATATACTTCTATTATGAGGGATTGTATCGATAAAGAAAAATATATTCTTTGTAAGAATAATAGTTTATTTGATTTTCTTTTTGCAGATATCATTCATTTAAATTGGTATGAAAATCTCTCACCAAATTCTCTTAAGCTGTATTTAGGGTTCATTATTAAGCTTTTTTATTTGTATTTTCTTTTTGTCACTAAAAAGAGAGTCGTTTATACATTACATAATAAATTGCCTCATGATAAATCTAATTTAGCATTGTCTAAATATTTGATGGATTTTGTACTTCGTATTTCTGATGTCATTATAGTGCATAGTAAGTATAGTATAAATTTTGTTCCTGGAAAATATAGATTAAAGACAGCATATATTCCTCATCCAAGCTATGAAGGAATATATGAAAATATAATAGAATCCCCCCTTCATAGAAAAGAAAATTCAAAACTTGTTGTTCTTACCTTTGGTGCAATAAAGCCTTATAAAAATATAGAAAGTATAATTAAAATTGCTAATGATATATCAGATTTAAATATCGAATTCTGGATTTGTGGAGTTTGTAATAGTGATGACTATAAAATCGAATTAAAGAATAAAGTTAGAACTGATAATGTAATATTTGATTTTCGTTTTATTAATAATGGTGAAATACCATCCTTGTTAAGTAAAGTTGATATTGTTTTAATTCCTTATAACGTTGAATCATCATTGAATTCTGGTGTTGCCATCTTAGCTTTCTCATATGCAAAAACGGTAATCTCTACAGAAATTGGGACTGTCCTTGATTTTCTTGATAGTGGTATGGTTTATGTATATAATAATAGCCAAAATGATGAATTAAAGAATACTCTTTGTAGTATCTACGATGAAATTCAAAAAGACTCTCATTTCTTGGAAGTAAAAGGAAGCGGAATGTTAGAATATGTAAGAAAGCATAACAACGTCGATTTTATTAAAAAAGAATTGGCAAAAGTATATTTATAGATTGCGACAACAAATTTGAAAATTATGGATAGAGTTTGGCTCGTCTCTGAATTTTATTATCCTGTTGTTGTTACAACAGGATATTATGTTACAGAAATTGCAGATTATCTTTCAAAAAAGGGGATGAATGTTGGAGTAATATCCACTAATAACACCTACTATGATTCTGATGTTATTTCAAATAAAGCAAGAGAGTTCCATAATGGTATTGAAGTTTACAGAGTGCTAGGAAAACAAGTTGATAAGGATAGCTTAATAAAACGGTCATTAAGATTATTATCTTCTAGTATATCTTTATTTAACCTTGCTCGGAAGCAAATAAAAGAGGGGGATGAAGTTATTATTTTGACTAATCCTGCTTTCTTTATGTTATTCATGCCTTTGGTAAGAAAATTGACTAAATGTCATTATCATATTCTTGTGCATGATATCTTTCCAGAAAATCTTGTAAGTCTTGGTAATCTTGGACGTAAATCATTTTTATATGCTTTTTTAAAGAAAATATTTGATTGGGCGTACGGAACTGCAGACTCTTGTATTTCAATAGGTGAAGATATGAGGCAGGTTGTCTTAAGAAAAACAAAAGGTCAGAATTTTTTAAGATTAATTACAAATTGGGCAGATGTTGATGAAGTAAAGCCTTTTCCTAAAGTAGATACTAATTTATTTAAAGAGATGGAATCATCTTTGACTGGTAAGATTGTTTTTCAATTTGCTGGCAATTTAGGTAAAGCTCAAGGTTTGGATAATCTGATGAATGCCATCGATATGGTAAAGAATAAAGATTGTAAATTTTTATTTGTCGGTGCAGGTGCTAAGAGGAATGATATCGAATCTTTTGCAGAAAGACATGAGAATACTGTGTATGCAGGATTTAGGAGTAGATCAAATCAGAATGATTTCTTGAATGCCTGTGACATCGGTATTGTTACATTAGCCGATGGCATGTATGGTTTAGGGGTTCCTTCTAAGTCATACAATATAATGGCAACAGGTAAACCTATCTTGTACATAGGAGAATCAGACTCTGAAATTGCACTTTGTATTAAACGTTATAATATTGGATGGGTAGTTGAGCCTAATAATCCATCATTGCTTAAGGATAAAATAGAGGATATACTTCGTGAACCTTCTGAAATTCAAGAAATGGGAACAAATGCATTGACTGTTGCAAACGAGTTTTTTGCGAAGAATGTTGTTCTCGAGCAATACCATGACTTTATCAAAAAACGATTTGAATCAAGATAAATGGAAAAACTATTATTTACAGGAGGAACTGGATTCTTAGGATACAATGTACTCCCTAGATTAAATAAAATATATGAAGTTACAAAGTGTGGTATTACTCTTGATGATGATATAAAAGCGAATCTAGCAAAAGAAGTACCTTTTCTACTTGTTCACTATGATGTAGTGCTACATGCTTGTGGTAAGGCTCATATGATACCCAAAACAGAGGCAGAAAAACAGGCGTTTTTTGATGTAAATTATCAGGGTACAGTAAACCTTTGTGCAGCATTGGAGAAAGTGGGCGTACCCAAGGCTTTGATTTTTATCAGTACTGTTGCTGTATATGGATGTGAATTTGGTAATCTTGTAACCGAAGAGCATCCTTTAGAAGGTAATACGCCATATGCAAAGAGTAAGATTATGGCTGAGGAGTATCTTACGGAATGGTGTCGAAATA
>ENA-OPCW01000835-OPCW01000835.1-human-gut-metagenome-genome-assembly--contig:-NODE-835-length-16382-cov-4.535493_pt1 | contig 16382 bp, 14 predicted proteins | sample MGYA00241258_ERZ501496 | MGnify/ENA primary metagenome ERZ501496 (study PRJEB25962, sample SAMEA2042660) | human gut metagenome | biome: human gut; feature: human-associated habitat; material: faeces...
TTGATGATGCAGGAAAAGCTCAGCTTCTTCTTGATAGTCTTATTTTTGGTTTGAAATCTATTGAAATCATGTAATTGCTCAGTCCCACTGCTCCCTGAGTTGCGGTGAGCAGATCAAAGCCTGCGTTGCAGAAAGCGGAAACGGACAGGAATACCGCTTCAAAAACTCCGAGTGCGCCGAAGTCGGGAACAAAGACAAATGAAAGTATGACAGCGCCGACAAATTCTATAGCGAACGAGTAAAGGACTATTTCATAGAAAAGCCTTTTCGGTGTGGTTTCGAGTGCGTTGTCGGTAAGGTCGCTTGCGGCAATCTTTACGGTTGACCAGCCCAGCTTTTTGCCGAGTATAAGGTTGATGAATGTAACCAATGTAAGAAATCCCAGACCGCCGACCTGTATAAGAGCGAGTATGACACCCTGACCGAAGCCGTTGAAATAATTGAAGGTATCCAAAACGGTTATTCCGGTAACGCAGGTTGCGCTTGTGGCGGTGAACAGGCAGTCTATGAAGCTACTGAACTGACCGCTTTTTGAAGATATGGGCAGGAAAAGAAGTGTTGCACCTGTCAGTATTATGATGGAAAAACCGAGTACAAGCAGTCTTGACGGCTGCATCTGTCGGGTTTTCTTTTTCAGTTTAGGCATTTTGGGTTTCTCTCCTTAGTCTCTTGTAATTCTTATTGTTCACTTTCGGGAAGGTCGTTATCTTCCGGTCTTTCCGGCAGTTCATCTTTGCTCTGCCTGATAGCGTTCTTTCCGATTGCATATACATTTATATCGTTTATACGTCCGATAAGCACGCAAGCTCCGTCGGTCTTTACCGAATCGGTGCTGACAAGATAGCAGTCCGATGGGACAGGCTGACCTTCATTTATATATTTGACCGTTGAGGACTGATTGTAGTACTGTATGCTCATAGCAGTCATACGATCCTCATCATAAACGGCTATTGTCTTATTTTCTGTGCCGCCCGAATAAGCAGTGATACATTCGTTTATCCTGAGCGTGTCCGACACGTTTTCGCGGCTTTCCTCGGCATAGCCGAACAGTCCGCTTGAAGCTGCCGCAATGCTTGCGTATATAATCACTCCCGTAAATATAAAAGCGGTTATCTTTGATGCTTGTATCTTGGTACAGCATACGACCGGTACTGCCGCTGCAAATACGGTAAACAGCAGGCAGACAGGATACAGCATATCCGAGCTTGTAAGTCCGGATGATGCGTCACATCCGATAAGCATAGTCGTAATGCCCGGTGTCATTACATTGCTGAGTATCTGCGTACCCGCTTCTGAGGCATTATAAAGAAGCAGAGCCGCAGTAGCGGCAAGACCGTTTCCGGTGACGCTCAGAAGAAGTCTTGAATAGCTTATGCCATATACGAAAATATAGCTGAAAAACAAAAGTATAAACGGAATGGCTACAGTGAATACCGATGCGGCACCGAATACGGTATCCTGCGCCGCCGTAATTCCGTCAACATTGAGGAACGCATCGGCAGGCAGAGTGAAGATAAGCACACAACACGCCCATTGATACAAAAGAACCGTCATAATACTGTTCTTCATTTTTTCTTTTACTGCGGATAAAGCTTACAAGCGCTATCACAACAAATGTAAGCGCCGCTCCGCCTATACCCCATGTCGAAATGATAAAGTAGTACAGCCGTCCGCCTATAAGGGTGAGCAGTGATGCACAGCCGTCGGCAAGAGCGCCGAGAGAGCTCTGTACCGACTGTACGATTCCCCCGGAAAAGTCATACATACCCATTGCGAGATATGTGAGTACTATATCTGCCGCAAATAGCAGAATGAACGTCACAGCATATACGCTGAAGTAAACCGACTTTCTGCCGCCTGTGAGCTTTGTATAAAGGCAGAACAGGCAGACAGCAATAAATATACCTATGCAGGCAGGCGACAGAAAATAAGCGCCTGCTGTAAGCAGTCCCGATATAACAGAAGCAAAGAACAGTCCTGCTTTTTTGCCGCCTTCCTTTTCTCTTCTGAATATAACGAGCAGAAGAAGCATTACAAATACAGCGGCAAGCGGTTCGGAAAGAAGATAGTGCGAATAGATGAGCACCGACGGGAAAATGCCGCAAAGCGCAGTTATAATAAGTCTTTGCCACAGCTTTTCCACACCCAGTCTGTCCGAAAGGCGAAACGCCGCAAGCGGTATTAACGCATATGCCGCCGAATTTATCAGCATAAATAATTTGTACTGGAGCACAGGGTCAGGGCAAAGCATAGTCGGAAGATACGGTATTCCGCGGAGAAATCCGCTTATACTGCCGACAGACGGCATAACACCGGTCCAGTCCCTGCCTAAGAATGCTGCAGCGGCGGCGGCACCGGTAAACTCTTCTTCAAGAGAAGCCGTCTGCATAAACATTCCGAGCGCCGAGCCGAGTACGAAAAATACAAAGAATACAAGGAGCGACATACCTTTTTCGCCCTTTTTACCGTAAAATGTATTGAGTTTTCCCAAAGTCGCCGCCCTCCTTTCGTACATTCCGTGTCGGCTATTGTCAGCCGATAAAAGTATTCAGCGGTAAATTTCCGATGCCGAGCATATGGTTGATGAGTTGGAACACGAAGATTATTGCTATTGCAGCGCAGAGCGAGAATGCCACCGCATAGAAAATACCGGGTCTTCCTGCCGCTTCTATCCTTGCAAGCACACGGTCATAGCTTTCGTTTGAGTAGTGCTGTTTTATCATGTTTATCCTTTTTATGCAGGACTTGAAGTAGAAGTAGTTGAAGAACATCAGCACAAATATATCAATAGCAAGAGAAAGCGCCGTAGAGATTATATAAGCCGTCATAAGCATATCGTCGTTTATTCCGAGCTGTTCGGCAAAATGGCTGAGAAGTATCTTTGCCTCAGTTGTCAGGAACAGAAGTATCATCATGACAACGCCGAACAGGTTCATCTTGCGGTAAAAGCAGTGTACCGGGAACATCAGAAAAGCGGCAAAATTAAGCTTGAGTAACTTGTTGTTCTTCCGTATATCCTTGAATACCGGCAGATAGTAGTAGCCGTTTTTGCCTATAAACTTGAGCAGTTCCTGCGCAGTCACACCGTCGATCGCTTCAAAGTCCTTCTGCTGTTCGAGAAGTTTCTTATCCATAATTTCACGATATTCGTCATAGCTGTCAACGTGTATTATCTCAAAGCCGTCATTCGTATTTTCGTGCTTCCGGTTTTCGGCATTTTCAACATTCTCCAGGTGCTCGCGAAGCTCCTGATTTTCGCCTTTCCACTCATAGCTTCCGTGTTCTGCGGAATGAATGCAGCTGCCTATTCTTTCCCAGCATTCACGGTGGTACGGTGTGCCGCATTCGGGGCACACCACTATATTTTCATCATCAAAGAACTTCATGCCGCAGGCGGCACATTTTTCATTTTTAAACTCTTCGTGCATCTTATATCCTAACCTGATTTTGTTTAGTGACTATATTTAATATATTATAACACGGTTTATTCACGCCGTCAAGGTGTGTATAAACCGTGTTAAAACGTTCTCAGACGCAGTACGCCGGCACACCGCATAGTTATGCGGGTAAAATCGGCACATCGTCAAGGTATAAAACCGCTTGTATAAGCAGGCGTGACGGTGTATAATAACAGCAGTGAACAGCTTAAGGAGCGTGGATATGAGAAAAAGAATATTATGGATACAAACGGGCGGAACATTTTCGTGCGCAGGCACAGAAAGCGGACTTGCGCCGTGTTCAAGCGAGGAGCAGGCAGTAAAGATATTGTCGCTTATGCCGCAGATAATTGAGAAATATGAAGTCACGCCGCTTGCGCTGATGAACATTGACAGCAGCGATATAACGACAGCCGACCATAAGCGCATAGGCAACACGATCGACGAAAATGTCGGGAAATATGACGGGATAGTCATAACCCATGGTACGGACACAATGGCATATACCGCCGCCGTACTGTCAGTCATGTTCCGGAATCTGCCGATACCTGTGGTGCTTACAGGCTCTCAGCGACCGTTCTTTGACAGGCACAGCGACGCACCGGAAAATTTTGCCGACGCTTTCACGGTTTCGGATAAAGCTTCAACAGGAGATATATTTGTCGTTTTTGGCGGTCGAATCATGAACGGACGTGACTGCACAAAGATTGATACAATTTCTGATGACGCTTTCTGTTCAGCAACCGGAAACGAGGGGAAAATCGCAAACGACAGCGTAACTTTCCCTGACAGTGAAAATCACGGCAGGTATAATTATGACAACTCGCTTTGTAAAGCGGACGGAAAGGTGGCATTGCTTGATATGCATCCGTCATTCAACCCGGATATGATAAAAATGCTGTATGAGGGCGGTATCAGGGGTTTTGTCATACGTTGCTACGGAGCGGGAGGAATGCCCGAAAAGGTAAGAGCGGCGCTCGGAACGGTTATAGCCAAAGGCGCAAAGGCAATAGCGGTAACGCAGTGCCTGCACGGCGGTGCAGACCTTGGTATATACGCTGTCGGAACAGACGCAGAAAAGGCAGGGGTCGTTGACGGCGGATATATGACTGCGGAGTATGCCCTGGCGGTGATGATGAAAACCGTTTCCGATATTGAACAATAATTTTCACGCAAGAAACCGGCTGTATGCTTGCATATGAAAGAAATCTTGCTTGAAAAAAATGTATGTTTCGACTATTCTGACGGAAAATTTTGAAATCCTGCATTTTTCGCTTGCAAAATTTTGCAAAGTGTAGTACAATTAACATATGTAAAACATTCACAAAATTTGGCGGAATGCCGGAAGGATATTAAAATGCAGGAAGATCTACTTGTTCAGATTGAAAATAAGATGAGCACTTTCTCGAAAAGTCAGAAGCTCATTGCAAACTTCATTATAAACAGCTATGAAAAGGCGGCGTATATGACCGCTCTGAAGCTCGGAAACGCTGTTAATGTCAGCGAGTCCACGGTTGTGCGTTTCGCTATAGAAATGGGCTTTGAGGGCTATCCGGAACTTCAGAAGAGCTTACAGTCGCTGATAAAGAACCGTCTTACGGCGGTACAGCGTATCAATATCACAAATGACCGTATCGGCGACGACGGAGTGCTTAAGAACACGCTCACGCAGGATATGGATCGTATCCGCAGAACGCTTGAGGAAATCGACCCGAAGGCTTTTGACAGGGCTATAGAGAAGATATGCTCGGCAAGAAGAATATATATACTCGGCGCTATGAGCAGCAGTATTCTTGCAAGATTTCTTGATTATAACTTCCAGCTTATATTCGATAATGTGCATTTTGTACAGGCTATCAATACAAGCGGTATCTATCAGCAGATTATACATATGAACAGCGAGGACGCATTTATAGCAATATCTTTCCCAAGATATTCGCAGAGTACGATAAAGGCTACGGCATACGCAAAGAAATGTAACGCAAACGTTGTGGCTATAACCGACAGCGTGACATCGCCGCTCGCCGCTTATGCGAACGAACTGCTTATAGCAAGGAGCGATATGGCAAGTTTTGCGGATTCGCTCGTTGCTCCGCTCAGCCTGCTCAATGCGATAATCGTTGCGGTGAGCGCATAAGGCCGACAGAATCATACGTGCCGTGTTGCCGCCGATGCCCGATACGGAAATCAGTAACAAAAACAACTCCCGTTCCTGTTTGGTCGAGAATCCGTAGAGTACGTAGGCGTCTTCCCGGATCGCTTCATAAATATATAATTTCGTATTGCTCTGATTCTGAATGGCCGAATACGTATTCAATGAGATATTGATGCCATACCCCATCCCGTTACAATCTAAAACCACCGTTGCCGGAGTAATCTCCGCAATGTCTCCTTTAATATATTCTATCATGGTTGTTTCATTTGAAAATTTACAGTTCTTTGCAAAAATAGGACATCTATCTTTTAAATTATAAGTTCGGCAAGAATATTTTTAAATTATTAGGTCGTAGTGAACAAAAAAACGAGGCAAAATGTTTATTTTTGCAGCGAATTAACAGATAATAGTAAACTAAACCCAATAAAAGATGAAAAAAATAAGAGCGGCCGTGGTTGGATACGGTAACATTGGTCAGTATGTAGTGGAGGCTTTGGAAGCTGCTCCCGATTTTGAGATTGCAGGTATCGTCCGTCGTAGCGGTGCGGAAAACAAGCCTGCCGAGTTGGAAGCATACGCTGTGGTGAAAGATATAAAGGAATTGAAAGATGTGGATGTGGCTGTGCTGGCTACTCCGACCCGTAGCGTGGAAGAATATGCGAAAGAGATTCTGGCAATGGGTATCAATACGGTAGATAGTTTCGACATTCATACACAAATCACTTCTCTCCGCCGTTCATTGGATGAGTCGGCAAAGGCCGGTAAGGCTGTCGCTATTATTTCTGCCGGATGGGATCCGGGAAGCGATTCTGTAGTCCGTACACTGCTGGAAGCCATCGCTCCGAAGGGTATTACTTATACCAATTTCGGTCCGGGACGCAGCATGGGGCATTCCGTAGCAGTCCGTGCCATTGATGGAGTGAAGGATGCTTTGTCCATGACTATTCCTGTGGGAACCGGTATCCATCGCCGTATGGTGTATGTGGAACTGGAGGAAGGTGCGGACTTCAAGACTGTGGAAGCCGCCATCAAGTCGGATCCTTATTTTGTAAATGACGAGACACATGTAAAACAAGTTCCATGTGTGGACGATTTGAACGACGTGGGTCATGGCGTTAACCTGGTTCGCAAAGGGGTATCGGGCAAGACTCACAATCAGTTGTTCGAGTTTGACATGAAGATTAATAATCCGGCTCTTACCGCGCAGGTGCTGGTTTGCGTGGCACGCGCCTCCATGAAACAGCAGCCCGGATGTTATACCATGATCGAAGTTCCTGTAATTGATCTGCTGTGCGGCGACCGTGAGGAACTGATTGCCCATTTGGTATAAAGAGGTTTCCTCAAAAAGAACGATATTCTGAAAATCTCTTCTCTGTTTTATTCCGGAGAAGAGATTTTTTTATTTCCTTTGTGTTCATAAACAAAGAAATAGAACAATGATAGCAAGTATTGTATGGGATGTGGATCCTATCTTATTTAAAGTAGGTAGTTGGGAAGTGCGTTGGTATGGGCTGATGTGGGGCCTTGGTTTCATATTGGCTTATGAAATGGTAAGCCGTTTATTCAAAAAAGAGAAGTATCCGGAAGAGTGGGTGGACAAGCTTTTTGTCTATTGCATAGTCAGTACGGTCATTGGCGCCCGTCTGGGGCATTGTTTGTTTTATGAATGGGACTATTATGGCGCCCATCCTGTTGAAATATTCAAGATTTGGAAAGGCGGGCTGGCAAGTCACGGAGGGGTGTTCGCCATCATTCTGGCTCTGATGTGGTACTCGAAAAAAGTAACCCGGAAAAGTGTGTGGTGGTTGTTTGACCGCATGATACCTGCTGTGGCGATTGTCTGCTTCTGTATCCGTTTTGGTAATTTAATGAATTCCGAGATATTCGGATATCCCACCACGTTGCCTTGGGGATTTGAATTTGTCCGTTCCCGGGAGTGGCATCAGCTGTATGAAGGTTTGCCTTGCCATCCTACTCAGATTTATGAAATGCTGTATTGCCTGGTTGCCGGTGTAACTGCCTGGGTGATGTACCATACATACCATTTACAAAAGAGGGTGGGATTAATAACCGGAGTAAGCTTGCTTATATTCTTTGGCACTCGCTTTGCTCTGGAGTTTATGAAGAATCCGCAGGTTGCCGAAGAGGCGGATATGACTTTTAATATAGGGCAGTGGCTCAGTGTGCCGCTGATTCTGCTGGGGGCGTATCTCATAGCCACCAGCCGCACCCGGAAAGAATAAAGGTTCCGGGAGAGGGTGGGAGCAGGTGAAAGGATACCTTTTCAGCCTTCCGGCATCGCCCTGTATATCACGTGCGGGGCGCGTCCGTCTCTTTCTATTTTCTTTTCGCTGCTCCATTGGCGTAGTTCGCTGCCGGCTTTTGTTTTCAGCAACCCTGTCAAGGCACAATATTCCTTGCAAGTGATAATGGAGTGCTCTTTCAGATAATTTGTCAGCCGTACAAAGCGTTCTTCTGCTGAATATCGGGTGGAGGAGGTCCGGAAACCATATTCCGCCCGTTCCAGCTTTCCTTTGCTTCGTACCTCCTTACGGAATTTCCGGGTGGGTTTGAACTTTATGTTGTCAAAATGTACCGATGCGGCGCGTATCTCGCTTTTGTCCGTTACCTTGCGGCAAGTCAGAGTGGCCGAGAATGTGCCCAGTTCTCCCAGTTTTACGTTATAACCGTCTGCCAGGTAATTGGCGATAATGCTTTCCAGGTCACATAACAGACCGACGACGGTCCCTTCGTGGACGGTAGAACGCCGGGCGATGTCTTTAGCCAGGTCTTTCAGGTTTTTTGTGCCCGATACTACAATTTGCGGATACAGGGTGGGCTGTTCCTTCTCTCCCTGTATGTCGGGGGAGGTTTTGAAATCATACTTTGCTGCCATGTTTAATGCTTTTTAATAGGGAGATTAAGTCGTTTCTTGCTGAACGCTAAGGGGATTCTTTCTATTAACTTCTATAGACGCAGGCAATGGACCGTACGGTTTACTGTAGTGGACTGTACGGTCTGCTATAGTGGATTGTACAGTCTGCCATCGGAGTCTGTCTTAGTATTCAGGACAAAAGTACTTAATCATACTGGAAAAACCTATTAATTCATAGGAGAAAAGAGCTTGTACGGGCAAATTAGATGTTTCCCTTGAAGGTTTGAGGGATTTTCCTTTCATTGTGGTGTCTTTCTTTTCAGTTGGTGTGCTGTAAAGGTAAGTGTTTTATGCTGATTACCGGCATACTTCGGATAGAAAAAGAGGAGGCGGGCTGACAGTAGGCTGAAGGATTATCCTTCAGGTGTTTTCTTCGATGGAATGGGGAAAAACAGCCCAAACTGAAGGCTGAAGGAAAATTGGCATGAATTTGTTTTTAGAGGTGAAAAGGCGTATGGTTCACGAGAAATGTTACATAATCCGTCACTTTTGTTGCAATGAAACAAAAATGCCGGCAGCTGTAACAAATGTTTTATAGAGGTTGCCGGCTGTCCCCTACCTTTGCCTCAGAAAAACTTCTAAAAACATTTAATGCTATGAACAAAAATCAGCAAAAGAACCGGATGGGCGCGGTCATTATTTTACTTGCCGCCGCTTGCTTGAATGGTTATGCACAACAAGATTCTACCAAAGTGTCCTCTGATTCGAAAGAGGAAGGCAATCGCAATGTCATGTTGAATGCGGCTAGTGCCAATGGTCCTCGTGAAATCTCTATCGGTCTGCCCGGTGGTGATGTGAATGTCCTCGAAAATGGTCTGCCTGTGGTATATAATTCGAATCCTCATAATGTAAACACGCATTGGCGCGGAGACAGCAGCTTGGGACATACCGGATTGCTGAAGATTTCCGAAACAGCGATTACTACCGGTAATATAGGTTATGCTGTCAATTCGTTTACGGAACTCGGCTTGAATAAAGAGAAGAAAATGAATGGTGTGCTGAACTACGGCACCAATCATTTCGGTAAACAGCAATTTGACTTCAATCTGAATGGAAGCATCGGAAAAGATTGGTTTTACAGCGGCAGCATCTATCAGAATTTTGATCCGGGTTCGTTCAAACTGCGTTTTGCGCAATATCAGGACCGGACTCAGATCTATAAGTTTGCCTTGACCAAGTTCTACAATGAAGGACGTGGACAGCTCTCTGCCATCTACCATTACAGCAACAGCCATTGGTTGTCCAATGCTACCACCGGTGCACCGTTTATTTATGTAGGCGATGGGAGTGTGAAGGAAATTCCCGGTTTCGGACTGGGGACTTCTTCTTATCTGCCCAATGTATCGGATATGGTTTATATGGACATGCGTACCGGCGAGATGAAAAAGATCAGTCTGTATGATGCTACGGCCAGTAAAGGAAATCAGTTGACGGTTCTGAACCGTTACCGGTGGGATAACGGGTTGGAGTGGAAAATCAATATGAAGTATGACCATGCTTTGGGTTCCTATCTGTACCAGACTCCGATGTCTATGGAGCAGAAAGTAGGAGCCGACGGCTATAGCACCAAAGGACTGGATGGAACATTGAATCCTTATGAGGGATATGTACAGAGCCGCATGTCCTGTTTCAACCGGGGGAATATAGATGAGTTCTTCTTTACCACCGAGTTGTCGCGGAAGTATGATGATATGACTTGGCGTGTGGGGGTGAACGAATGGTATTATGATGTGGACTATGCTTCGAACACTACCATGTATGACCATACGGTGGAAGAATATCCCCAAATGTTGTACAGCGCCGATACGAAGGATATTCATCATTACGGAAACACTCCTTATTATAATCTGAACCAGAATGCTTCCGAATATTACAAAGGACATGAAAACAAACTGGCTCTTTATGCTACTCACGACTGGGACATCACCGATAAATGGAATGTGTATTATGGCGCACGCTTCGAGTACCAGCGTCTGGCAGGAAAGAACCTGGCGGTATATAATGCCGAAGGCAATCCGGTAGGCCGCTTTGCCGGTTATCATATCGGGGCAGTTGCGGCCGATGGTACGAAGATAGCTCCCCGTCATTTCAGCTACGATTGGTTGAACATGGCTTTCACGGCGGCCGCTACTTATAAAATGACGAAACAATTTGGCTTTACCGCCGATTTTACCTACAATACCCAGCGTCCGAATATGTCGAACTTTGCTCCTGCCGAGATGCCGAATGTAGATAAGATTACGATTCCGTTGGGGCGTGCGGGTATTTATTTCAATAATGACTGGATTAGTCTGACCTCACTGTTCAGTTACATTGCCAAGACTAACAACAACTCTACCTTGAATCTGATTAATCCGAATAATGATAAGGATATTAAGGCGGCTGCATTGAGTTATGATATTGAAACAATAGGGTGGACGACGGATGCGGTGGTGAAACCTTTCAAAGGATTTGATTTCCACTTCCTGTTCACTTACCAAAGCCCGAAGTATAAGAAGTATGAAACGGGAGTGACCTTTAGTGACGGGACAACATCGGGTATCAATGCCACCGGCAATATCGTTACCGAAATTCCGAAGGTGCTGATTGAGCTGGACCCTAGTTACAACATTACCAAAGACTTGAAGGTATGGGCCAGTTTCCGTTACTTCAGCAAGACGTATGCAAATATTAAAAATGCTTATTATTTCAACGGCCGTTGGGAAACATTCGGTGGAATAAACTGGAATGTGAACAAACATCTGTCCTTAAGCGGAACTGTGATAAACTTCTTGAACCAGACCGGGGCGAAAGGAAGTATTTCGGGAGCCGAGCTGGTAGATAAGGAGAATGCGGCGGCATATAACGGCGCATGGATGGCAGGCAGCTATATCCGTCCGTTCACCGTAGAATTTGCGGCGAAAATAACATTCTGATTCAAGAGGGATTTAATTCTTCTTTATGGTGGAAAAGTAACATTTATACATAAGAATGAAACAAATGTTTCAGCCGGTAAGGCAGGTTTCCGTTAACTTTGCCGATAACGAAAAACAATCAAACAAAACTTTTAATATCCTATACTTCATGAAAACAAATCTTGTTAACCTTGTATTAGGTTTAGCCTTTACAGGAGGCGCTGTTTCTTGTCAGTCACAAAAAAATGACCTGGTTTTCGAACATCAGGGAGATACGGTGACAATCGTACATATTGTCCGTCCCGCTAAATATTTGTTGCTTCCGATTCAGGAGAGCAGCAAGGAAGGACTGGTAAGGCTGGATACTGGGAGCCCCGCAGATACCGATATGGATGTGCGTCTGGCTACAGACAGCGTTGAATATTATGTTCCGTTTGCCTTGCCTCAGGGAAGTGAGGAAGCTACTGTCATTATAAAGAAGGTGGAGGCAGATGCGCTGTGTTGGGACAGCATCCGGGTTTCGGATACATTTGATACGGCAAACAGGGATAAGTTCCGTCCGGTTTATCATCACACTCCGCTTTATGGCTGGATGAATGATGCCAACGGATTGGTGTATAAAGATGGAGAATATCATTTGTATTTTCAATACAATCCATTTCAGAACCAATGGGGAAATTTATGCTGGGGTCATGCAGTCAGTGAAGATCTTTTGCACTGGAAACAACTGGATACGGTCATGTTTCCGGAGAAAGATGGTTCTATTTTCTCTGGATGTGGTATTGTAAATGAACGGGGATTATTGAAACTGCCTGAATCTGCTTTATTGTTTTTTTACACGATGGCAGGAGGCAAGACGAAATGGAGTGAGGGAAAAAAATTCACACAGCGATTGGCATATAGTCTGGATGGAGGAAAAACCTTGCAGAAGACAGCAGAGCCGGTCATCGATCATATTGCAGATGAGAACAGGGATCCAAAGGTTTACTGGCATGAAAATAGTCAGGCATATTATATGGTATTGTTTTTGGAGGGACATCGGTTTGGTATTTTTCGTTCTGAAAATCTTCAGGACTGGGAGTGTACGCAGACCTTGGAACTGGATGAAGCATGGGAGTGTCCGGATCTGAGAGAAATACCAGTAGAAGATGGTGGCTCTAGATGGGTATTCTGGAGTGCAGATGGATTTTACTTTTTGGGAGAATTTGATGGATATCGTTTTATCACAGATGGTATTAGAAGAGAAGCGTACCAGACGACCATTCCGTATGCAGCACAGACGTTTTATGGAGTAAAAGACGTAATCAGTGTATCATGGCTTCGCACGCAGAATAATGGCCAATATTACAGAGGAGTGATGGCTCTGCCGAGAAAAATGACATTAGTACGGTCTGGAGAAGATATCCGGTTGAGAATGATGCCGGTTGAGAATTTCCTGAATGCGAGAAAACTTGTCTATGAGGATAATACTTGTGAATTAAAATATAAACCGAAGGACACCGTGGCAATACAGATACAACTGTTGGGCGCCGGAAAAATCAGTTATGTGGCTGAAATAAATGGCAATAATATCTGCTTTGATTGGGAAGCAGGCAGCCTTACAGTAAATGAACAGCAGGCTTTTATGGGAAACAATATACATGAAATGAGTATATTGATAGATGCAGAAATCTGTGAAGTCACAACAGAAAACGGATTGTATTATGGCGTTTTTGAACTGAACCCTGGCTGTGATCTACGGGACTGGTCAATCCGGTCAAGAGAAATGTTGAACATGAAAGTAATGGAGATATCATAGTTATGAAGAAAGATCTGGATGTAGCAGCACTTGGAGAAGTATTAATTGATTTTACTATGGCAGGGACTTCCGGACAGAATCATATGCTGTTCGAAGCCAATCCGGGAGGGGCACCCTGCAATGTGCTGGCTATGTTAAGAAAACTGGATAAACACGTTGTATTTATCGGCAAAGTCGGGAAAGATATGTTTGGGGATTTCCTGGAAAATACGATCCGGAGCAAAGGAATATTAACTGACGGATTGGTGAAGGATAACTGTATCCCTACAACGCTTGCCTTTGTACATACAGCAGCAGATGGAGAGAGAGAATTCTCCTTTTATCGCAATCCCGGTGCTGACATGATGCTTGGAAAAGAAGAAGTGGACGGAGAACTGATAAAAAGGTCCAGAATTTTCCATTATGGTTCCTTGTCCATGACTCATGATAAAAATTATGAAGCAACACAGTATGCCATTCAGGTGGCAAAAGACAATGGATGCCTGATCTCCTTTGATCCCAATCTGCGGCTTTCCCTGTGGAAGACACCGGAAGAAGCCAGAAGGAGGATCCTGTATGGGATGAAGCAATGTGATATCATGAAGATATCGGAAGAGGAAGTTGCCTTTGTATCGGAACAGGAAAGCCTGGAGAAAGGTGTTTCCTTTATCCGGGACAACTCTGACATAAAAATATTGTTTGTTACATTGGGGAATAAAGGCAGTATAGCATATTATAAGGATGAGAAAATATATTGCGGGGGGATCCATCAGGAGCATGTCGTTGATACGACGGGAGCCGGAGATACCTTCTGCGGGGCAGTCTTAAGCCGGATTCTGGAATTAGGGACAGATGCCCTGACAGAGAAGGATATCCGTGAGATGCTTTTATTTGCAAATGCTGCCGCGTCTATCGTTGTTACCAGAAAAGGTGCGTTATGTTCTATGCCGGAGCCGGAAGAGATCCGGGCTGCTTCTTCCTTAATTGACAAAGTCCTGTAAAATAGGTAAGCTATGTGTGTCTAACTATGGGGATTTCCTATGTGAGGTTGCATTGCCAAACCGTGAGATTTCTCTGGTATATAACAAAGAGATTCTACAACGTATGGAAAATATAATTCCACAGGCCACAGCCATTTCGATTCAGGAGGCTACTTTTTCAGGTGATCATAAACGGCTGAAATCGCAGCTCCAAATGTTACTGACGCAGTCAGTGAGTTTTTTCGATACTGCCGGAGAGAATTTTTATCATGGTTTATGCTGGGACTGTGTGCATTGATGAGTGGAACTTTTGCGACTTCTAACAGGGAGTCCGGTGACGGCCGGTATGATATTCAGTTAAAACCTATCCGCAAGGGGATGCCGGGTATATTGATTGAACTGAAAGCCGGGAAAAACTGCAGTGATGAAGAATTGAAAAATATGTCTGAAGCCGCATTGAAGCAGATTACGGATAAAAAATATGATACAGAGATGAAGAATGCCGGGATTCAGACAATCTATAAGTATGGAGTGGCCTTCAGTGGAAAAAACGTGGAGATAGCGGTCGAATAGGAAATGGAGCTGACTACAGCAAATAACAAAACCAAAAGAATGATCCAAGAAAGGGTGCCAGATAAGCAGGCATCCTTTTTCTATAAATTTTTTTATTAAAAAGTTTACAAAATTTTACGATAATGTTCAAAAATATACAATTTATCAAAAGTGATGTAGACAAACAATAAAAAGATGGGTAATATGTATATGTAATCAGCCAGATGAACGAAAAGTATGTACAACATGCTACATATTTAAAGCAAGAAATATAAAATAAGGAGGAATGTTGCCGATGAAACAGTTCAGCTATATCATTAAGGATGAAATCGGTCTGCATGCACGTCCTGCGGGACTGCTCGCAAAGGAAGCGAAAAAGTATCAGAGTACAGTGACACTTTCCTGTAAGGGGAAATCAGCTGCAGCAAGCAAGCTGATGGCGATCATGGGAATGGGCGTGAAGCACGGAGACAACGTGGAAGTCACGATAGAAGGAGCGGATGAAGATACCGCCGCAGCAGAGCTTCAGAAGTTTTTCCGTGAGAACCTCTAGGAGAAGACCTGCACGACAGAGTTTGGAAGGTAGAAAATGGAAAAATATATTGGAAAATCCGTATATAAGGGAACAGCGATCGGACCTGTCAGTGTTTTGAAGAAAAAGGACAGTCTCGTTAAGAGGATCCATATCGACAACACAGAGGAAGAACTGAAACGGCTGGATGCGGCTAAGGAACGTACGATGACGCAGCTGGGACAGTTATACGAGAAGGCTCTTCAGGAGGTCGGAGAAGTCAATGCAGCCATTTTCGAGGTGCATCAGATGATGCTCGAGGATGATGATTATCAGGATGCCATTCACAGTATGATTCAGAACGAAGAAGTGAATGCAGAGTATGCGGTGGCAGTGACCGGTGATAATTTTGCAGAGATGTTCGCCAACATGGATGATGAATATATGCAGGCCCGCTCTGCGGATGTCAGGGATATCTCCAACCGGCTCGTCCGCAATCTGTCCGGGGAGGAGCAGATTGACTGGAGTACCATGGAGCCATCGATCATTGTGGCAGATGATCTGACTCCCAGTGAGACGGTACAGATGGATAAGAGTAAGATTCTGGCCTTTGTCACAGTACATGGCTCGACGAACTCCCATACTGCGATCCTGGCACGTATGATGAATATTCCGGCACTGATAGGGGTACCATTGGAACTGGAGAAAATCCATAATGGAACTCGCGCTATTGTGGACGGCAGAGAAGCAGTATTTTACCTGGATCCGGAGGAAGAGCAGATCCGGCAGGCAGAAGCGGCACAGCAGACGGAACAGAGACTAAGAAGCCTGCTGGCAGAATACAAGGGACGTGAATCCGTGACAAAGAGCGGACGCAAGGTCAATGTATATGCAAATATCGGCAGCGTATCGGATGTGGCATATGTACTGGAGAATGATGCGGAGGGAATTGGCCTGTTCCGCAGTGAATTCTTATATCTCGGAAGGGATTCTCTTCCGGATGAGACAGAACAGTTCAATGCTTACCGTCAGGTGCTGCAGATGATGGCAGGGAAAAAGGTCATTATCCGTACTCTTGATATCGGCGCGGACAAAAATGTGCCGGTCGTACCCGCAAATTTAATCCCGTCTTATCTGAACA
>ENA-OPCW01000850-OPCW01000850.1-human-gut-metagenome-genome-assembly--contig:-NODE-850-length-16184-cov-4.384029_pt1 | contig 16184 bp, 16 predicted proteins | sample MGYA00241258_ERZ501496 | MGnify/ENA primary metagenome ERZ501496 (study PRJEB25962, sample SAMEA2042660) | human gut metagenome | biome: human gut; feature: human-associated habitat; material: faeces...
TATCGAAAACGGCTCATGGGCGCCGCAGGCTTCGCGTATTATGCGCGGCATGCTGGAACAGCAAAAAAACCTTACGCTTCTTGACGCCGACGTCAAAATTTATTCGGCGGTAAGCGACAAAAACGTCGCTGAAATTCAGGCTCTTGCAAGCGCATTGTTGCAATAATACACGGCGGAAATCATGGAAAAGGTAATAATTGCGTCCAACAATATGAACAAAATCCGCGAATTTTCGGAGATGCTCGGGAAAGACGTTCAGGTGCTGTCGCTTCACGACGTCGGCTTCGATTCGGAAATCGACGAAAACGGCGAAACCTTTTTCGACAACGCGCTTATCAAGGCAAAAACGATAAGTCTGTTCCTTCGCGAAAAAGGAATATCCGCGCCCGTATACGCCGACGACAGCGGACTGTCGGTAAACGCCCTTAACGGCGCGCCCGGCGGCCGCGTCGTCAGCGAGCACGAGCGCAAGCTGACCGCCTATCACGAGGCCGGTCACGCCATCGTGATGCACGCGCTGCCGACGCACGATCCCGTGCACCAGATCACGATCGTCCCGCGTGGCGGCGCGGGCGGCATGACGATCTCGCTGCCCACGGAGGACCGCTCGTACCAGTCCAAGCGCTATATGGAAGAGCAGATCGTCTCGCTGCTTGGCGGGCGCGTGGCGGAAAAGCTGATACTCGGCGACATTTCGACCGGCGCGTCGAACGACATCCAGCGCGCCTCGCAGATCGCGCGCAAGATGGTCTCGGTGTACGGCATGAGCGACAGGCTCGGCTCGATCTCGTTCGAATCCGGCCACGATGAAATTTTCATCGGCCGCTCGATGGCGCAGGCCAAGCCGTATTCCGAGCGGGTCGCCGCACAGATCGACGAAGAGGTCAAGTCCATCGTCGACGCAGCCTACGAGCGCTGCGAGGACATCCTCTCGCGCGATCAGAAGCACCTCATCGCCGTGGCGGAATTCCTGCTTGCGCACGAGACGATGAGCGCTGAGGAATTCGAGGCCGTCTTCACCGACGAAGCCGTCGGCCATGACAAAATCTAATCCTGTTATGAATAAAATATCTCACCAGCAAGCCGCTGGCGAGATATTTTTTCACATTTTCGCAAGAATTCCTGCATTTTCAGTGCTTTTCCCCTTGCCAATTCGGTTTCTTCTGCTATAATGGGGCATTAGTCATTCCATTTACATGAAAGAAAAGAGAGAATCGAACATGAAAAAAAGCAGTAGTTTCAGCGGTTCGCTCGGCTTTGTGCTGGCTGCGGCGGGCAGCGCGGTGGGCGTCGGCAATATCTGGCGCTTCCCCTATCTCTGTGCCAAGGACGGCGGCGGACTGTTCCTGCTCGTCTATCTGGTGCTGGTGCTGACATTCGGCTTCACCCTGCTGACGACTGACGTAGCCATTGGCCGCCGCACGAAGCAGAACGCCCTCAATGCCTTTGCAACGCTCAACAAGAAGTGGAAGTTTTTGGGTTACCTCACCTTCCTCGTCCCCACGCTCATCATGACGTATTACTCCGTCATCGGCGGCTGGATCACGAAGTATTTTACCCTCTACCTCATCTCAAGCGGCGATGCCGCCGCGCAGGACGGGTTCTTCACCTCGTTCATCACCTCCCCCGTCTCGCCCATCGTCTTCATGCTGATCTTTTTGGCGCTGACGGCGTGGGTCGTGTACTGCGGCGTGGAAAAGGGCATTGAAAAATACTCCCGCTACATCATGCCGGGTCTGCTCCTTCTCATCATCGGCATCGCCATCTTCTCGCTCACGCTCTCTTACACCGACGAGAGCGGCATGACGCGCACGGGTATCGAAGGATTGCTCGTCTACATTAAGCCCGACTTCACGGGCCTGACCGTCCAGCGCTTTTTGAACATCGCGCTCGACGCGATGAGTCAGCTCTTCTTCTCGCTCAGTGTCAGCATGGGCATCATGATCACCTACGGCAGCTACGTCAAGGACGACGTCGACCTCAACAAGGCCAACAACCAGATCGAAATTTTCGACACGGGCGTCGCGTTCCTCGCAGGCCTCATGATCATCCCCGCCGTCTATGTCTTTCTCGGCACCGACGGCATGGCCAGCGGCCCGAGCCTGACGTTCATCAGCCTGCCGAAGGTCTTCGCCGCGATGGGCGGCGTGGGCCGCGTCATCGGCGCGGTGTTCTTCCTCGCGCTCGGCTTCGCCGCGCTGACGAGCTGCGTGTCCGTCATGGAGACGCTTGTCGCCAACTGCATGGAGATTTTCCACAAGTCGCGCAAGGAGATGTGCGCCGCCGTGGGCGTCTATTCGCTCGTCACCGCTGTGCTCATCTGCATGGGCTACAATGTGCTCTACTTCGAGCTTCCGCTGCCCAACGGCTCGACCGCGCAGCTGCTCGACGTGATGGACTACATCAGCAACAGCTTCCTGATGCCGTTCATCAGCCTGCTCACGAGCATTTTGGTCGGCTGGGTCGTGGGTCCGAAATGGATCATCGCCGAGGTCGAGAAAAACGGCGAGCACTTTGGCCGCGCCAAGCTCTACAGCGTGATGATGAAGTATGTCGTCCCTGTCGTCATGCTCATTCTGTTTTTGACCTCCACGGGGCTCGGCAGCCTGATCTTCGGCGGCAGGTAAGAAATTTTGGCAAAAAAGGGAACGCTTGCGCGTTCCCTTTTCTTTTGCTCTCCCGCCTTTTTCTCCGTTCAACGTACGCAAAATATGTTTTTACTCCGCGCGGTTTTTTGTCAAAAGCGCAAATTTCTTTTTCCCCGCTTGACAAAGCGGGGGCGGGCGATTATAGTAGCATCATTAAATCTCATAGTTCACAAATACCGTGACGGGGAAAAATTCGTCCCACAGACGCTTCAGAGAGTTGCCGGTCGCTGCGAGGCAATGCAGAGCGGGATGATGTCACTGGCCCCTGAGTAGCTTCGCTGAGACATTCGTTTAGGCGCAGCCGGATCTCCTCACCGTTACCAACGAGGCGCATTCGCTTGATTTTCAAGCCGATGCAGAAAGCGGGCATATTTTATGCCAACAAGAGTGGTACCGCGGAAGTTTTGAGCTTTCGTCTCTTCAAGGGAAGAGACGGAGGCTTTTTTTGTTGCTATGCGAGAGAAAAAAGAGCAGGAGGAACACACCATGAAACGCATTAAAATTTTTGACACGACCCTGAGAGACGGCGAGCAGTCCCCCGGCTGCAGCATGAATCTGACGGAAAAGATCGAAATGGCCCGCCAGCTTGAAAAGCTGGGCGTCGACGTGATCGAGGCAGGCTTCGCCATCGCGTCTCCGATGGACCACAAGAGCGTGCAGGCCATCGCCGCCGCGGTGACGAACTGCACGGTCGCCTCGCTCGCGCGCTGCGCCAAGGGCGATATCGACGCGGCGTGGGACGCCGTGAAGGAAGCGAACCACCCCCGCATCCATGTCTTCCTTGCGACGAGCGACATCCACATGGAGTACAAGCTCAAGATGACGCGCGAGCAGGTCATCGACCGCATCCGCGAGATGGTCGCCTACGCCAAGAGCTATTGCGATGACATCGAGTTTTCCGCCGAGGACGCCTCCCGCTCCGACTGGGCATTTCTGGCCCATTGCTACTCCACTGCCGTCGCCGCGGGCGCGACGACGCTGAATGTGCCCGACACCGTCGGCTACTCCACGCCGCAGGAGATGTATGACCTCATCACCTACCTGCGTGAAAACATCGAGGGCGTCAAGCACGTCGACATCTCCGTCCACTGCCACAACGACCTCGGCATGGCGGTGGCCAATTCGCTCGAATGCGTCCGCGCGGGCGCGACGCAGGTCGAATGCACGGTCAACGGCATCGGCGAGCGCGCGGGCAACGCGAGCCTCGAGGAGATCGTCATGGCGCTGCGCACGAGAAAGGACTTCTACGACGCCGAGACCGGCGTGAACACCAAGCAGATCTACCGCTCGAGCAAGCTGCTGAGCAACATCACGGGCGTGCCCATCCCGCCGAGCAAGGCCATCGTCGGCGCGAACGCCTTCGCGCACGAGTCGGGCATCCACCAGCACGGCGTCATTGCCAATGCAAGAACGTACGAGATCATGAACTCCACCGACGTCGGCATCCCGCAGAACACGATGGTGCTCGGCAAGCACTCCGGCAAGCACGCGCTGCGTGAAAAGCTCGAATCCATGGGCTACGAATTGAGCGACGAGGAGCTTGAAAGCGTGTTCACCCGCTTCAAGGATCTCGCCGACAAGAAAAAGAACATCACGAGCAGCGACATTGAGGCGCTCGTGCTCCACCGTCAGGCCGCGGTGCAGGGCAGCTGCCAGCTCGTGAGTCATGTGGTCAACACGGGCCACGGCGTGCCGAACATCTCGTGCATCAAGCTCCAGTGCGGCGACGAGCAGATCGAAGACGTCGCCATCGGCACAGGCCCGCTGGACGCCTCGTTCAAGGCCATCAACCGCATGCTTCATATGGACGTGAAGCTCGAGAGCTTCAGCCTCAACGCCGTCACGGACGGCGAGGACGCCATCGGCGAGGCCGTGGTCAAGGTCTCCGGCCCCGACGGGCGGTCGTACACCGGCTCGGGCCTCTCGACCGATATCATCGAATCGTCGATCCGCGCCTACGTCAACGGCATCAACAAGATCATGGAATCCGGCAACTGAAAGGAGAAACGCGACATGGGCATGACAATGACGCAGAAAATTCTCGCCAAGCACGCAGGACTTGAGAGCGTGCGCGCGGGCCAGCTCATCCAGGCAAAGCTCGACCTCGTCCTCGGCAACGACATCACGACCCCCGTGGCCATCAACGAGTTTGAGTCCGCGGGCTTTGAAAAGGTCTTCGACAAGAGCCGCATTGCGATGGTGATGGATCACTTCGCACCGAACAAGGACATCAAGTCCGCCACGCAGTGCAAGCAGTGCCGCACCTTTGCCCGCCGCTTCGACATCGACCACTTCTACGATGTCGGCACGATGGGCATCGAACACGCGCTGCTGCCCGAGCAGGGGCTTGTCGCCCCGGGCGAGGCCGTCATCGGTGCGGACTCTCACACCTGCACTTACGGCGCGCTCGGCGCGTTCTCCACCGGCGTCGGCTCGACCGACATGGGTGCGGCCATGGCCGCGGGCGAGACGTGGTTCAAGGTCCCGTCCGCCATCAAGGTGAATCTCACCGGCAAGCTCCGCCCGTTCGTCTCCGGCAAGGACGTCATCCTGACGCTCATCGGCATGATCGGCGTGGACGGCGCACGCTACCAGTCCATCGAATTTTCCGGCGAGGGCGTCAAGAACCTCACGATTTACGACCGCCTGACGATCTGCAACATGGCCATCGAGGCGGGCGGCAAAAACGGCATCTTCCCCGTCGACGACGTGACGCGCGCCTATGTTGAGGGCCGCGTGGACCGCCCCTGGACAGCGTTCGAGGCCGACCCCGATGCAGAATACGAGCGCGTCATCGACATCGACCTTGGCAAGGTCGACTGCACGGTCGCCTGGCCGCACCTGCCCGAAAACGCGCACAGCGCGCGCGAGGGCAGCGACATCGCCATCGACCAGATCGTCATCGGCTCGTGCACGAACGGCCAGCTCCCTGACATGGCCGCCGCCGCCGCGATCTTAAAGGGGCATCACCTGGCCCCGAACGTCCGCGGCATCATCATCCCCGCCACGCAGGAAGTTTACCGCGCCTGCATGCACGAGGGCTACACCGATATTTTCCTCGACGCGGGCTGCATCGTCTCCACGCCCACATGCGGGCCGTGCCTCGGCGGCTATATGGGCATCCTCGCCGCCGGCGAGCGCTGCGTTTCCACCACCAACCGCAACTTTGTCGGCCGCATGGGCCACGTCGACAGCGAGGTCTACCTCGCCTCTCCGGCTGTCGCCGCGGCGTCTGGTATTACCGGCCACATTTCTCATCCGGAGGAGGTCATGAACAAATGAATGCACACGGCATTGTCCATAAGTATGGGGATCACGTCGATACGGACGTCATCATCCCCGCGCGCTATCTGAACACCCAGAGCCACAAGGAGCTCGCCTCCCACTGCATGGAGGACATCGACAAGGACTTCATCCACCGCGTCAAAGACGGCGACATCATGGTCGCGGGCGTAAACTTCGGCTGCGGCTCGTCGCGCGAGCACGCGCCCGTCGCCATCAAGGCGAGCGGCATCTCCTGCGTCATCGCGGCGAATTTCGCCCGCATCTTCTACCGCAACGCTATCAACATCGGCCTCGCCATTTTGGAGTGCCCCGCCGCGAGCGCGGAGATCGAAAACGGCGACGAGGTAACAGTCGACTTCGACACCGGCGTCATCACAGACGTGACAAAGGGCACGACGTATCAGGCCGAGCCCTTCCCGCCGTTTATCAAGGACATGATCGCGCGCGGCGGCCTGATGGCCTCGCTCAAGGCAAAGGAGGCGGCGAAATGAACAAGACCATTGCCATCATCAAGGGCGACGGCATCGGCCCCGAGATCGTCACCGAGGCCATGGGCATTTTAGACGCCGTGGCCGCGAAGTTTGGCCACACCTTCACCTACGTCGACGCGCCGATGGGCGGCAACGCCATCGATAAATTTGGCGTGCCGCTGCCGGATTCGAGTTTAGTGACCTGCCGCAACGCGGACAGCGTGCTGCTCGGTGCGGTCGGCGGCCCGAAGTGGGACAATCAGCCCGCCGCCAACCGTCCCGAGCGCGGTCTGCTCAAGCTGCGCGAGGGCATGGGTCTCTATACGAACGTGCGCCCCGCCAAGATGTTCTCCGAGCTCTCCGCCGCCTGCCCGCTGCGCGCCGACATCGCGGAAGGCGGCATCGACCTCGTCGTCGTGCGCGAGCTCATCGGCGGCGTGTACTTCGGCGAGCACCGCACGGAAGAGGCGAACGGCGAGCAGAAGGCCACCGACATCATGGCCTACTCAGAGCACGAGATCAAGCGTGTCGCGCGCGTCGCGTTCGAGACCGCGCGCAAGCGCCGCAAGCGCGTCACCTCCATCGACAAGGCCAACGTGCTCGACACCTCGCGTCTCTGGCGCAAGACGGTCACAGAGGTCGCGAAGGACTACCCAGATGTCGAGCTTCGCCACATGTATGTCGACAACGCGGCGATGCAGCTCGTGCGTGACCCGAGCCAGTTTGACGTCATCGTGACCGAAAATCTCTTTGGCGACATCCTCTCCGACGAGGCGAGCCAGATCACGGGCTCGATCGGCATGATCCCGTCCTCCAGCATGGGCGACGGCACGAACGGACTCTACGAGCCCATCCACGGCTCCGCGCCGGACATTGCGGGGCAGGACAAGGCGAACCCCATCGGCACGATCCTGGCCGCCGCAATGATGCTGCGCTACAGCTTCGACATGGCCGCCGAGGCCGACGCCATCGAGCGCGCGGTGGATAAAACGCTGCGCTCGGGCTTCCGCTGCGGCGACATCATGCAGGAAAACTGCCAACTCGTCGGCTGCAAGGCCATGGGTGCGGAGATCCGCAGCCGTATCTGAAACGATCTCTTCCAAACTTCTTTATGAACCTCTCCTTTGATCCTCTGCATCGCGCGGCGATGCGAAAAAGGTTCCCAAGCCAATGGCTTGGGAACCTTTTTTCTTCCGCTGTCAAATTTTGCCGATCAGCACAACGATCCCGCCGACCGCGGCCGCGACAAGAAGGTACAGCGCTGTGGCCGCACTGCGCTTGGTGTAGACCGTCCGCCACGGCTTCCCATAGGGGACGCCCTCCATGCCCTATACGCCAGATCTTGCTGTGGCCGACCCACAGCAGGTCGATGACAAAGCCGTCGAACCAGTTCACGACCACAAGGAAGAGGTAGGTTTCAAAACTCGCGGTCTTAAAGTCCTTCACGCCGTTCCATCCGGCGATGACCGCGATCAGCACGACGAAGATCACAAGGCAGAAGAACGTCATAAAGCGCTTGCCCTTGCGCAGCTCCTCAGTCTTGTCGGCGATGCCGCGCCGCTGCGCCTCGTCGAGATACGCGTCCGGGTAAAAATAGAGGCAGTTGCGCCCGCTGTCTCGCACCGCGCATTTGACCAGCGCGAGATACAGAAGACAACATAAAATGATCTGAAGCAGTAACAGCATGGCTGTGTTCTCCTTTGAAAAATGCTTTTAAGATGCAAAACCGGCGCTCAGTGCAGCTTCTTCCCCATTTCGATCCGCACCTCGTGCCGCTCAGGATCGTCGTTGGAGTAGGCGTACAGGTCGAAGCCGACGATTTCGAAACCGTTCTTTTTATAAAACGCGATGGCGTTTTCATTGCACGACTGCGTCTCTAAAATCAGCATGCGCGCCCCGGTATTCTCCGCCGCTTGCTCTATGGTCTTCATCAGCGCCGTGCCGACGCCCCTGCTGCGCTCGGAAAAGTCCAGCACGCAGATGTTGCTGAGCCGAAAACGGTTGTTCCAGCCCTCTATCGAGCCCTCGACATATCCGATCAGCTTGTCACCCTCGAACACGCCGAAGGCGATCGGGTCTTCGAGCCATTCGCCGAAGAACACATCGTCAAATGACCGCTCGGTCGGCTCCGCAAAGGGCACATAGTCCATCTGAAAGCCCGTCTCGGACGGGCGGATCTCATAATAGCCATTCGTGCGGTAGCAAGCCGTAAATGTTTTGCCCGCATATATCTCTCTGTCCAAGGGTCTGATCTCCATGCACTCTCCCCTTTCCTATCCAACATCTGATTGGTCCACATCCTACCACATCTTTTTACAAAGTACAAGCGCCCAGCCGAATGGCTGGGCGCTTGTTTGATTCAATAAAAGCCTATGCCGAAAGCGATTTGCTTACTGCATGTCCTTGATCGCAGCCTGTGCGGCGGCGAGGCGGGCGATGGGGACACGGAACGGGCTGCAGGAGACATAGTCCAGACCGACCTTGTGGCAGAACTCGACGGACGTGGGATCGCCGCCGTGCTCGCCGCAGATGCCGAGGTGGATGTGCGGGTTGGTCTCGCGGCCCATCTTGGCGGCCATGGAGACGAGCTTGCCGACGCCGGCCTGATCGAGACGGGCGAACGGATCGCTCTCGTAGATCTTCTTGTCGTAGTACGCGCCGAGGAACTTGCCGGCATCGTCACGGCTGAAGCCGAAGGTCATCTGGGTCAGGTCGTTCGTGCCGAAGGAGAAGAAGTCCGCTTCCTTGGCGATCTCGTCCGCGGTCAGAGCGGCGCGCGGGATCTCGATCATGGTGCCGACCTTGTACTTCATGGAGCTGCCGGCCTCGGCGATCAGCTTGTCAGCGACCTCGACGACGACGTCCTTGACGTACTTGAGCTCCTTGACCTCGCCGACGAGCGGGATCATGATCTCGGGGATGATGTTCCAGTCGGGATGCGCGGCGTTGACGTTCAGCGCAGCCTTGATGACCGCACGGGTCTGCATGGCAGCGATCTCGGGGAACGTAACGGCCAGACGGCAGCCGCGGTGGCCCATCATGGGGTTGCTCTCGTGCAGGCTGACAACGGTCTTTTTGAGCTCATCAAAGGTGATGCCCATGTTGCTTGCAAGAGCGGCGATCTCCTCATCCTTGGTGGGAAGGAACTCATGGAGGGGCGGATCCAAGAAGCGAATCGTAACGGGACGACCCTGCATTGCCTTGTAGATGCCCTTGAAGTCTTCACGCTGCATGGGCAGAATTTTTGCAAGAGCAGCCTTGCGCTCATCCGCATTCTTTGAAACGATCATCTCGCGCATTGCGGGGATTCGTGCTTCGTCAAAGAACATATGCTCGGTGCGGCAGAGACCGATGCCCTCTGCGCCGAACTTGACTGCCATTTCAGCCTGTGCGGGGGAGTCCGCATTGGTGCGGATCTTAAGGGTGCGAATTGCATCCGCCCATTCCATAATGGTTGCGAAATTGCCGGAAAGTTCGGCGGGGACGGTGCGAATCGCTTCGGCGTAAACTTTGCCGGTTGAGCCGTCAAGACTCATCCAGTCGCCTTCGTGAAGAACGGTGCCGTCGGTGAAGGTGAGCGTCTTTGCGGGTTCGTCGATAACGATTTCCTTGCAGCCGGAGACGCAGCAGGTGCCGAGCTGTCTTGCAACAACCGCAGCGTGGCTGGTCATGCCGCCGAAAGCGGTGAGGATGCCCTCGGAAGCGGTCATGCCCTCGATGTCCTCGGGGCTGGTTTCTTTGCTTTTATTCTCTCGTTTTTAAGTTCGTTTATCTGGAATGTTGAAATAAAAGGGTGCGACACTCTTAGCAAAGCCACAATTTCAACTTATCTTGAAAATCACAAATTCAAAAGCGGAGTTATGTGGAGCGCAGTTGACAGAAAATCAATTGCTTGGGATATGATGAGCGATTTTGACGATATTGCGTGGGTACATATCAACAGAAAAGGGACAACCGCCGTAGTTGAGATTAACGAAACAAGAAAAGAGATTGACGAAATTGACGAATACAGCCTAAAAGGAATTAAAGCAATCAGAAAAGAAATAAACGTTACCGCACAAAGACAGCAAAGCAAATTAAGCATTAGGCAGACAAAAAATTATTATACGCTTCGCTTTTTCTCGCTTGACATTCCCCTTTATTTCAAAATTAAAAAAGGCGATTTTGAAAAAACAAGCGATAAATATTTAAAAATCAAGGGCAAGGCGCTCCCGATAGGATATACAATTACAAGCGAACAGGCAATAAGCGCTGTTAAATACGATTTAACAAACGACGAAATGGTAAGCCTTGCAAGAAAAAAGCTCTCAATCGAGGCTGAAAGAGAGCTTGACGGATATGAAATTGTGAACGCCGATACAAAATATCAAATCAAAAACGACCAATGCGTTATGACGGGATATTATATTGTCAGGTATGCGAATGATTAATGATTATAACAGACAGGCGACCAATGGTCGCCCCTACGGTATTGTATTTCATTAAGCAAATCCTATAATTAAATACAAAACTTATGGTTGCCTATTGTTTTGATTACCTGACGGGAATGCATAAAAGCGTCTGACGTTTTGGAGGCGTTGAAATAATAGATTGCGCCGCCTGACGGGTCCCAGCCGTTTAAAGCGTCAATTGCAGCTCTTTTGGAGGAGTCGGCAACGGCGGCATACCAGTTTGAATCATTAACGCATGAAAAAGCACCCTTTTGATATACCACACCGCTTATCGAATCGGGAAAAGACGGGTGCTTCACTCGATTTAAAATGACTGCGCCGACTGCTACCTGCCCTTCATACGACTCTCCCCTTGCCTCAGCGCTTATTACCTTTGCCAAAAGCTCAACGTCGGAATTTGAATATTCGGTATTATTGGAGGACGAACCGCCTGAAAGACCGAGATAAAGAAGCGTTGTTTTGCCGCAAATTCCGTCGGCTGTAATACCGCAGCTTTTTTGAAATGCTTTTACTGCGCTTTTTGTATTGTTTCCGTAAATTCCGTCAACCGAACCGCCGTAAAAACCGAGAGAGGAAAGCTTTTTTTGAATATTTTTTACCTCTTCGCCGCTTGAGCCGAGCTTTGACACAACATATTGGCTGTTTTGGGTATAATCGTAAATTTTATAAGCCGAAAAGCCTATAAGCGAGCCTGTCACGATAATACCAACAATTGCAAGCGCAATAATAAAATTACGAAATGCTTTATATACTGTCATATTGTTTCTCTCCTATACTAATAATGAAATAACAAAAGTTATTCCGCACCCTGCCATGGTGAAAAGCAACGACAAAAGCGCAGTTTTAATAATCTGCTTCTTTGTAGGCTTCAGCCTCGGTGGTTTTTGCTTTAATGCGGCAACCGCTTCCGCCTCTTTTTGCAATTTTTTTCTGTCTGTAGACTGATGTTCGGGCTTAACAAAAAATATTATTTTGTCAAAATACGGATTATCTGTATTTGTAACCTCTAAAATTTGCTTGCTTACACCCTTAATCATCTTTTTTCTCATTGCCTTTCACTCGAAATTTATACAATTAGTGTAGGAAAAAGATGTGGCAAATATACTAAAAAGTTTTTGTCGAATTTTGTTAATTCTTATAAAATTTTTTACTTGACAAGCTTTTAATATAACCAAAAGTATATTTAACCTTACAATTAAATCGTTGTGGAAAACTCTGTGGAAAATGTTAAAAACTATGGCGAAAAGTACGCAGTTTGGGGGTTTTTTACTGTTGAAAACTCGTTTTAATGTTAAAATTTAAGAGTTTTCATAACTTTACACATAGTTTTCAACATTTTTGAAAGTTCGAGATTAAACTAATATTTTTGTGTAATTTGCTATTTTTAACTTTCACTCTTGACAAAAAAATGTTATACTCTAAGTACGCATTTGTTACAAAAGTAATACAATTTTTCAAAATAGGTTGACAAGAGGACGTTATGGAAATTGAAATTAAAAACAACGATATAATTTTGCACGGTGTAAAATGCCTTGACCTTGAATTAACTCTCGATTGCGGTCAGGCTTTTCGCTGGGTTAAGGAAAAAGACGCAAGCTTCAGCGGTGTTGCAAGCGGTGTTTATCTCAATATAAGCAAAATCGGCGAAGATACTTTTTTGTTAAAGGACACAAGCGAAAACGATTTTGAAAATATTTGGAGAAAATATTTTGATTTTGACAGGGATTATGTTAAAATATGCGAAACGCTGAAGGAAGATAAGCTTTTAGCCTCAACGATTGACGAATATTACGGAATAAGAATACTTAATCAGGACAGTTGGGAGGCGCTTTGCTCGTTTGTTATAAGCCAGCAGAATAATATCAAAAGGATTAAAGGTATTATAGAAAGGCTTTGCGAAAAATACGGGCAAGAGGTCAAAAAGGGATTTTATTCTTTTCCGAGTGCAAAGAGGCTTTCAAAGCTTTCGGTTGAGGATTTTGAAGAACTCGGAACGGGATATAGGGCAAAATACCTTGAAAAACTTGCAAAAGGTGTTGCAAGCGGAGAAATTGACCTTGAAAAAATAAAAAATTTACCGCTTGATAAGGCAAGAAAAGAACTTTTAAACATTTACGGAGTTGGCATTAAGGTTGCAAACTGTGCGCTTCTTTTCGGCTTCGGCTTTTACGATGCATTCCCCGTTGACGTTTGGATGAAAAGGGTTATGGAATATTACCCCGACGGCTTGCCGAAATGCTTTGACGGTATCGGCGGAATAGCACAGCAATATCTGTTTCATTGGGCAAGGAATAATTTATAATTATTATTGTGCCAAAACTTATTTGAATATATATAAAGGAAATTAATTATGCAAAAGCTTTTTATAGATTTTGAGCCTGACGGTCAAATTACATTAAATGAGGAGCAATCACGCCACATTGCAAAATCGCTTAGAATGAGAAAAGGCGATATGCTCACGCTTACAAGCGGCAACGGCAACGATTATGGCTGTATAATAGAAAATACAAACGGCGGACTCGTTACCCTTTCGGTTTGCTACAAGCAGGCAAACAACAGCGAGCCGAGCGTTAAGGTTACGCTTTATCAGGGCGTACCGAAATCAAGCAAGCTTGAGGACGTCATTCAAAAATGCACCGAACTCGGAATATCGGCAATTTGCCCGACGCTTACCAACAGAAGTGTAAGCAGGCCTGACGAAAAAAGCGCAAAAAAGAAAAAGCAGAGATATGAAAAAATTGCGCTTGAGGCGGCTCAGCAAAGCGGACGTGGAATTGTGCCTGAAATTATGGATATGACCTCGCTTGAAAAAGCGGTAAAAAACGATGACAGCGAGCTGAAAATCCTTTTTTATGAGGGTGGCGGCGAAAGCCTTAAATCTATGATAAACCAAGACATTAAAAGCGTTTCGATATATATCGGCCCTGAAGGTGGATTTGAGGAAAAAGAGGTTGAGCTGATTAAAGCCTCAGGCGGAAAAATTGCTTCCTTAGGCCCTCGCATTTTAAGAACGCAGACGGCACCGGTTGCGGCGCTTACCGCAATTATGCTGTTGAGCAACAACTTAGAATAGATTTTATAGACAAGTGTTCTATTTGACATTATCTGCTATTTAATGTAGAATACTCTGCAAGGAAGTGAAATAATGAAACAATCATTTATTTGTCCGTGCTTTAATGAGGAAAATAACGTTATTGCGTTTGCAAAAGCAGTGCTTGACGCTTTTCCGAATACAAAAGATTACGAGCTTGTATTTATTAACGACGGCAGCCGTGACAACACGATAGGCTCACTTAAAAAGTTAAAAAAAGAAAGCACGCAAAATATTAAAATAATTAATTTTTCAAGAAATTTCGGCAAGGAGTCCGCTATGTATGCCGGGCTTCAAAACTGCAAGGGCGACTATATCACAATTATTGATACGGATTTGCAACAAAGCCCGGAAATAGTAAAGGAAATGGTTGATATTTTAGAAAATGACGATGATATCGACTGCGTTTGTGCCTGCCAGGAAAACAGGCACGAAAGTTCATTTGCTAAATTTTGCAAAAAAAACTTTTACAAACTTGCCGACAAGTTTACCGAAACGCACTTTGTTGACGGTGCAAGCGATTTCAGAACATTTCGCAGCAGGGTTAAAGACGCCATTCTTTCAATGGGAGAATATTATCGCTTCAGCAAGGGCATTTTCAGTTGGGTAGGATTTAACACAAAATACATTCCTTACGTTGCAGAGGAAAGAAAAAGCGGAAAAAGCAGTTTTAATTTTTCCAAGCTTTTAAAATACGGTCTTGACGGAATAATCGCTTTTTCAACAATGCCGCTTAAAATTTCAAGCTATATCGGCGGACTGACGGTATTTTTAAGCCTTGTTTATGCAATAATTACCGTTATAAGAAAACTTGTAAGCAATATTAATGTTGACGGCTTTACTCAGCTTGTAATTCTCATTTCTTTTTTGGGCGGTATTCAGCTTTTCACAATCGGAATTATGGGCGAATATCTTGCCAAAAATTATATTGAAACAAAGAAACGACCGATTTATATTGCACGTGAAATCATAGATTATGATGAAAATGCGCAAATATAGACTAAATTGATTATTTGTTCACATATTTTTATTGATATTTAATTTTAAATGTTGTATAATAACTGCGTTAAGTGGTTAGGTATTAACTGTGCCACTAACTAATTTTTCAAGTATGTAAGGAGATTTTTAAAATGCCATTAGTTACTACTACTGAAATGTTTAAAAAGGCATACGAAGGCGGCTATGCTATCGGTGCTTTCAACGTAAACAATATGGAAATTGTTCAGGGTATTACCCGTGCCGCAAAGAAGCTTAACGCTCCTGTTATTCTTCAATGCTCAGCAGGTGCAAGAAAGTATGCATCTCACGAATACCTTGTTGCTATGGTAAAGGCTGCAGCTGAGGAAACAGGTCTTCCAATCGCTCTTCACCTTGACCACGGCCCTGATTTTGAAACATGCAAGGAATGTATTGACGGCGGCTTTACTTCTGTTATGATTGACGGTTCTTCTCTTCCTTATGAGGAAAACGTTGCTCTTACAAAAAAGGTTGTTGAATATGCTCACGCTCACGGCGTAGTTGTTGAAGGTGAGCTTGGTACATTGGCAGGCGTTGAGGATGACGTTAAGGTTGACGCTGATAACGCATCTTACACAAGACCTGAAGAAGTTTATGATTTCGTAACAAGAACAGGTGTTGACTCACTTGCTATCGCTATCGGCACAAGCCACGGCGCATACAAGTTTAAGCCGGGTCAAAAGCCACAGCTTCGTTTTGACATTCTTGAAGAAGTAGGCAAGAAGCTTCCGGGCTTCCCAATCGTTCTTCACGGTGCATCATCTGTAAACCAAGACCATATCAAGATTATTAACAAGTTTGGCGGCGAAATGCCTGATGCAATCGGTATTCCTGAGGATATGCTTCGTAAGGCTGCATCTATGGCTGTTTGCAAGATTAATGTTGACTCTGATATCCGTATTGCAATGACAGCAGCTATCAGAGAGCATTTTGCAGAGAATCCGACTCACTTTGACCCACGTCAGTATCTCACTCCTGCAAGAAACCTTATTGAAGAGGTTGTTGCTCACAAGATTGACGTAGTATTCGGTTCAACAGGTCACGCAAACGACTAAAAATTGCGAATAAACGGTTATAACCGTGCCAAAATAGAAAAGGAATTAGAAATACGTATTTATCAACGTTTTTCTAATTCCTTTGTTTTTTATATCAATAACATTTGAACGGTTTGTCTTAATATCCTAAAGGATACGGCGACAAAACGTTGGGCACTTTGAATTTT